>ENA-OQKL01000290-OQKL01000290.1-human-gut-metagenome-genome-assembly--contig:-NODE-290-length-17069-cov-3.513694_pt1 | contig 17069 bp, 15 predicted proteins | sample MGYA00242779_ERZ504800 | MGnify/ENA primary metagenome ERZ504800 (study PRJEB26092, sample SAMD00036410) | human gut metagenome | host: Homo sapiens | study: EMG produced TPA metagenomics assembly of... | reverse complement strand
ACGGGGGTGATTCAAAAACAGGCACGCGGGCCTTCTGCGCCGCAAGCAAAATGACGCCACGGGCTTCCGCCACACCGATGCCGGTCGTTTTATGTTTGAAAAATAGAGCTTTTCCACGGAGATCGCATCCGGGTGATACTGCGCCAAAAACCTGCGCGATGCCGTCGTAAATAATCTCCAAACGGCGGTTGAAATCCGTGCCCGCTTTGGTTGTCACCGCGCCGTGCTCCAACGTGCGGTAACGGTTATTTTTCATTTCCACCACGCCGTAGCCGACAATGGCGTAGCCGGGGTCGATGCCGAGAACGATCATGCCGTTTTTCCTTTCAAAACCAAAGGGCAGAAAAGCCCATACTGCCTTATAGTATATCATATCTCAGCCCTTTTGAATAGCCGAAAATTCCGAAAAAATTGTGAACGGCACGCGGGTTTTCCGTATAAAAAGCGGACACACCGCCAAAAAGCCGTGTGCCCGCCAAAACTTATGAAATTTTATTCGATGAGTGCCTGCGTGCGCGCTGCCATGTCTGAAATGTGCACAAGCCCGAAGCCGTCCACGCCGGAAAGCACACGGTCGTTGAGCGGCGCCGTCCAAACCTCCGGCAAAAGCTGCGCACCCAGCACCATGCCGAGCACAGAGCCCGCCGTAGCGCAGTTGCAGTCCGTGTCAAAGCCCATCGTCAGGCACAGCTCCATCGTGTAGGTGAAGTCCTTTTTGCCCCAGAGTAAGCCCATCGCAACGATGGCCGCGTTCGAGATGGTGTGGCACCAGTGGTGCGGGTTGTTCTCATCGTACTTGCCGAGGATGTACGCTTTCGTCTCTTCCGCGGTGTCGCCGCTTTCAAAACGGCTCAAAATCTCTGCAAGCTCTTTATAAAGGCGGCTCTTTTTCGGGATCTGCTTCATGCCGGAGCGGATGATCGTCGGCATGTCGTCGTTGACCGCCGCTTTCGCGAGCATCGAGGCGATCCACATTTCGCCGTAGATGCCGTTTTTCACGTGGGAGATGGATGCATCGCGCCACGCCATTTCCGCCGCCGTTTCCGTATCGCCCGGGCAGATGTAGCCGAACAGGTCGCCCCTGATCTGCGCGCCGATCCACTCCCTATACGGGTTGCGATACGCGGCCGACTCCGGCGGGAAAATTGATTGTGCCAAATTGATATACGCCACGCGTTCCGCCGTGCACAGGTGTAAAAGTGGCAGGTTCATCAGCCAGTTTTCCGCCGCGTCGTCCGGCGTAAAATCACGTCCGTACTGCTCGACAAGCTTCAACGCGATGAGCGTGTAGTTCGTGTCGTCGTCCTCCGGCATATAGGAGACATTGTTGATCCACCCGGTTTTCTCCGCACCGTAGGCGTGCCCGTCGTCGCGCACGTTGTACTTTTCGCGCAGGATAGGCCCGATGTCGGACGAAATGTAGTTTTGCAGCGGCAAATTGCCGGTCTCCTTTAAAAGCCCGTTGATGCGTGCGCGCCGCCAGCCCTCTACCGGCTGACCCAAAAGGCAGCCTGCGCAGCGGCCGAGCCACGCGCCGTAAATTTTGTCGTAATCCGCTTCCGCTTTTTCCTTCGGCTCGCCGGCGGAAGCCGCTTTGATGCCCGGAAGGTCAGACGGCTCGTCTTTGTCCTGCGAGTTTTCAAGCGCACAAAGCTGCTCCAAAAGCTCTGCGCCCGCGGCGGTACGCGCCGCGCCGCGCGGCATTTCCTTTACCTGCTCGGCACATTCTTTAAAGCGTGCGGCATCTTCTGCGCCCTCTTCGATCCTCTGCTCGATCTCAATGGGCAAAGCGTCACAAAAATCAAACCACGGCTGTTCTCTGAGCATAAGCTGTCTCCTCTCCGGCGCGTGCGCGTCTGCATAATTATACGGTATGAGAGCGCCCAGCGCGTAATGACCAAAACGGTTGTTTCACGCACAGTTTCCGTGCGTTTTTTGTTCAGACCCCGACAAATCGCATCGGAATATTCTTATTTATAATTATACCGCATACTTTCTCAAAAGGCAAATATAAAACGCCGTGCGAAAACACAGCGTTTTGTACAATCAATCTTTCATTAACGTGACCATAACGGCCTTTTGTGCGTGCAAACGATTCTCCGCTTCGTCGAAGATCGGGCCCGCGTTCGCTTCAAACACCTCTTCGGTGATCTCCTCGCCGCGGTGTGCCGGCAGGCAGTGCTGCACAATGGCGTCGCTCTTTGCCACACCCATGATCTTCTCATCGATGCAGTAGCCCGCAAACGCCTTTTCACGTGCCGCGCGCTCTTCTTCCTGACCCATAGATGTCCACACATCCGTGATGACGACGTCCGCGTCCTTTGCAGCGACCATCGGGTCGTCCGTCAGGGTGAAGCAATCGTAACCGGCTGCAAAGTCCAGGATCTCCTGCGGCGGGCGGTAACCCTCCGGGCAAGCCACAGCAACTTCCATGCCGACCTTCAGGCCGCCGACGATGAGGGAGTTCATCATATTGTTGCCGTCGCCGATGAAGCACATCTTCAGGCCGTCGAACGAGCCCTTATATTCGCGGATCGTCATGAGGTCCGCTAAGATCTGGCACGGGTGGCAGAAGTCCGTCAGGCCGTTGATGACCGGCACGGAGCCGTATTTTGCAAGGTCTTCAACTTCCTTCTGCTCAAAGGTGCGGATCATAATGCCGTCCACATAGCGGGAGAGCACGCGTGCGGTATCCTGCACCGGCTCACCGCGGCCGATCTGCGAGCCCTCGCCCGCCAGCACAACGGCATAGCCGCCAAGCTGATTGATGCCCACTTCAAACGAAACGCGCGTTCTGGTGGAAGACTTCTCAAAGATCATGGCAAGGCACTTGCCCTTTAAGTGGTGGTGCTCAATGCCGTGCTTTGTCTCATACTTGAGCTGGTCGGCAAGGTTCAGGATGTCGATGATCTCCTCTTTGGAGAGATCGAGCAGTTTTAATAAATGTTTCATGGGGATTTCCTCCGTTTATTTGATCTGTTCCGCAAAAATCGCGAGACCGGCATCGATCTCTTCTTTGGTGATGGTAAGCGGCGGCAGGAAGCGCACAAGGTCCTTCGCCGTCAAAATGAGCAGGCCCGCTTTCGCGCAAGCGTTCAGCACGTCGTGGGCGTCCTTGTCCTTCACTTTCACGCCGATCATCATGCTGCGGCCGCGGACAAACTCGACGTTCGGCATTTTAAGCAGCTGCTCTTTAAAATACTCGCCCTTTTCCTGCACTTCTTTCAAAAATTCCGGCTTGGATACGCGGGAGACGACCTCCACCGCGCCGGCACACACCACGGGGTTTGCACCGAACGTGGAGCCGTTCATGCCGGGGGCAAAAACGTCTTTTACTTTCTCGCCCGCAATGCACACGCCGATCGGCAAACCGCCGCCAAGGCCCTTTGCCGCCGTTACAACGTCCGGCAGAATGCCCGCGCGCTGGTAGCTGAAGAAGTAGCCCGTGCGGCCGATGCCCGTCTGCACTTCGTCAAGCATCATCAGCACGTCATGCTCCGTGCACAGCTCGCGCACGGCCTTCAAATAGTCTTCCTCCATCGGCACCACGCCGCCTTCGCCCTGCACGCTTTCAAGCAGCACGGCGCAGACCTCGGGGTCAGCGAGCTTCGCTTTCAGGTCTTCCACGTCGTTGCCCTTTGCGTACACAAAGCCCTCGGTCAGCGGGGTGAAAAGCTGATGAAAGCCGTCCTGACCCGTTGCTGCCAGTGTGGTGAGCGTTCTGCCGTGGAAGGAATTTTCCAGTGTGATAACCTTATACGCGTGCTTCTTTTCGCCGTACTTACGGGCGATCTTAATGGCGCACTCGTTTGCCTCCGCGCCGCTGTTGCAGAAGAACGAACGGCAAAGGCCGCTGTTTTTTGCAAGCAGCTCCGCAAGCTGCGTGTTTTTGTCGCAGTAATAGTAGTTCGACATGTGCTGGATCTTGCCCGCCTGCTCGGTGACGGCCTTCACCCAGCCCTCATCGCTGTAACCCAGCGCATTCACGCCGATGCCGGAGGTAAAATCATAGTAATGCTTGCCTTCCACGTCCCAAGCCTCGGCGTTTTTGCCGTGGCTGAGCGCCACGTCCACACGGCCGTAGGAATGGAGGATATACTCCTGTTCCTGCTTTTTAATTGCTTCAAAACTCATATTCAAAATTCCTTTTGTTTCCACAATATCGTCTGTACCCTGTTGAAAACATATCCGTACTTGTCTTCCACACCGATACTATCGCCGACGAACCCCAGTGCTTCTCCCATTCGCCGTTTTCGTTCACGGGTACGGGCGCGGTTTTCCCTCTTAATAGAACATCGTGCCGATGCCTTCATCGGTGAAGAGCTCGACCAGAATGGAGTGCGGTGTTCTGCCGTCGATGATATGCGCGCGCTCTACGCCGCGGCGCACAGCCTCCACGCAGCAGTCAATCTTCGGAATCATGCCGCCGCTGATGATGCCGTCGCGCTTCAGCTTCGGCACGTCGCTGACGTTTACGACCGGGATAAGCGTGTTTTCGTCGTCCTTATCCCGCAGCAGACCGACAATATCGGTCATCAAAATGAGCTTGCGCGCGCCGAGTTCCGCCGCAATGCGCGCCGCCGCCACATCGGCGTTGATGTTGTACACCTCACCGTGGTAGCCTGCCGCCACCGTGGAGATAACGGGTGTGTAGCCGGAAGCAATGGCATCTTCAACGATCTTCGTGTTCACTTCGCGGATCTCGCCCACAAAGCCGAGGTCTTCGGCTGCGGGCAGCTTATCCGCCTTCAGCATGGAGCCGTCAAGGCCGCACAGGCCGACCGCCTTGCCGCCGGTGTTTTCCAAAAGCTGTACGAGGTCTTTATTGACTTTGCCTGCCAGCACCTGCTGCACAATGTCCATCGTCTCCGCGTCGGTATAGCGCATACCGCCGACAAAGCGGCTTTCCTTGCCGATCTTTTTCAGCATGCCGCTGATCTCCGGGCCGCCGCCGTGCACCAGCACGACATTCACGCCGACGAGCTGCATCAGCACAATATCGTTCATCACGGCTTCTTTCAGCTCCGGGTTAATCATAGCATTGCCGCCGTATTTGACGACGATGGTCTCGCCCGCCCACCTTTTGATATACGGCATCGCCTGCACGAGCACATGGGCGCGGTCGCTGTTCGAGATGCCGATCTTCTTTTCTTCACTCATGTTCTGTAATCTCCGTTGATTTTCACATAGTCATAGGTGAGGTCGCAGCCGAAGGCTTCCGCCTCCGCGTCGCCGCTGTTGAGCTCCACCAGAATGGTAATTTCCTTTTCATGCAGCACCTTTGCGGCTTCTTCCTCGCTGAAGTTGATGCCCGCACCGTTCACGCAGACATCTACCTGCCCGTACGCGCTCTTAAAGGACACGTCCACCTTGTTGATGTCGATATCCGCGCCGGCATAACCGATGGCGCACAGCACGCGGCCCCAGTTGGCGTCTTCGCCGAACATGGCAGCCTTGAGCAGAGAGGAGCAGATGACGGACTTTGCAACCGTCTTCGCCGTCTCCCAGTCCTTCGCGCCGGTCGTCTTGCAGATGAGCAGCTTTGTTGCGCCCTCGCCGTCGCCCGCCATCATCATGGAAAGCTTTCTGCAAACCGCCGTCAGCGCCTCAAGAAACGTCTTGTACGCTTCGTTTTCTTCGGTGATCTCCTCGTTTTCCGCCTCGCCGTTCGCCATAATGGCAAGCGTGTCGTTCGTGGAGGTATCGCCGTCCACGCTGATCATGTTGAATGTGGTGTCTGCCGCCGCCTTAATGGCCTTTTGCAGCATCGGCACGGAAATGGCGCAGTCCGTCGTGACAAAGCACAGCATCGTCGCCATATTCGGGTGGATCATGCCGGAGCCCTTGGAGATGCCGCCGATGCGCACTTCTTTGTCGCCGAGCGTAATCTTTACGGCGCACTCTTTTTCGATGGTGTCGGTCGTCATGATGGCCTTTGCCGCCATGTTGGAGCCGTTTTCGTTCAGCAGTGCCGCCAACGCCGGGGCTGCATTCTCAATCGGCGCGATCGGCAAAATCTGCCCGATAACGCCCGTAGACGCGACGATGACATCGTGCGGGTCAATGCCGAGCGCTTCGCCCGCGATTTCGCACATGCGCCACGCTTTCTTTTCGCCGTCTGCGTTGCAGGTGTTGGCGTTGCCGCTGTTGCAGATGACCGCCTGTGCGCGGCCGTCCGCAATATTTTTGCGCGTGACAAGAATCGGCGCACCCTTTACAAGGTTCTGCGTGTAAACGCCTGCCGCCGCACACGGTGTTTTGCTGAAAATCATAGCCAGATCGGCTTTGGACTTATTTTTACGGATGCCGCAGTGGATGCCGCCGGCTAAAAAGCCCTTGGCCGCGGTGACGCCGCCTTCGATAAACTGCATACTGAATTGCTCCTTATATAAAAATCGCTTTCCCTTAATTTCGTACTCTTTTAGAATGCCGGCGGAACGAGCTTTAAGCCGCAGGTCTCGTCCAGACCGAACAGAATGTTCATGTTCTGAATGGCCTGCCCTGCCGCGCCCTTCACCATGTTATCGATAGCGCTGATGGCGATGAACGTGCCGGTGCGCAGGTCCGTAAAAATGGACACATCGCAGAAATTCGTGTACTTGATGTTGTGAATATCGGCGCTCTTGCCCTTTGGCAGCAAACGCACAAACGGCTCTTTGCCGTATCTTTCCTCATACGCCGCGCGAAGCATTTCCTCCGTAACGCCCGGCTTGAGTTTTGCATAGCATGTCGCTAAAATGCCGCGGTTCACCGGCAGCAGATGCGGCACGAACGTGATGTGCATTTTCTCACCCGAAATTTTGGAAAGCGTCTGTTCGATTTCCGGCGTATGGCGGTGGCACGCGACTTTATACGCGGACATCCCCTCATTCAGCTCCGGGTAGTGGCTGTTCTGCGCCGGCTTTCTGCCCGCGCCGGTCACGCCGGACGCGCAGTTTGCGATGATACCGGTCGTCTCGATATAGCCCTTTTCCAGTGCCGGCACAAGTGCAAGCGGCACCGCCGTGGTGTAGCAGCCCGGGTTTGCAACGAGCTTTGTCTTCTTAATTTCCTCGCGGAACAGCTCCGGCAGACCGTACACGGCTTTTTCGTGCAGCGCCTTATCCGTAAATGTGCCGCCGTACCACTCGGTGTATTCGTTCCTCGCTCGTTTAAGCGGAAGTCCGCGCCGAGGTCGATGAACGCCTTGCCTTTTTGTCACACTCCGCAGCAAGCTCCTGCGAAAGGCCGTGCGGCAAAGCGGCAAAGATGACATCGCTTTTTTCCACAACCGCTTCCTGCGTGGTGCAGATGAGGTCGCACATTTCGCGGTATGCCGGGTAAACGTCCGACAAAGCCTGTCCCTCAAAGCTTACAGAGCTGATGGCCGCAAGCTCCGCTGCGGGATGCCCCGCAATCAGGCGGCAGATCTCCGCGCCCGCATAACCGGTGGCGCCCACGACGCCGACCTTAATCTTTTCCATTTTGATACCCCAACAAAGGTAAAATTGAATTTATAGCCCGTTTACGATCGTGCGCACTTCTTTTGCCGCCGCGCGGACGTTCTCCGGGCACGGCGCACCCTTGACCTTGCGGTCGCGCACGCATTTTTCAAGGTTGATGGCCTCGTACACGCCCTCGTCGAACGCATTACAGACCTTTTTGTATTCGTCGATCGGCAGCGTCTCCAGCGTCAGGCCGCGCTCGATGCACAAGGCGACAAGCTCGCCCGTAATCTTATACGCATCGCGGAACGGCAGGCCCTTTGAAGCCACCAGATAATCCGCGCAATCCGTTGCATTGATGAAGCCCTTTGCCGCTGCGGCGCGCATGTTCTCTTTTAAAACGCGCATTGTTTTCAGCATCGGGATAAACGGCGTCAGGCACAGGCGCAGGGTATCCACCGCGTCAAACACGGCTTCCTTGTCCTCCTGCATGTCCTTGTTGTACGCGAGCGGCAGACCCTTCATCATGGTCAAAAGCGCCATCAGGTCGCCGAACACGCGGCCGCTCTTGCCGCGGATAAGCTCCGTAATATCCGGGTTCTTCTTCTGCGGCATGATGCTGGAGCCGGTGGAAAACGCGTCGTCCAGCTCGATGAATTTAAACTCCCACGAGCACCAAAGAATGATCTCCTCGGAAAATCTCGAAAGATGCACCATCGCAAGCGAAATCGCCGCGGCGATTTCCGCGCAGAAATCGCGGTCGGCAACGCCGTCGAGGCTGTTGCGGCTCACGCCGGAGAAGCCGAGCAGCTTCGCCGTCAAATCACGGTCGAGCGGGTACGTCGTTCCGGCCAAAGCGCCGGAGCCGAGCGGGCAAACGTCCATACGCTTTAACGCGTCCTGCATACGGCCGATGTCGCGCAGGAACATTTCGGCATACGCCATTAAATGATGCCCGAACGTGATGGGCTGTGCGCGCTGCAAATGCGTGTAGCCCGGCATAACGGTGTCGGCATATTCCTCCGCCTGGTCGCACAGTACGTTGATGAGCTCTTTTAACTGTTCCATGAGCCCCGCGCACTCCTTGCGCAGCGTCAGACGAACATCCAGCGCAACCTGATCGTTGCGGCTGCGGGCGGTATGTAATCTCTTGCCTGCGTCGCCGATGCGCGCCGTCAGCTCGCCCTCGATAAACGTGTGAATATCTTCGGCATCGGGGTCAATGTGCAGAGCGCCCGTCTCGATGTCCTTTTCGATTTTCTCAAGCTCCGCGCAGATCTTTTCGCTTTCGCCTTTATCGATGATTCCCGCCGCGCCGAGCATTGTGGCATGCGCAATGCTGCCCTCAATGTCCTCTTTGTACATGCGGCTGTCAATAGAAATAGACGAGTTAAAGTCGTTCGTCTTCGGGTCTGCCTCCTTCTGGAAGCGGCCTTTCCATAATTTCATGGCTGAATCTTTCCTTCCCGTTTATGGCAGAAAAGGGCAGGCAGATGAATGCCTACCCTAAATCTACTTTTGGATTATTTATTTTCGGTCTTTGCCTTCATGTGTGCATAAACCTTGATCGGCAGGCCGAACAGGTTGATGAAGCCGTCTGCATCCGCCTGATTGTAGACCTCATCCTCATCGAACGTTGCGATCTCCGGGTCATACAGGCTGTACGGAGAAGTGACACCTGCATCAATGATGTTGCCCTTATAAAGCTTCAGCTTGACATCGCCGGTGACGGTCTGCTGGGTGGAATCTACAAATGCGGAAAGCGCCTCGCGCAGCGGGGTAAACCACTGGCCGTAGTAAACAAGTTCCGCAAACTTCAAACCGATCTGCTGCTTGTAGTGGAACGTGTCTCTGTCCAGGCACAGCTCTTCAAGCTTATTGTGTGCGTGGTAAAGGATTGCACCGCCCGGAGTCTCATAAACGCCGCGGCTCTTCATGCCGACAAGTCTGTTCTCTACGATATCCGCAAGGCCTACGCCGTTCTTGCCGCCGAGCTCGTTAAGCGTCGTTACAACTTCCACACCGTTCATTTTCTTGCCGTTGATGGCGGTCGGCTTGCCCTTTTCAAAATGAATCGTCACATAAGTGGGCTCGTCCGGGGCCTGCTCCGGGGAAACGCCGAGCTCAAGGAAGCCCGGGTGGTTGTACTGCGGCTCGTTTGCCGGATCTTCAAGGTCAAGACCCTCATGGGACAGATGCCAGATGTTCTTATCCTTGGAGTAGTTTGTTTCACGGTTGATCTTCAGCGGAATGTTGTGTGCTTCCGCATACTCGATTTCTTCTTCTCTCGATTTGATGCTCCACTCTCTCCACGGAGCGATGATGGTCATTTCGGGAGCAAACGCCTTAATGGTCAGCTCGAAACGGACCTGATCGTTGCCCTTGCCGGTGCAGCCGTGGCAGATGGCGTCTGCGCCCTCGGCCTTGGCAATTTCAACGATACGCTTTGCGATGATCGGGCGGGCAAAGGACGTGCCGAGCAGGTACTTGTTCTCGTAGACCGCACCTGCCTGTACGGTGGGATAAACATATTCCTGAATGAATTCTTCCTTGAGGTCTTCAATGTAGAGCTTCGATGCACCGGTCTTCAGTGCTTTTTCTTCCAGACCGTCAAGCTCCGTGCCCTGACCCACGTCGGCGGAAACCGCGATGACCTCGCAGTTGTTGTAGTTTTCCTTCAGCCACGGGATGATGATGGAGGTATCCAGACCACCGGAGTACGCCAGAACGACCTTTTTAATATCCTTCTTTGCCTTTGCCATGATGTAACCCTTCCTTTTTTCATAAACCGCCGTCATCGTGCGGCGGAGAATTATTTGTTTCAACGGTCATTATTATACACCGTTTTCCGGAAAAATCAACCCTTTTCTTGAATATTTATTCATCTTTTTTGAAAGTTGTAGAAACTCCCAGATTTCATGCGGGTTTTTCGGCTTTATATTTGTGTATTTTTCAAAATTCAATCTTCAAAAGTATGCATTTTCGAATGAATAAAGCGCATATTATACATTTGTATACACTGCTTTATACATTTTCGCTTTCGGAATTGTTTTCTACGATATAGGGCTTTATCAGCGCCATTTCGCGCGGCTCCACACGGGCATGAATAAGGAGCCCTTCCGGCACGTATTCTTCGGAGACGAGCGCGCCCGCTTTTCTCAGCTGTGCCGCAATGCCCGTCTTTGCAAACGGCAGCAGCGCCGTCACGTCCACCGGCTTCACCGGCAGGTTATCTTCAATCGCCTGCAAAAGCGCCGGGATGCCTTCGTTTTTCAGCGCACTGATGCGCACCGCGCCCGTCAAATGCAAAGCGCTGTCCGCATCGCCCACAAGATCCCATTTATTGAGCACCGGGATAACCGGGCGGTCACCGCAGCCGAGGCTCTGCAAAATTTCATTTGTCACGTCCAAGTGCGTGCGTGCTTCGGGGCTGGAAGCATCGCACACGTTCAAAATGATGTCCGCCGTTGCAGCCTGCTCCAACGTGGAGCGAAACGCCTCCACCAAATGGTGCGGCAAGCGGCGCACAAGGCCGACCGTATCGATGAGCATAACGGTCTTGCCGCCGGGCAGCTTCAACGCGCGCGCCGTGGGATCCAGCGTCGCGAAAAGCTTATCCTCCGCCAAAACGCCCGCTTGCGTCAAGAGATTCATCAAAGTCGATTTGCCCGCGTTCGTGTAGCCGACAAGCGCCACCGTCACCGTGCCGTCCTTTTCGCGGCGGCGCTGCGTCTCGTGGCGGCCGACTTCAATTTTCTTCAACTGTTCGCGCAGCGCTTCAATTCTGCGGCGAATGTGTCGGCGGTCGGTCTCCAGCTTCGTTTCGCCCGGGCCGCGCGTGCCGATGCCGCCGCCGAGACGCGAAAGCGCCGTGCCTTTGCCGGTCAGACGCGGCAGAAGATACTTTAACTGCGCCGCTTCAACCTGCACCTTACCTGCGCGGCTCTGCGCACGCTGCGCAAAAATATCGAGGATCAGCATCGTGCGGTCCACAACGCGCACGTCCGTCGCATTTTCAAGGTTGCGGATCTGCGTCGGCGTCAGCTCGCGGTCAAAAATAATCAGCTCAATCTCGTTGTTCTCGCAGAAATTCCGAATTTCCTCCACCATGCCGCTGCCTACGCACGTCGCGGTCTCCGGGGAGGGGCGCTTCTGCATCATTGTCGCAATAGGCTCCGCGCCGCCGCTTTTTGCAAGCTCCCACAGCTCGCGCAGCGATTCCTCCGCGTCATACTCGCCCGTGTCCAGCGAGACCAAAAGCGTGCGCTCCGGCACGATTACGTTTTCCGTATAATTCATAAGGTTCTCCTTTTTTCATTTCTGATCTATCGTTTCAAAGCCGCAGCGTTTTCCGCCGCAGTTTGTTGTTTCCCACTTTCTATTATACAGAAAACAAAGAAGAAAACAATCAATATTTATCAATCAATGGTGAATTCCTTGCATTTCTGAACTCGAAAATTTCTAATACTTATTCTAAATAATATTGACATTTAGCTGTATATATGTTAATGTTGACTTGTACAAATAACTTATTTTAAATTGAGGTGCTTCCGATGCACATTTAAAGTCTTCTTTAAATTTCGCCTTACAAACTCTAATGCGTATTTGTACATTTGAGTATTAAAAATGCTGTGTAATTATTTGCAATTTATTCTAAAGTTTATTTAGATGAAAGGAGTTTCTCATGAAGAAATTGGTCTCAACAGTCATTTCTATGCTTTTGCTTTTATCTAGCGTATTCGTATATGCAAGCGAACCCACTTTCTCCACTTCGGCGTCTCTAGAAAAAGTTCAAACATTTTCCGCTCAAACCTTACCTGAATCTATTTACAAATTCATTGAAGATTGTGATGTCGAAATCAAAGATGACTCTGTCATCTGGATTGAACAAGATAGCAATTCATCCGCTCTCCGTATTCAAAACACAGAAGGCACCAAAAAAACCATTAACCAGTGTCTTTGAAATTTCAACTGACGAAGATGGTAATTCTTTCAAAAACAATTCCGTCGCCGAACTTTTAAATCCTCCTATTCAACCCGTGGACGGATACACACAGCCGTTCAATCAAGAGGGAATTAAAGTTAGTTATACATGCGTGTATAACCTTGAAATTTCGGATCGTTGGTATTACCACATGATTGGCTCATATTTCACATACAAAGCTGATGCTGGAACGGCACCCAGTTCTATTCGCCTCTGGTTTAGCGGATATGGTGATTTATATCAAAAAAGCTCATCTTCCTATAAACTTCTAAAAGAAGATCAGCACAAAGTAATTGATTTTACTCGATATGCTCCTTCAAAAAATACAATGTATTCGAAAACCGACGAAATGCCCACAAATCAATATATTGTTCCCATCAATGCAAATGGTGGTATGGAAGTAATCCTCTATGTAAATGTTGGTGGACGGCAATTATATGACCACTATATATTTTCATAATCTCAATAATATTTAATCATAACAAGTGAGTGGTTAAGACAATGAAAAAGCAATTTGCGATCATGTTCTGCCTTTTGGCGATGTTTACATGCCTTGTCGGGTGCTCAACCGGCTCGAAAGCCTCATTCCCCGAAACGTTTATCGGCTCTGTGGGACAGGGGAAAACCGATGCGCTGAAAACGCTCGGTACTACCGAACAGGCGCTCTCCGATTATACCGTTGACGTTTACGGCAAAACCGCCGATGTGCAGCTCTCGTTTGATGCATACCGCGGCGATGAAACCTCCGCCGGCAAGCTCAACTACGCAGAGCTCACCGTACCGTGCACGCCGAATGATGACGGCTTTTCATACATGCGCACCTGCTATGATGAGCTTGAAAAAGCGCTCGGCGGACCGTTCACGACCGACGTGAACATGGACGGCGTTTCCGCCGAAGACGATACCGATACGCTTTTTGCGGCGCTGCAAAAAGATGCAGGCGGCGAAAATGTCTGCGCCTTACAATACCAGTGGCGCGGTCTCGGTAAAAACGAGTCGCTGCTTTACCTTTATTACTATCCGAACGAAAACGGCTCGGCGCGCGTAAAGCTCACGTTTTTGCCGAAAGAGCGTGCACAAATTTCATAAAGCTCTGTAAAAAGGCGCGGAAGTTTTGAAAAGCTCCTGCGCTTTTTGCGTTTTCAAAAAATTTCAGGTTTTCGATTTGCTTTTTTTCGCGTATTGTGGTAATATACGATATTATCATACATGCCAAGCGGCATATGGCTGCGGCAAATTTTTTGTAGGAAAGACAGGTTATTTTTTCTCAGATGGACAGTCACAGTACAGGGTTGATCATAGCGTTGATCGTTCTGATCGTTTTGTCCGCCTATTTCTCCGCCACGGAAACGGCGTTTTCGTCGCTCAACCGTATCCGGCTCAAAAACTTGACCGATAACGGCAACAAGCGCGCAAAGCTCGCCTATAAGCTCGTGGATAATTACGACGAGCTCATCTCTTCCGTTCTGGTGGGAAACAACATCGTCAACATCAGTGCGTCTTCTCTCGCCACCGTTTTGTTTATCAAAGCATTCGGCGACAACGGTCCCACCGTTTCCACCATCGCCATGACGATCATCGTGCTCATTTTCGGCGAGGTCACGCCGAAAAGCATCGCAAAAGAGTCCCCGGAAGCGTTCGCTATGTTTTCCGCGCCCATCATCAACGTGCTCATTTACGTCTTCAAGCCCATTAACGTATGTCTTGTGGGCATCAAAAAGCTGGTGAAAAAATTCGTAAAGGTCTCTAACGATCGTACCATTTCGGAAAGCGAACTGCTCACCATCGTGGAGGAAGCCGAGCACGACGGCGGTATCAATGAAAACGAAAGCGAGCTTATCCACAACGTCATTGAGTTCGACGACCTTGAAGCCATCGATATCATGACGCCGCGCGTAGACGTGGAAGCCGTGGATAAGACGAGCACCGTGCAGGAAGTCGCCGACCTCTTTACGGAAACAGGCTTTTCGCGCCTGCCGGTGTATGAGGAGACGATTGACAGCATCGTCGGCATTATCAATGAGAAAGATTTTCATAACCTCGTGCTGCGCGACGGCAACGCGGTGAAGCAGATCATCAAGCCCGTGGAGTTCATCCCGCCTTCGATGAAAATTTCCGCGCTTTTAAAGCTTTTGCAGCAGAACAAATCGCACCTTGCCGTCATCGTGGATGAGTTCGGCGGCACCGAGGGCATCGTCACGCTGGAAGACATCATCGAAGAGCTTGTCGGCGAGATCTGGGACGAACACGACGAAGTAGTGGAAGCGTTTCAAAAGGTCAGCGACAACGAATACCTTGTCGATTGCTCCACCAACCTTGACGACCTTCTTGAATACTTCCATTTGAAGTCCGATTCCGAAGCCTCCACCATCAACGGTTGGGTCATCGAGCAGCTCGATCGCATCCCCGAAAAGGGCGACTGCTTTGATTTTGAAAACCTGCATGTCGTTGTAGAAGAAACAGAGTACCAGCGTGCCACCCGCGTGCGCATCACTGTGTCCCCGAAAAAGGAAGAGTCCGAAGAAGCATAAAATTCCATAATTCATAAATCGTTCCTAATTGCGCCCCGCTGTTTAACGCAGCGGGGTTTCGCTTTGCAAAAGCATTTGCTAATATTATTTGCAAATCTTTTTCTTTCCTTTTAAACAGGTTTATGCTATAATAAAATCAACAAAAATCATTCTTGTATTTTATTTAAAATTGTAAGAATTTCGTAAGGAGTTTTTAAGAAATGCTGAAGCTGGAGCTTTTACTGCGCCGCATTCGCGGTTTTGACGCAAAGCGCATGATGGTGTATGTTCGCGACGTCAAAAAGGAGACCAAAACGCCCACACCCGTCATCATGGCGGATATGCTGTACTGCATTTTGCGGTATAACGTGGGATTTTACGATTACCACATTTTCGGTTTTGCGCACATCCACGGCGCAAAGGCGAGAAACACATTCTTCACCATGCAGGATAACTGGCGCTTGACCCGCATGGTAAACAGCCCTGAAGACCGCCCCTATTTTGAAAACAAGCTGCTGTTCTGCCGCACGTTTGCGCCGTACCTCGGACGGTCATTTTTAGACCTCAATGAAGCCGGTGAGGACGCGCTTGCCGATTTTCTGCGCCACCACCCCGTGGTGTTTTTAAAAGAGCCGGAAAGCTTCGGCGGTCTGGGGGTCAAACGCTTTGACAGCGCCGGGACCGATTTAAACGACCGAGAGGCCGTGAAAAGGCTGCGCGAAAACTGGGTGCAAAACGGCTTACTGCTCGTGGAGGAAGCCTTACAACAGCACCCGGAAATGAGCGCGCTGTATCCGTATTCGCTCAACACCCTGCGCGTCTGCACCTTAACAGATGACAAAGGCGACGTGCATGTGCTGTACAGCTTTGTGCGCACGGGCCGCCACGGCTCATTTGTAGATAACACCACAAGCGGCGGGCTCAACGCGCTCATCTGCGACGACGGTGTCATCCGCCGCCCCGCTATGTCCGATAAAACCGGCATGTATTTCGACATGCACCCCGATACCTGCACGCCATTCATAAACTTCCGCGTGCCATATTTTGATGAAGCGATTGCGCTGTGCAAAAAAAGCCGCGAAGATCCGCCCCGACATGCGGTACGTCGGCTGGGACGTGGGCATCACCCCCACCGGTCCCGTTTTGGTGGAAGGCAACAACCTCCCCGCCTACGACGGGCAGATCTACCACCAGCAGGAGAACCCCGGCAAGCGGGTGTTCGTGCTGGACAGCCTTTCCACCGGCCCGGAGCAGCGCCTGCTGGCCGAGCATCTGCGGGATCTGCTGGCTGAGGGCAAGGAGTTTGACGAGATCTGTGAAGAGATGCTCCGCTACCACAAGCACACCCATCTGCTCTTCTCGCTGGAATCGTTGGCCAATCTGGCCCGCAATGGCCGCGTGAAGCCTGCCGTTGCTGCTGTGGCGCGGATGCTGGGCATCCGGGTCATCGGACAGGCAAGTGAGGCCGGAGAGCTGGATGTTCTCTGCAAGAACCCGTGGCGAGCATGGTGCGCTGGAGCGCATCGTGCTGGAACTCAAGGAGCACGGCTACACCAACGGCAGGCTCCATATCTCTCACTGCGGCAATCCCGCCGCCGCCGAGCGCCTGAAGCACATGGTAAAGGCTGTGTTTGATGGAGCAAAGGTGGACATCAGCGAATGCGGCGGTCTGTGCAGCTATTATGCAGAGCTGGGCGGTCTGCTGGTTGGTTATGAGGACGCGGAAGCATAAGCGAACGGCCCTCGGAAAAATTCTGCCCACGATTGAATAGGCGCTCATAGCGGGGAAAGCCGTTGTGGGCGCTTTTTTGTTTGCAAAATCTTCCGCTCTGCGCTATACTAACAGCATCAAAAACTCGCCGTGGGCGGCAGGGGAGGGATACCGCATGTTCAGATTGCCCATCGTCAAGTTTTTCAACCGCATCTTCAACCGTGTCACGATCACAGTGGTGCTGGTGGCTTTACAGGTGCTCTGGCTGCTCTGGGCGTTCTGGTCCTTCACGGCGGGGCGGGTTCTGGCTGAACGGTGCCCTGAAGGCGCTGAGCATCGATGATCGTGCTGTATCTGGTGCGCAAGGATGAAAACAGTGCTTATAAGATCGGCTGGATCGTTCTGATCGGTCTTCTGCCCCTGCTGGGCGTCGCGCTTTA
>ENA-OQKL01000287-OQKL01000287.1-human-gut-metagenome-genome-assembly--contig:-NODE-287-length-17103-cov-8.687441_pt1 | contig 17103 bp, 15 predicted proteins | sample MGYA00242779_ERZ504800 | MGnify/ENA primary metagenome ERZ504800 (study PRJEB26092, sample SAMD00036410) | human gut metagenome | host: Homo sapiens | study: EMG produced TPA metagenomics assembly of... | reverse complement strand
CTTTCTTGGGTACATGGTTTGTAGTTTTTAGTCAACTCTATTATACCATATCCGGTGAGGAGTTATTTTAATTTGGTAACAAAAAATGCCGTATTTATGCGGTCTGTGGCGTTTCGCAAACGCCTAGAGGAATAGATAAAAGAGAGGAAACAAAATGCCGAAAAAACAGAGAAAATATATTAAAATACGAGGCGCCAACGAACACAACTTAAAATACATCGATGTGGACATTCCGAGAGATGAGTTTGTTGTTCTGACCGGACTGTCAGGTTCCGGCAAGTCTTCGCTTGCGTTCGATACGATCTATGCGGAGGGACAGCGGCGCTATATGGAGTCTTTGTCTTCCTATGCAAGACAGTTCTTAGGACAGATGGAAAAACCGGATGTAGAGTCAATTGAGGGACTTCCGCCGGCAATCTCCATTGATCAGAAGTCGACAAACCGAAACCCGCGTTCCACCGTCGGAACCGTGACGGAAATTTATGATTATTTTCGACTGCTGTATGCCCGCATAGGAATTCCACATTGTCCGAAGTGTGGACGTGCCATCGAGAAACAGACGATCGATCAGATGGTAGATGCCGTGATGAAACTGCCGGAACGCACACGCATCCAGATCCTTGCGCCGGTTGTGCGCGGGCGTAAGGGCGAACATCAGAAATTATTCGAGAAAGCAAAAAAAAGCGGTTATGTGCGTGTGATCGTGGACGGAAATATGTATGAACTTTCGGAAGAAATTCCGATGGATAAAAACATCAAACACAATATTGATATTGTGGTAGACCGTCTGGTGGTAAAACCCGGAATTGAAAAGCGTCTGACCGATTCCCTGGAAAATGTTTTTGAGCTGACTGAGGGAAATGCGATTGTAGATGTGGTGGACGGGGAACCAATGAATTTTTCCCAGAATTTTGCGTGCCCGGATTGCGGAATCAGTGTGGATGAGGTGGAACCGCGAAGCTTTTCGTTTAATAATCCGTTTGGTGCCTGTCCGGTCTGCTACGGACTCGGTTACAAGATGGAGTTTGATGAAAATCTCATGATTCCGGATAAGACACTGTCTATTTCCGAGGGGGCAATTCAGGTAATGGGCTGGCAGTCCTGCACCGATCCGTCCAGCTATACCTATGCTACCCTAAAAGCGTTGTCGGAAGGATATGGATTTTCTCTCGATACACCATATAAAGATCTGCCAAAAGAAATCCGGCATATGCTTATTCATGGCGGAGATGGCCGGATATTAAAGGTGCATTATAAAGGACAGCGTGGAGAAGGCGTCTATGATCTGAATTGGGAAGGCCTTATTAAAAATGTCGAGCGCCGTTACCGGGAGACGGGATCGGACACGATGAAGCAGGAATATGAGCAGTTTATGCGTATTACACCGTGTGCTGCCTGCCATGGACAGCGTCTGAAGCAGAGTTCTCTTGCGGTTACGGTTGCAGACAAAAATATATATGAGATGACCGATATGTCGGTAAAGGATCTCGTGAAATATCTGGCGGAAATGCAGCTGACGGAACAGCAGCAGTTCATCGGCAATCAGATTTTAAAGGAAATCCGTGCCCGTGTGGGCTTTTTGCAGGAGGTAGGTCTGGATTATCTGACATTGACACGTGCGACCGGAACCTTGTCCGGAGGAGAGGCGCAGCGCATCCGCCTGGCTACCCAGATCGGTTCAGGACTGGTCGGCGTGGCATATATTCTGGATGAGCCGAGTATCGGACTGCATCAGCGGGACAATGACAAGCTGCTGCATGCACTGATGAATCTTAAGAATCTGGGAAATACGCTGATTGTCGTGGAACATGATGAGGATACCATGCGTGCGGCCGACTACATTGTGGATATTGGTCCGGCAGCCGGTGTCCATGGTGGAGAAGTCGTTGCGACCGGTACTGCGGCGGATATCATGAAATGCAAAAAATCCATTACCGGCGCTTATCTGAGCGGCCGGATGAAGATTCCGGTACCATCGGAACGGCGCAGACCGACCGGATTTCTTACCATCAAAGGAGCGCGGGAAAATAATCTGAAAAATATTGATGTGCAGGTTCCGCTTGGTATCATGACCTGTATCACCGGAGTATCGGGATCGGGAAAGAGTTCCCTGACCAATGAAATTCTGTATAAGCATCTGGCGCGAACTTTAAACCGGGCACGCTGCATCCCCGGAGATCACGATGATATTCTGGGTGTGGAACAACTGGATAAGATTATCGATATTGATCAGTCACCGATCGGACGCACACCGCGTTCGAATCCGGCAACCTATACCGGTGTGTTTGACATGATCCGTGATCTGTTTGCGGCAACTCCGGATGCAAAGGCACGTGGATATAAGAAGGGACGTTTCAGTTTCAACGTCAAAGGCGGACGCTGTGAGGCCTGCAGTGGAGATGGTATCATAAAGATCGAGATGCATTTCCTGCCAGATGTGTATGTGCCGTGTGAAGTCTGCGGTGGCAGGCGCTATAACCGCGAGACACTCGAAGTGCGCTATAAAGGAAAGACGATCTATGACGTGCTGGATATGACGGTGGAAGAGGCATTGGAATTTTTCAAAAATGTACCAACGATCCACCGAAAGATTCAGACACTGTACGATGTCGGACTTTCCTATGTAAAACTGGGACAGCCTTCCACAGAATTATCCGGAGGAGAAGCGCAGCGTATCAAACTTGCCACAGAATTGAGCAAACGAGGAACGGGAAAAACCATTTATGTACTGGATGAGCCAACCACCGGACTGCATTTTGCGGATGTACACAAGTTGGTGGAGATTCTCAGAAAGCTTTCGGACGGCGGAAATACCGTTGTCGTCATCGAGCATAATCTGGACGTCATCAAGACGGCTGACTATATCATTGATATGGGACCGGAAGGCGGTGACGGTGGCGGAACCGTGATTGCACAGGGGACTCCGGAGGAAATCTGTAAAGTTCCGGAATCGTATACCGGTCAGTTTTTAAAACCGTATCTGGAATCGAAGAACGTATAAAATAGCGAAAATGCACAGATTTTTGTCCCGGGAACAGAGAGATTCCTTAAAATTTAATTAAAATGCTTTAACCTATAAAAAAATGTTTGAAAAATGGGATGAATTGTATATAATGTTACTGTATGCATAAAAATATGATTAACTGCAGATTTGCGCCATGAACGCGGATCGAATTTTGATAAAGAAAGATAAAAAGAAAATAGGAAGGGGCATTCGGGATGATCGGATCAGATATCGGAATTGATTTAGGTACTGCGAGTATTTTAGTATATATTAAAGGAAAAGGTGTTGTATTAAAAGAGCCTTCCGTTGTTGCATTTGACAGAGATACCAATAAAATTAAAGCAATCGGTGAGGAAGCAAGACTGATGCTTGGAAGAACACCGGGAAACATTGTGGCAGTCCGTCCTCTTCGCCAGGGTGTGATTTCAGATTATACCGTCACAGAGAAGATGATCAAGTATTTCATCCAGAAAGCACTTGGAAAGAAGAGCTTTCGTAAGCCGCGCATCAGCGTCTGTGTACCGAGTGGTGTTACAGAGGTTGAAAAGAAAGCCGTAGAGGATGCAACTTATCAGGCAGGAGCCCGTGAAGTAGAGATTATTGAGGAACCAATTGCAGCAGCAATCGGTGCCGGTATTGATATTTCCAGACCATGCGGAAACATGATCGTAGATATCGGAGGAGGTACTTCGGATATCGCAGTCATTTCTCTGGGTGGTTCTGTTGTGAGCACTTCCGTGAAAATTGCAGGAGATGATTTTGACGAAGCCCTGGTCCGCTATATGAGAAAGAAACATAATCTTTTGATCGGTGAGCGTACCGCAGAAGATATCAAGATCAAAATTGGTACATGCTACCCACTGGCACAGAATGAGACGATGGATGTCCGTGGCCGTAATCTGGTAACCGGTCTGCCAAGAACCATTACGGTAAGCTCTGAGGAGACAGAGGAAGCTCTGCGTGAGGCAACATTACAGATTGTGGAAGCTGTACATTCCGTACTGGAGAAAACTCCACCGGAACTGGCGGCAGACGTTGCAGACAGGGGAATTGTCCTGACAGGTGGCGGCTCCTTGCTTCGTGGTCTGGAGGAACTGATTGAAGAACGTACCGGAATCAACACGATGACGGCAGAGCATCCTATGACCTGTGTAGCAATCGGAACCGGAAAATATGTAGAATTCCTCGCAGGAAAAAGAGACGAGGATTAATGCATAAAGTGCGCATTTATGCGCACTTTTTATCGCATGTCTATAAAGATCGTGAGGGCATTGGCCGATATAAATTAAAACTGTGAAAATTGAGGTGTCATAAATGGTAAAAGGATTGTATACCGCCCATACGGGAATGGTAAACGAAATGAAGCGTCTGGATATTCTGGCAAATAATCTGGCAAACGCAGACACAACAGCATATAAAAAAGAAGGAACGACGAGTCGTACTTTTGCCGATGAGATGTCTTTGCGCATTAAGGATTCTTCTAACATGGGGATTCCGAAAAAGCTTGGAGATATTACATATGGGGTTCACCTTGGACAGGTATATACCGATTATTCCACGGGAAATTTCAAGGTGACAGATAACACCACAGATTTTGCGATTGAAGGAAACGGCTTTTTTGCCGTGGCATTCACGGACAAGCAGGGAAATACTTCCGTGAAGTATACGCGGGATGGAGCCTTTACCGTAAATAAAGAGGGGTATCTGGTGACGAAGGATGGCGATTATGTTTTAAATGCCACTGGTGCAATGAATGGCGATCCGGGTCAGAATAATTATATACGTCTGGATCCAAATGCTGCGATTACCGTGAATAAACTGGGATACGTCATGCAGAATAACCAGATTGTCGGAACGATCGGCATGGTGGATGTGGATAATTATGACTATCTTGAAAAATACGGTGAGAATCTGTATAACCTTCTTCCGGGAGGAAACCGGATTGCAACAGATGCCAATATAGAGCAGGGCACACTGGAGACCTCCAATGTAAATGTTGTAAATGAGATGGTAAATATGATTACAATTCAGAGAGCCTATGAGGCAGGACAGAAGGTAATCACTTCCATAGATGGAACACTTGACCGGGCAGTTAACAATGTCGGTAAAGTATAATAGCCGCTGAAAGACCGCAAGGAGGAAATAGAAGCGTATGATGAGATCACTTTATACTGCGGCAACCGGAATGATTGCGCAGCAGACAAATCTGGATACAATTTCAAATAACCTGTCCAATGTGAATACGACAGGTTATAAGACGGAACGTACCGAGTTTAAATCTTTACTGTACCAGACACTGCAGACAAAGACAACGACGGCAAATGGTGCCAATAAACCGGTAGGTGCACAGGTAGGACTCGGAACCAGAGTGGCAGCGACCATGTCCAACTATACGCAGGGGGCGCGTGAAGAGACAGAGATTCCGACCGATTTTGCACTGGAAGGAAAGGGATTCTTTGCAGTGCGGGGTGTGGATGGACAGACATATTACACCAGAAACGGTAACTTCTCCTGGAGTCAGGATTCGAATGGAAACACAATTCTGGCAACCTCAGAGGGGCTTCCGGTATTGGATTCCAGAGGAAATACCATTCGTGTGCCGAGAGGCGTATCTTCGGAAAGCATGGTATTTTCGAGCAATGGAACGATTGGCTATAAAGATGCAACCGGCAATGTAGTGTCATTAAACCAGTCTTTTGGAATCTATCAGTTTAACAATCCGGCAGGACTGGAGAAAATGTCAGGAAGCAAACTTGCAGCGACTGCAGCTTCGGGAAATCCGATGCTGGAGGGACAAAATGCAGGATTGACGAAGACTGGTGTATATCAGGGCTACATCGAAGCTTCAAATGTACAGGTTGCTGATGAGATGGTAAATATGATCATTGCACAGCGCGCATATGAATTAAATTCCAAGGCAATCACGACCTCGGATTCCATGCTGGAGACGGCAAATAACCTGAAACGATAGGCAGCGATTCGGAATTACTTACATAAGAGGGATATACTATGGATATTTCATCAATCAGTACAAATTATACGGTTGCAAATGCAGACAAAAGTGCAGAGCAGAGCAATTCTCTTCAGAGTTCATTAAAGAATATTTCATCGGACTCCTCAGAGGAACAATTAAAAGGTGTCATCAAAGATTTTGAATCTTATTTTGTGGAGCAGGTCATCAAACAGATGAAAGATACATTTACCTCGGATGATGACGAGGATTCTACGATGTCACAGTACAAAGATCTGTATATGGATCAGGCAATCGAGACGGTGGCAGATGAAATGGTGGATCAGATCGGAGAAAGCTATACACAGACACTGTATGAGCAGATGAAACGTAATATTGGCCAGTAGTAACATCAGCACAAAGAAAAGAGGAGAGACTGTTTACAACAGTCTCTTTTTTAGAGAATGGGGAACAATATTTTGGAAGAGAATCTTGAGAGCATTGAAGGATATGTAGATCACATCATCTATCGAAATGCAGACAACGGATATACCGTACTTGTTCTGGTGTGTAACGAAGAAGAAGAGACTTGTGTGGGGGTATTTTCGGATATTGCCGAGGGAGAAAACATTAAGGCAAAGGGAAGTTATACAGAACATCCGACTTACGGCAGACAGTTTCAGGTAAAGAGTTTCGAAGAAAAGGCACCACAGGATGAGGTGGCAATTGAGCGGTATCTGGGATCAGGGGCGATCAAAGGGATCGGAATTGCCTTAGCGGCAAGGATTGTGCGAAGATTCAAGGCAGATACCTTCCGTATCATTGAAGAAGAACCGGAGCGGCTGGCGGAGATCAAAGGCATCAGCCAGAGAAAGGCGATGGAAATCGCGGATCAGGTGAATCAGAAAAAAGATCTTCGGCAGGCAATGATTTTTTTGCAGCAATACGGGATCAATACCACACTTGCAGTGAAAATATATAAAACATACGGGCAGGAAATATACGGAATACTGAAAGAAAATCCATATCGTATGGCAGATGATGTGGAAGGGGTCGGATTCCGCACGGCAGATGAGATCGCATCCCGTGTGGGAATCCGCACCGATTCCGATTTCCGGATTCGAAGCGGTATCCAGTATGTGCTGCTGCAGGCTGCCGGAGAGGGGCATACCTATCTGCCGATGCAGGAACTGACGCAGCGGGCAAGCCGGCTTCTTGAGGTAGACCCGGAGCACATCGAGCAGCATTACATGAATCTGGCGATGGATCGCAAGATCATTATGCGCCAGGTGGAAGACAGTACGCAGATCTATGCGGCAACCTATTTTTATATGGAGGCAAATACCGCTACCCGTCTGACACAGCTGAATGCTGTGTTTGATGTTCCGGATATCGAAATTGAGGACAGAATCCGAAAGATTGAAAAGAAGACGGGAATGGATCTTGATGAGCATCAGGTAGAAGCGGTAAAGGAAGCCGTAAGAAACGGTGTTCTCGTGATTACCGGAGGTCCCGGAACGGGAAAAACAACGACGATCAATACGATCATCCGGTATTTTGAATTATCCGGAGAAGATATTATGCTGGCGGCACCGACCGGACGGGCAGCAAAGCGCATGAGCGAAACCACCGGGTATGAGGCACGGACGATTCACCGGATGCTCGAACTGAATGGCGGAATGGAAGGAAATGCCGGATTTGAGCGCAATGAACAAAATCCGCTGGAGACCAATCTCATCATTATTGATGAGATGTCGATGGTGGATATTTCCCTGATGAATTCCCTTCTGAAAGCAATTCTACCGGGCACGCGTCTGATCCTGGTGGGAGATGTGAATCAGCTGCCGAGTGTAGGGGCGGGAAGTGTGCTGAAGGACATTATTGATTCGAAGATGTTTCCTACGGTAATGCTGACAAAAATTTTCCGACAGGCAAGCACCAGTGATATTATTGTCAATGCGCATAAGATTAACCGGGGAGAAAAAGTCAGCCTGGATAACAAGAGCATGGATTTCTTTTTCCTGAAGCGTTATGAGGCAGATAAAATTATCAACGTTACGCTGCAGCTGATCAAGCAGAAACTTCCGAAATTTGTGGGGGCGAGCGAATACGATATCCAGGTGCTTACGCCTATGCGGAAAGGGCTGCTCGGAGTAGAACGTCTCAATACGATTCTGCAGATGTATCTGAACCCGCCATCGGACAGAAAAAAGGAGAAAGAGCATGGGGCGATCGTTTTCCGGGAAGGCGATAAAGTCATGCAGATCAAAAATAATTATCAGCTGGAATGGGAGATCCGCAGCAAATATGGACTCTGCATAGACAAAGGAACCGGGGTGTTTAACGGAGATACCGGAATTATTGAAGAGATCAATGATTTTGCAGAGACCATCACGGTAAATTTTGATGAAGGGCGTATGGTGGAATATTCGTACAAACTGCTGGATGAGCTGGAACTTGCGTATGCTGTGACGATCCATAAATCACAGGGATCGGAGTATCCGGCCGTTGTCATTCCGCTTCTTTCCGGACCCCGCATGCTTATGAACCGGAATTTATTGTACACAGCGGTTACAAGAGCAAAGAAATGTGTTACGATAGTGGGAGATGATACAACATTTGAACAAATGATTGAGAATAATTCCCAACAGAGACGTTACAGCGGTCTGAAGGACCGGCTGTTGGAAAATAAGGAGGAAGCGTAAATGAAAGCACAGATTTTAACGGAAGATCAGATTCCGGAAGCGCTCAGTATTGCAAGGGGTGTCTTTGATTACTGTCTGCGTGCGCGGATCACGGATCTGGAAATGATTCATATATTTCTGCAATATACGGAAAACACAAACATCCGGAACATGATTGCAGAAGGAACTCTCACCATGTGGGGAATTTTTGAACAGGGGCATATGATCGCCATGTCAGGAATGCAGAAAGAGGGACATATTACCATGCTGTATGTGCTTCCGGTATTCCAGCGCAGAGGATGCGGCAGATGTCTGTTGGAAGAAATGAAGGCGTATGCGGCAAATCAATATCAGTTACAGAGGGTGACGTTATCGGCAATGCCGGCATGGACAGCGGATTATTTTACCAAACGCCGGTTTCATCCAATGGAGGTAACACAGCCGTGTTCATTTGTTCCGATGCAGGCAAAAACCGTGACACGCGCGATATATGAAAAGAAAGAAATTCCATCCGGCGTGATCCTCGGAACCAGCATTGGCGGTCTGGCAGTCTGTGCGGCAGTTGCTGTCGGGTTCATGGTATTGTGGATGCATGGAATTGTATAATATGTATATTTATTCATAAAATATGTCACTTTTTTCTCTTGCAAAAAAGGTTGAAAAAAGTGACGATTTGTGATAAAATTTTTACAATTTAGGTAAAGCTAACTCAAGGTAAAAAAAGAGATTCTCTCTTTTTTTTGCCAAGATGCAAGAAAGGCAGGGCAAAGAATGAAAGCTTTTTTGATACTGGAAGACGGAACCGTGTTTACAGGTACAAGCATTGGTTCTACACGCGAAATCATCAGTGAGATCGTATTTAATACCTCAATGACCGGATATTTAGAGGTACTTACAGATCCGTCCTATGCAGGACAGGCGGTTGTGATGACGTATCCGCTGATCGGAAACTACGGAATTACACCGGATATGGAATCCGCCAGACCGTGGCCGGACGGATATATTGTAAGAGAGCTTTCACGTATGCCGAGCAATTTCCGCTGTCAGGGAAGCATTCAGGATTTCCTGACAAAGCATGATATTCCGGGAATTGCAGGAATTGATACCCGTGCGCTTACCAAGATTCTCCGCGAAAAGGGAACCATGAACGGAATGATCACGACAAACGAAAATTATAATCTGGATGAAATTCTTCCAAAACTGAAAGAATATACAACCGGAAATGTTGTGGATAAAGTTACCTGCAGCGAGAAGAACGTATTAAAGGGAAGCGGAAAGAAAGTTGCACTGATGGATTTCGGTGCGAAGAACAACATCGCAAAATCGTTAAATGCCCGTGGCTGTGAGGTGACGATTTATCCGGCACACACATCGGCGGAGGAAATTCTCGGAGCCAATCCGGATGGCATTATGCTCAGCAACGGACCTGGAGATCCGAAAGAGTGCACAGCGATTATTGAAGAATTAAAGAAACTGTATGCAAGTGACGTACCGATCTTTGCCATCTGTCTCGGTCATCAGCTCATGGCACTGGCAAACGGAGCGGATACACACAAGATGAAATACGGACACCGTGGTGGAAACCATCCGGTGAAAGATTTGTCAACCGGTCGTGTTTACATTTCTTCCCAGAACCATGGGTATGTGGTAGATACCGATACCCTTGATCCGAAGGTTGCAAAGCCTGCATTCGTCAATGTCAATGACGGAACCAACGAGGGCTTAGAGTATGTCGGAAAGAATATTTTCACCGTGCAGTTCCATCCGGAAGCATGCCCGGGACCACAGGACTCTTCGTACCTGTTTGACCGCTTTATTCAGATGATGGGAGGGAATCAGTAATGCCAAGAAATAAAGACATCAAAAAAGTATTAGTAATCGGTTCGGGACCAATCGTCATCGGACAGGCAGCCGAGTTTGACTACGCAGGAACACAGGCATGCCGTTCCTTAAAGGAAGAAGGCGTGGAGGTATGTCTGGTAAACTCCAACCCTGCCACCATTATGACCGACAAGCAGATTGCGGATCAGGTATACATTGAGCCTCTGACACTTCCGGTTCTTGAAAAAATTATTTTAAAGGAAAAACCGGACAGCATCCTTCCGACACTCGGTGGACAGGCTGGATTAAATCTGGGTATGGAACTGGCAGAGTCCGGCTTTTTAGAAGAGCACGGAGTAAAACTGATCGGTACAACCGCAGAGACCATTTTTAAGGCAGAGGATCGTCAGGCATTTAAGGATACCATGGAAAAAATCGGTGAGCCTTGTGCAGCTTCCCAGGTTGTAAATACCGTAGAAGACGGTATTAAGTTCACCAACACGATCGGATATCCGGTTGTGCTCCGCCCAGCATTCACCCTCGGCGGAAGCGGCGGCGGTATCGCCCACAACGAGCAGGAGCTGGTCGATATCTTAAGCAACGGACTCCGTTTAAGCCGTGTCGGTGAGGTACTGGTTGAGCGCTGTATCGCAGGATGGAAGGAAGTCGAGTACGAAGTAATGCGTGATGCGAACGGAAACTGCATCACCGTATGTAACATGGAAAACATCGATCCGGTTGGTGTGCATACCGGAGATTCCATCGTAGTGGCACCTTCCCAGACACTCGGGGATAAAGAGTACCAGATGCTTCGTAGTTCTGCATTAAACATCATCAATGAGTTAAAGATCACCGGTGGATGTAACGTGCAGTATGCATTGAATCCGGATTCTTTTGAGTACTGTGTCATCGAGGTAAACCCTCGTGTATCCCGTTCTTCCGCTCTTGCCTCTAAGGCAACCGGATACCCGATTGCAAAGGTTACCGCAAAGATTGCATTAGGCTATACACTTGATGAGATCAAGAATGCCATCACACAGAAGACCTATGCAAGTTTCGAGCCGATGCTTGACTACTGTGTAGTGAAGATCCCGAGACTTCCGTTTGATAAATTCCTTACTGCAAAGAGAACGTTAAGTACACAGATGAAAGCAACCGGAGAGGTTATGAGTATCTGTGATAACTTCGAGGGCGCACTGATGAAAGCCATCCGTTCCCTGGAGCAGCATGTGGACAGCCTTATGTCCTATGATTTTACCGGACTGTCCGATGAAGCGTTGGAGGCACAGCTTCATGTGGTCGATGACCGCAGAATCTGGGTGATCGCAGAGGCACTGCGCCGCGGCGTTTCCTATGACCATATTTATGAAATTACCAAGATCGACCGCTGGTTTATCGATAAGCTGGCAATTCTGGTAGAGATGGAGCAGCACTTAAAGAGCGAAGAACTGACGGTAGATCTGTTAAAAGAAGCAAAGAGAATCGAGTTCCCGGACAACGTTATCGCAGAGCTTACCGGAAAGACCGAGGAAGAGATCAAACAGATGCGTTATGCAAACGGTATCGTTGCAGCATATAAGATGGTGGATACCTGTGCCGCAGAGTTTGCTGCAGAGACACCGTATTACTACAGTGTTTACGGAAGTGAGAACGAGGCTGCAGAGACCACACCGCAGAAAAAGGTTCTGGTTCTTGGTTCCGGTCCGATCCGTATCGGTCAGGGTATCGAGTTTGATTTCTGTTCCGTACACTGTACCTGGGCATTTGCAAAGGAAGGCTGGGAGACTGTCATTATCAACAACAACCCGGAGACCGTTTCCACCGACTTTGATATTGCAGACAAGCTGTATTTTGAGCCGTTGACCGCAGAGGATGTCGAGTCCATCGTAAATATTGAAAAGCCGGACGGAGCTGTGGTACAGTTCGGTGGACAGACAGCGATCAAACTGACAGAGGCGCTTATGAAGATGGGCGTTCCGATTCTTGGAACCAAGGCAGAGGATGTCGATGCCGCAGAGGATCGTGAGCTTTTTGATGAGATTCTGGAGAAGACTCATATTCCGAGAGCAGCCGGTGGAACCGTATTCACCGCAGAGGAAGCCAAAGAAGTTGCAAACCGTCTTGGTTATCCGGTTCTTGTCCGTCCTTCCTATGTACTTGGTGGACAGGGAATGAAGATTGCGTTTAACGATGAGGAGATCGAGGAATTCATCGGAATCATCAACCGTATCGCGCAGGATCATCCAATCCTTGTAGATAAATATTTACAGGGTAAGGAGATCGAGGTCGATGCTGTATGTGACGGAACGGATATTCTTATCCCTGGTATTATGGAGCATATCGAGCGTACCGGTGTGCACTCCGGAGACAGTATTTCCGTATATCCGGCTCCAACGATCAGTGATAAGGTAAAGGATACCATCGTAGAGTATACAAAGCGTCTGGCACAGGCACTGCATGTGGTCGGTCTGATCAATATCCAGTTCATCGCCATGAATGAGGAAGTATATGTCATCGAGGTAAATCCGCGTTCCTCAAGAACCGTGCCGTACATCAGTAAGGTGACGGGTATTCCGATCGTCGATCTGGCAACGAAGGTTATCATCGGAAATACGATCCGTGGTCTGGGCTATGAGCCGGGACTTGCACCAGTGGCAGATTATATCGCCATCAAGATGCCGGTATTCTCCTTTGAGAAACTGCGTGGGGCAGAGATCAGCCTTGGACCGGAGATGAAGTCTACCGGTGAGTGTCTGGGTATCGCAAAGACATTCAATGAGGCACTGTACAAAGCATTCCTTGGAGCAGGTGTACAGCTTCCGAAATACAAGCAGATGATTATGACGGTAAAGGATGCTGATAAGCCGGAGGCTGTCGGTGTGGCAAAGCGTTTTGAAGCACTCGGCTACAAAATCTACGCAACACGAAGCACTGCAAAGTATCTGCAGGAGCACGGCGTCAATGCACTGCGTGTCAATAAGATTTCGCAGGAGTCACCAAATGTAATGGATCTGATCCTTGGCCACAAGATCGACCTTGTCATCGATACACCGACACAGGGTAACGGTGATAAGACAAGAGACGGATTCTTAATCCGTCGTAATGCAATCGAGACCGGTGTGTACTGTATTACCGCTATGGATACCGCAAATGCGCTGGCACGTTCTTTAGAGACCGCTCATGGGGAGCTTACTCCAGTGGATATTGCAACGGTTAAGAATATGTAAGATAAAATAAAAACAGTCCCTTACCAATAGGTACAGGGGCTGTTTTTACATATAAAATTTTATTTGTCCAGATGCTGTTCGATAAGAACCAGAATCACATAGGCAATTAGGGAATAGAGAACAAATAAGACACATTGGTTTACGAAAGAACCAATATCAGCCGGATCACGGAACTGATGAATAAACTGGTTTATCCCCAACAGAGGACAGATACATCCGACAGGTACCACAATTTTCCGGAGAAAGTGAATGATTTCCTGTTTATGGCGCTTTCCGCTCAATAAAACAAGGGAGCAACAGATTCCGATGTAAATGAGGAGTGTTGGAAAATCCCAAAGATCCAGCATATCCGGTAAAAGCATATGTGTAAATATTGCAAACAGTCCGGTAAGGATCAATAAAACGATACCCGCTGCACAGGGAAGGAGTGCAAAGCGCTGTTGTTTTTGATTGTCTTCCAAAAGGTTCATCATATTTTCCTCCGCTTTCATAGAATAAATTTCCGGTGTTAATTTTTCACCGGAGAGAAGTTCATTGACATTGATATCGAGAGTAGCACAAAGTTCGTTCAGAATCGAAGTGTCAGGAATGCTGTTTCCGTTTTCCCATTTGGATATGGTTTTATCACTGACGCCGATCCGGTCACCGAGATCTTTCTGTGTAAATCCTTTGGCTTTTCTGGATTGTTGTATAAATTCGCCAATATTATTTTGTGACATAGTGGAACCTCCATTTCGTAAGAGACAGTTGCTGCAGTGTCTGTCTGCTTTCAGTATAGAAGAAACGTGCAGAGAATACAATCTATGAGTTGGAGAGTTGGAGGTTCGCAGTCTCAGAGAAAGAGAAGGACGGTTCCGTCGAAAAAATTCTCCCAAAAGGAGAATCTGAAAGAAATGGCTTTCAAAAAGGAATCACTCATTTTATAATAGAATGAACAGACAAGAGAGGATACAAAATATGGACAAGAAAAATGAATATCAGGATGAGGGATTAAGGGGCAACGAAAAAATCGAAGAAGCCAGTTTTTTTACTTCAAAAAGAACCTTCACAGGAACAGCTTGCGCATACATTGACCGTAATTCGCAGACGGATGCAGGAGGGGGGACAACTGATCGTTGCCGTGGAACCGGACCCGGCACAGGCGCAAATGAAGTTACAGACAGTGAGGACTCCGGACGGTAAAATCTGGTGGTCGGCATTTACCAGTTTTGAGGAAGAATTAAAAGGTGCAGATCAGGTGAAGTCGACATTTTTGTCAGAGATCGGCAGGATGTTTGAAGCAGCACTTACTGTGCCGGAGATTGCAGGGATTATTATCAATCCCTGGAACCGGACAATCATGCTGGATAAACATCTGATCCGGATTATTATGCCGGATTGAAAAGTTTTTATAGTTTTTTGTCCATATGCCGTTCCGGTGAAGTTTTTATTACAGCGAAGAGGAAGGTAAAATTTAGTTTTCACGGCGCGGCGGTCGGACATAAGGCAGATGCACTTTAAAAAAGATGACAGAGTATGTTTTACCGTTTACGGGAATGAAATGGTCAAAGAAGAACCGTGGACTCCGTTTTTACAGAGTGTGGTAGTATTCGGGAGATGCCGGATTCTCGAAGACAGAAACCGGACAATAGATCTGGTGAGACAGATTGCAAAAAAGTATTACCCGGATGATGCTCTGATAGAAGGAGAAATTGCCCAGTCTGGAAGAGCCGTACAGGTTTACGAAATTACGATCGAGCATCTCAGCGGAAAAGAAATTCAGGAGCGCTGATAGATAAGGGAATGAGAAATAGAAAAAGTAAGCCTGCAAAGATGCGCACCCCGCGGAGCGAAAGATTATGCAACACATCCGCCCGGGTGCAAAAGTGTGCGGCAGTTTTTCCATATTTTTCACCTATTTTTGTAAGGACAGGGTTGGTAAAAATATCGTTTCGTCCCTCGGCAAACGGTCCTCAGGATTCCGGTTGGCAGTTGTATTTCTGTAAATATTCTCTGGCAACTTTCTGCTGCTGGAAGACATGGGTTTCGATCTGGTTTACCGCAGGCTTTACGGTTGCAAAGTGCTGGATGTCCAAATAACGGTCCGGACCGAAATTGGATACACCGATGGCGCGCAGTTTTCCGGCCTTATACAGTTCTTTCATCGCGCGGTAAGTGCCGTAATAATCGCCAAACGGCTGGTGAATGAGCAGCAGATCCAGATAGCTGGTCTGTAATTTTTCCATGGATTCCAGAATGGATGCCTTTGCTTTTTCATAGCCGGCATTGGTGATCCATACTTTGGTTGTCAGGAAAAATTCTTCACGCGGCAGACCGCAGGAAGCGAGTGTGGCACTACACCTTCTTCATTGTAATACGCCTGTGCAGTGTCGATGCTTCGGTAGCCGATTTCAATGGCATCGAGCACGCAGTGCTTCGTGTCTTCCGGCGGTGTCTGGTAAACACCATATCCGAGTTTTGGCATTTTGATTCCGTTGTTTAAGGTAACATATTCCACGTTTCGTTCCTCCTTGCTTTTTCCTATTTACGAAGTGTGACATTTTTTGAAATGTAAGATTGCTTTCTGATTATGACTTTATTATGAGGTGACGAGAGCGATCCACGGATTAGAAATTAAAATCTTTTTAATTTAGGAGACACATATTTATGTTCCATTCAAAACTTAAAGAAACTCTTAATCATTCTATCGCAAAAGTTACATCTGATAGAGATTCTTTTGTTTCTCATCCGGAAAAAGATTTTTGCGTGTCCGAGAACTCTCTCCGGAGCAGATTATTTTGTCCCTTAGTTCTTAAGGTGAATCCTTTACCAAGCGTGAATTCCTGGATTTTTTTCAAATGTCAGCAGATGCCCCTTCTATATCCGTCTTAAATCAAAGATGCTCCCAGAAACTTTGGAAACCTTATTAATAGTTTTTTGCACCGTTTTTCTCAAGTATAAGGGAGTGCCTTTTTGGTGTCAACCTATACACCGTACTCCCACTCACATTGACCGCTAATCTTATTAATTATGATTTTTTCACAATTATCTCGTTTATATTTTCAATATTTTTACGGAAAATATTGAAAATATAGTAATTTTATTATATAATTTTTATGAAAACACTATATTTTATAGGATGATTTGAAAGGATAAGGTGATTCCAATGTACTCTTCAAAATTATATATTTTTTAAATTATGTAGCTATTCTTATATAAAAGAGATGGATATTAAAGGGAGGATTCTTTATGAATAAACGAATAATTTCTGTATTATTAATCATTTGTCTTACTTTTTCTACATCTGCAACTGTATTTGCACAGAATACAAGTTCCACCTATATACAAAATGAACAGGGTAAAAGTATTTCCTATATTGGGGATTACAAATTAGTTTTATGGGATTCTGGAAATATCGTATACGCAGAGCAATATAAT
>ENA-OQKL01000282-OQKL01000282.1-human-gut-metagenome-genome-assembly--contig:-NODE-282-length-17237-cov-5.765459_pt1 | contig 17237 bp, 16 predicted proteins | sample MGYA00242779_ERZ504800 | MGnify/ENA primary metagenome ERZ504800 (study PRJEB26092, sample SAMD00036410) | human gut metagenome | host: Homo sapiens | study: EMG produced TPA metagenomics assembly of... | reverse complement strand
CGGTTGACTCAAATGACAGAGTAAGTAACGCACTCAATTATAATGGTGGTAAAATAAGTTAAAGAGGGTGCAACCGGCAGTCAGAAATTTTATCAGGTTATCAAATCTGAATAAACGAAAGGTTTTGAAAATGAAATGAGAATTAAACTAATGTCTGCTTTGGCGATTATTGTCTGTGTTTTGATGATTGCAACGGTTTTTAACGGTTGCGGTGATGAAGATACGGCGACAGCAGATACAGCTTCAAAAATTTCAACTCCTGACACTCCCGACACTGTGCAGACAACGGTGGCTGTTGCAACAGTTGAATCAACAAAATCTCATGATGAATACGGAATTGATTACCCTGAATATGCTGTGAATCTGGCAAAAATGAGTTTGTCGGAAGTAATGGAGCTGATGGGCGGAGATTTTGAGGTTAAATTTGCAAGTCCTGAGGATAACATTATCTACGCTCCAAATTGCAGGGTGTATATTTGCAACGAAGCTAATATCCCCGGCGAATGGTTTTTCTTTGAAGAAGCATCGGATAAACTTATCGACGGAGAATACGGAAGCAATCAAGATGAAGCATTGCTGAAAATCAAGGATGATATTCTTGACGGAGTTTATACCGACTTTGATTACATAAATGTTCGTGAATTTGGTTCTGTTGAGAGAAGCGTTTATGCAGGAATGAAGTATAACGATTTTATGAAGTTTGCCAAAAATCCAAACCCTGTAACTGTCGGCGGTGTTGGCGGAATCGGTCAATATGTGTATGACTATACGGACGGCATTGATTTTGTGTTGGCTTTTTATGACGGCTACGGAATTGAGCCTGACAGTGACGGAACAGTTTCTGCTTCTGTTATGAAATCGGAAAATCCGACTGTTACGCAATTTATAGTTAAAGCAAAAAAGTAAAATCAAAAACAAAAGCGAAAGTCGAATACACGGCTTTCGCTTTTTTGTGATGCTTATTTAATTGAATTACATTAAAATCAGACAAATCAAGCTAATTAAAATCACTCAGTTTCTCTGATTTCCTGCGGATTTTCGGGGAAGCCTTCAATTTGGAAACGGAGTCCGCAGGTGGGGCATTCAAGGTACGGCTTGCCGTTGTTGAGGTTGTCCTGAATAATCATCATTTCACTTTCGCAGAATGGGCAGAGTTTATTATTTTCGCTGTTCATATTTTTACCTCCGAGTGGATTGTTTTCGATATAACTTAATTATACCTTTAAGCGGTAAAATGTCAACCGAGATATTAAAAATGTATAGGCAAGAGGGTTGGATTTTAACGGCTTTTGTGCAAATTCCGCTTTACAAATTGACGAAAAAAGACTAAACTATATCTATGCTTCTGCGTTGCAGAATATACAATCTCATTCAAGGTGATTATTATGAAAAAAGAAAATATGGCTATGCTGTGTGACTTCTACGAATTTACAATGTCAAACGGCTATTTTAAAAACGGTTTTTATAAAAAGAATGTCTATTTTGATGTGTTCTTCCGCAAAGTTCCCGACAACGGCGGTTTTGCGATTATGGCAGGTCTTGAACAGGCTATTGAGTACATCAGGGAACTTCATTTTGAAGACGAGGATATTGAGTATCTCAAGAGCAAGGGCATTTTTGACGAGCAGTTTCTTGAGTATTTGAGAAATTTCAAATTCAGCGGTGATGTTTATGCAATTCCCGAGGGAACTCCGATTTTCCCGAACGAGCCTGTTATGACAATCAAAGCGCCTGCAATTGAAGCTCAGCTTGTTGAAACATTCCTTCTCCTCACAATCAATCATCAGACTCTCATTGCGACAAAGGCTAACAGAATTGTCCGTGCCGCTCAGGGCAGAGCCGTACTTGAATTCGGTTCACGCCGTGCTCAGGGTGCAAATGCCGCAGTTGACGGTGCAAGAGCTGCATATATCGGCGGCTGCAAGGGTACAGCCTGCACACTTACAGACGAGCTTTACGGCGTTCCCGCCGGCGGTACAATGGCACATTCATGGGTTCAGATGTTCAACAGCGAGTATGACGCTTTTAAAACCTACTGCGAGATGTATCCCGATAATCCTACTCTCCTTGTTGATACATACAACACATTAAAGAGCGGTGTCCCGAATGCCATTAAGGTGTTCAAGGAGGTTCTTCTTCCGCAGGGTAAGACCAAGTGTGCAATCCGCCTTGATTCGGGCGATATTTCCTATCTTTCAAAGAAAGCAAGAAAAATGCTTGATGACGCGGGTCTTACAGAATGTACAATTACTGCGTCAAACGCTCTTGACGAGTACCTTATTCGTGACCTTATGATGCAGGGCGCTCAGGTTGACACATTCGGTGTTGGTGAAAGACTCATCACTTCATCAAGTTCGCCTGTATTCGGCGGTGTTTATAAGCTTGTTGCCGTTGAAAATGACGGCGGTGAAATTGTGCCGAAAATCAAGGTCAGCGAAAATACAACCAAGATTACAAATCCGCACTTCAAAAAGGTTTACCGCTATTTTGACAAGGACAGCGGTAAGGCTATTGCCGATGAGCTTTGTATTTATGATGAGGTTGTTGACGATTCAAAGCCGAGAACAATTTTCGATCCTAATGCAGTTTGGAAAACAAAAATGCTTGATAACTACACCGCAAAGGAACTTCTTGTGCCAATCTTCAAGAACGGCAAGTGCGTGTATGAGTCACCGTCAATTGAGGAAATCGCAACCTATTGCCGTGAGCAGATTGACCTTCTCTGGGACGAGGTTAAGCGTTTTGAAAATCCGCATAACTATTATGTTGACCTCTCAAAGAAACTCTACGACATCAAGGCTCTTTTGCTCAATATCTATGAAAAATGATTTTTGATTAATTTTTAATTAAAAATCTGAAAATTGAAAAGTAAAATTTACGGTCGGGTAGTTCGTCTATCCGACTGTTTTTATATGTATGGATATTGTTTGCCGTTACAATTTTGCAATTGTTTTAAAATTGTCTTATTTGGATAATTCTACGAACGAAATATAATTTTATTTCCAATTATTTTGGGGCAAAAATAAACGGCGGTTTTTGACCGCCCGACACACTATATTATACTTAAATTAACTTATATACCCTTATTACCAACCGATTTATTATTGCAAATCAATTTTTTAATCAAATTTCGTTCTAAAATAAAAAAGGCGGATACTCTCCGCTTACATCTTACTATATATTACGCAGTATCACGCATCTGCCATTGTTTTAATTCTTTCATCAATTCGGATTTTGTTTTCGTAGGTCAGTTGTCTGAAATGTTCAATCAAATCGGCTTCGTTCGGTGTAATTTGTGAGTTGCTGTATGGATTTTTGATATCTGACATACCGATAAGGTAGTCAACCGTAACGCTGAAAATTTCCGCCAAATTTTTGAGCGTGTCAATAGACGGCTGTGTAATGCCCTTTTCATATTTTGAAATTGCACTCGCCTTTAAATTCAGCTTTTCAGCAAGCTCAGTCTGTGACATATCGTTGTCAACACGCAATTCTTTTAATCTGACTGAAAACTCCATAATAACACCTTTGCCTGTAATTTAGTTTCTTTGATTTATTATACCATTTGTTTCATAAATAATAAAAATATTAGCCAAATCAGATTAAAATATGTTGACAATTGCAAAACAGGAATATATAATTATCTTAACAAGATAATTATTCTTGCTGTTATATCTTATTAGGAGGTCAATTATGAGAACTAAAGTCAAAAAATTAACATCGGTTATTCTTGCGGCTGTAATGATGCTCGGCATCTTGACAATCGCACCGCTCACCGTAAGTGCGGCAACCTACGGCGACTTTAAATACACCTTCGTAGATGATTATTGCACCATTACCAAATACAATGGTTCTGCGGCTAATGTTACTATACCCTCAACTATTCATGACTATAAGGTTTGTAAGATAGGGGCGGGGGCTTTTTATGATTGTAGCAGTTTGGAAAAAACTTGTTATTCCAGATAGTGTAAAAGAAATATGTTGGTCACCTATGTATGGGTGCTTTCAAAAACTGTAACAATTTGAAAGAGATTTATATAGGCAGTGGTTTTGAGAAGAGCCTTTTTAGATATGTACACTTTGAGTGGATGTAATTCTCTGGAGAAGATTGTGTTTTCTGAAGATAATAATTATTATTGCAGTATTGATGGAGTTCCTTTCGATAAGAGTAAAACTTCTATATGTCGTTATCCTGCTGGTAAAAACGGATAAGGAATATACAATTCCTGATACAGTCAGTGAATTATCTATGGCAGACGAATTTTTTTACAATGAAAATCTACAAAACAATAGTTATTCCAAAAAGTGTTAAATCAATAGGAGAGTACACATTCGGAACTGTCGATAGTTTTCCTATTACAATCAAAGGTTACAAAGGCACAGCCGCAGAAGAATATGCAAAAGAAAATGGGTTTAAATTTATTGCACTTGATGTTTCAGAACCAACCTCTGTATCATTAAACAAAACATCATTAACTTTAGATGTCGGAAAGAGTTATACTCTTACAAAGACAGTTTCACCGTCAAATGCTGCGACTTCTTACACTTGGAGAAGTTCAAACACAAGCGTTGCGACTGTTGACAGCAACGGTAAAGTAACCGCCAAAGCGTCAGGTACTGCAACAATCACGGTAAAAACTTCAAACGGCAAAACCGCAATTTGCAAAGTTACCGTAAATCTTCCCGCTCCGCAGATTACAGGTCTTGCAAACACAACAGGCGGTATCAAAATTTCGTGGAACAAGGTTGACGGCACTTACGGCTACAGACTTTATTACAAGCCTGCATCGGGTGGTTGGAAACGCTTTAAAGACACAACCGCCACATCGTTTACCGATTCGGGAGTAGTACCGAATAAAACCGAAACATACACAATCCGCTGTATTGACAAAAACGGCAACACAATCAGCGGATTTAACTCGACAGGCTGGTCGAAAAAATATACACCTGCCGCTCCGACAGTTTCAAAACTCGATATCACCACGGGCGGTATTAAACTTAGCTGGAATAAAATCGCAGGTGTTTACGGTTACAGACTTTACTATAAAACATCATCAGGCGGTTGGAAGAGATTTAAGGATACAACTGCCACATCGTTCACCGATTCGGGAGTAAGTCCTAACAGAACCGAAACCTACACAATCCGTTGTATTGACAAGAACGGAAACACAATCAGCTAGTTTTAACTCGAAACGGTTGGTCAAAGAAGTATACTCCGTTGCTCCGACAATTTCTAAACTTGAAAACACATCGGGCGGTATCAAAATTTCGTGGAACAAAATCGCAGGTGTTTACGGTTACAGACTTTACTATAAAACATCGTCAGGCGGTTGGAAGAGATTTAAGGACACAACTGCCACATCGTTCACCGATTCGGGAGTAAGTCCTAACAGAACCGAAACCTACACAATCCGTTGCATCGACAAGAACGGCAAAACCGTCAGCGGTTTTTATTCAAGGGGTTGGTCGAAGAAATACACTCCTGTTGCTCCGACAATTACAAGGCTTTCAAACACATCAAAGGGTGTAAGCGTAACTTGGAATAAAATCGCAGGCGTTTACGGCTACAGACTTTACAGAAAATATGACGGCGGAAGCTGGACAAAGGTTAAGGATACAACTTCAACTTCTTTCACAGATTCAGGTGCTAAAAAGGGTAAGAAGGTAACCTACACAGTCCGTTGTATTGACAGAAAAGGCAAAACGGTAAGCGGTTTCAACTCAAAGGGTTGGTCAATTACAAGAAAATAATATTTTAATCAGAAATCCCGACAGGTTTTGTGCTGTCGGGATTTTTGCTTGTTTTTACCATTGAAAAGACTGAATAATAATGTTATAATAAATCTGAATATCGGAAATTGTGAATAACTTTATCGAAAATGGGAGATGAAAACTAAAAATGGCAATAAAGGTAACGCTCCTTACACACACACCTAACCCTGAACAGACGGTTGCAATGGCGGCAAAGCTTTGCTACTCGCCGTCAGGGATTGAAGATATAAGAGAAGGTCTTGACGAGGAAAAAACTTCCTCATTTATTGATATGCTTGCAAGCCTCGGTCATGCAAGTCCGACTGAACACGCATATTTTACATTCGGCATTGAGGGCATTTCAAGAGCCTGCTCACACCAGCTTGTCCGCCACAGAATTGCATCCTACAGTCAGCAGTCACAGCGCTATGTTGACGGCACAAGGTTTGACTTTGTAACTCCGCCCGAGATTGCAAAGAACGAAAAGGCTCTTGCCGCCTATGAAAAGGCTCTCAAGGTTGAGGCTGACGCTTACAAGGAAATCAGAGATGCACTTGCTGTCGGTTACATCAACGAGAAATGTCCCGATAAATACAGCGGAACTGATGAAGAAATTATCAATGCCTACAAGGCTGACGATAAAAAATCCTGCAATGCTTTCATCAAGAAAGCCAATGAGGACGCAAGATTTATTCTTCCGAATGCATCGACAACAAAAATTGTCTGCACTTTCAATGCAAGAAGCTTGCAGAACTTTTTTGCACACCGTTGCTGCAACAGAGCGCAGTGGGAAATTCGTGAGGTTGCCGAACAGATGCTTTTGCAATGTCTTGAGGTTGCTCCGCATCTTTTCAAAAACTGCGGCCCGTCATGCCTGTTCGGACCATGCCCCGAGGGCAATATGTGTTGCGGAAAGCAAAAGGAAATGCGTCAGAAATACGGCAGAGAAAAGTAAGGTATATATATGAAAAGCAAAATTATTGTTATTGAGGGACTTGACGGCAGCGGAAAAGCTACGCAGACAAAGATTTTGTGCGAAAAATTTTCAGCTCTCGGCAAAAAGGTCACAAAGCTTGAATTTCCGAATTATGAAAGTCCTGCCGCCGCTCCCGTGAAGATGTATCTTGACGGCGAATTCGGTGACAAGCCCGATGATGTCAATGCCTATGCGGCGAGTGCGTTTTATGCGGTTGACCGTGTTGCAAGCTATCTTCAGTTTTGGAAAAAGGAATGTGACAACGGCGGTGTGATTTTAAGCGACCGCTATGTGACTTCAAATATAATTTATCAGATGTCCAAACTCCCGAAAGAGGAGTGGAACAGCTTTATTGATTGGCTGAACGATTTTGAATACGAAAAGCTCGGGATTCCGAAACCCGATCTTGTGATCTACCTTGATGTTGAACCCGAGGTTTCGCAAAAGCTTATGGAAAAACGCTACGGCGGTGACAACAGCAAGAAAGATTTGCATGAAAAAAACCTCCGTTTCCTTCTTGACTGTCGAAAAAGTGCAGTTTATGCCGCTAAAAAATGCGGCTGGAAGGTTATTAATTGCTGTGAAAACGGAGAGATTAAGAGTATAGAAAAAATATCGGAAGAGATAGAGAGGGCAGCGGCTGAAATTTATGCTGAGCTTTAAAAAAATTGAGCAAAGTGACATAAACAAACTTAAAAATACTACGATTATGATGAGTGCATGGGTTGCGATACCAACCTTTTGAACGCTTATCTTTGGCGAAACGAATACAATATTAAATTTGCTTTTTATGATGATACAATTGTCAAGGTGTATTGTAATCCCGACGAGTCTGTCTGGGGTTACTGTATGCCTACAGGCAAAAATATAAAGGGTGCTCTTGAAGAGGTTTTCAAAGATGCCGAGGAGAGAAACGGCAATTTACGGATTGTTATGCTGACAAACGGCAATCGTGCAATGCTTGAAACAATGTTTCCCGACAAATTTGATTATGTCCGTTCACCCGAAAATCAGGATTACATCTACACTTCCCGTGACCTTGCAACCCTTGCGGGCAAAAGGTTTCACGCAAAGCGTAACCACATTTCAAAATTTTACAGAACCTACACCGATACCCGTTTTGAAACTCTGTCGGATTCAAACATTCCCGATGCATTAACGGTTGCAAAACTGTGGTGTGCGGAAAATGACACCGATCCCGAAGCTTCAAGCGAAATTATGGCAATCAGGGAAATGTGCGACCTCAAAGACGAATATAATGTCAAGGGCGCTGTACTGTATGTTGACTCAAAGCCTGTTGCCATGACACTCGGAAGTGAAATTTCACCCAAGGTATATGACATCAACTTTGAAAAGGCACTTCGTGAATATGACGGTGTTTATGCCGTAATCAACAACGAATTTGCCAAAACTCTTACGCAGTATGAGTATATAAACCGTGAGGAAGATATGGGACTTGAGGGACTCAAAAAGTCTAAACTTTCATACAATCCCGTTATTATCCTCGACCGTTGGAATGCAAAACCGAAAAACCGATGAAAACGATATTTCGCAAAACCGAAAAATCCGATACCGAAAGCCTAAAAAAGCTGTGGCTCTCGTGTTTTGACGAGGATGTAACTGCCGTCAACCTGATTTTTGACAGCGACCTTTTTGACGGCTGCTGTGCCGTTGTTGACGATAGAATCGTTTCGGCTCTTTACCTTGTAAAAGGTACGCTCAACGGCGAAAAATCGCATTATCTTTGCGGTGCGTCAACCGATGAATCTTTCCGTGGCAACGGGATAATGTCAAGGCTGATTGATTTTGCACTTGATGACGCAAAGAATAACGGTGATGTCTATTCTCTGCTTTTTCCTGCAAATGACGGCTTGTATGGTTTTTACACAAAACTCGGATATGCTTTGAACTGCACCGTAAAAAGCCGTGAACTTTCAAGGCAAACGCTTGAAAGTTTTGCAGAGAAGGGCTTGAATATCGGCTGTTCAAAAGAAAATTCTTTCATATATAATGAGAATTTTTTTGAATTTGCAAAGTCTTATTATGAGATTTACGGCTCAAAGGTGATCAATAAGAATGACTGCTTTGCCGTATTTGATGAAAACGAAAATACTGCCGATGTTTTTTACTCGGCTTATAAAAATATAAACGAACTTTCCGCACTTTTGCTTGAAAATACAAAATCAGAAAGGTTTGTGTTTACGGGCAAATCCGATAACGCTCTTTTTGAAAACTGCCAATCACAAAAATGCGGAATGATTAAATCACTCGACCAAAACCATAAAATTCCCGACGATGTCTATATCGGGATTACTCTTTCCTGAAAGGAAGTTTACTATGTTCTATGTATTTCTTGCAGAAGGCTTTGAAGAAACAGAGGCGCTTGCCCCCGTTGATGTAATGCGCAGGGCAAAGCTTGATGTTAAAACAGTCGGTGTAACAGGCGAATGTGTTACAAGCTCACACGGTGTGCCTGTAAAAGCCGATATCACAATTGACAATATTGACCTTGACAATGTTCAGGGTGTTGTACTCCCCGGCGGTATGCCCGGAACTCTCAATCTTGAGGCAAACGAAAAGGTTCTTGATGCTGTTAAGTATAGCTGTGAAAACGGCAAAATCGTTGCCGCAATCTGTGCCGCTCCGTCAATTCTCGGTCATCTCGGAATCCTTGACGGCAAAAAGGCAACCTGTTTTCCGGGCTTTGAAAAGGAACTCAAGGGTGCAGACTATACAGGCACTCACACCGTAACGGACGGCAATATTATTACCGCAAAGGGTGCAGGCTGTGCAATTGAATTCGGTCACGCAATTGTTTCTCTCGCAGTATCAAAGGATGCCGCCGACAAGGTTATCGGTGATATGCAATGCCTGTGAAAAATGTTCGTGAGCTGAAAAGTCAGCTCCGTGCAAAACATAAAAAAATCCGAAAAAGCTGTCCTCCCGAAAAAAAGCAACAGCTTGACCTCGCCTTGCAGAACGCTTTTCTGGCAAGTGAGGAATACAAAAGCTGTGATGTGCTTTTTGCCTTTGTTTCATCACCGATTGAGGTTGACACCTCGCTTATTCTTGAAACAACGCTGAAAGACGGCAAAAGACTTGCTTTGCCAAAGTGTAAAAATAATTTCGGCGAAATGGATTTTTACCTTGTAAATTCACTTTCTCAGCTTGAAAAGGGTGCGTTCTCAATCATGGAACCAAACCCCGAGGTTTGCGAAAAGTACGAGGATTTCTCACACGGACTCTGCCTTGTTCCGGGACTTTGCTTTGATATGCAGGGATTCCGCCTTGGATTCGGCAAGGGTTACTACGACAGATTTTTACAGAATTTTTCGGGAACAAGCGTTGGGCTTTGCTACTCCAAATGTATAGAGCATACTCTGCCCTCGGGAGTGTTCGACCGCCCCGTTGACGCCGTGATTACCGAAAAATATACCAACCGAACAAATAACGAGTTTGTAAAGGAATGATACATTATGAACCCTGATAATTTTAATATGAGCGAACAGGAGCTTAACGCTCAGCGTCGCAGAAGAGCCGAAAACTTTAAACTTAATATTGATGAAAGCGAGTATGAGGACGATAATTTCGTCAAGTCTGAGGATGAACCGTCAAACCTTAATTCATACAGCGGTCAGGATGTCAAAAAGCAAATGGCCCGTGAATCAAAGCAGGTTTTAAAGCAGAAGAAAAAGGAAGAAAAAAAGGCTCTTAAAGCAAAGAACAAGTATAATCGCAGAACCTTCCGCTTTATCTGGATTATCTCGGTTTTAATTGTCGGAGCAATGGCGGCTGTATATATGATAACAGGCATGAACGATTTGCTTGCCGTGAACAGAACCGACTCCTCAACCGTGAAAATTGAAATTCCCGAAAATCCGACTGTTGACGATGTTACAAAGGTACTTGTTGACAATAAAGTAATCGGTGAGCCGTCATATTTCAAGCTTTTTGTCAATGTCACAAAGTCTGCCGATGATTTTACTCAGGGTACATATGAAATTCGCAGAAATATGGACTACGAGGCAATCATCAACTTCCTTTCGAGTAACAATAACAGAACCGACACGGTTTCCGTTACAATTACCGAGGGTGAAAGCGTTCTTGAAATTGCCAACACTCTTGAAAAGAACGGTGCTTTGGGCGATAGGGACGAGTTTCTTTCGCTTTGCAATTCCGAAAAGTTTGACAGCGACTTTGACTTTATCAAGGCTGAAACAAATGCGGACAAGCGTTATTACAAGCTTGAGGGCTATCTCTATCCCGATACCTACGAATTCTACAGAAATGAAAATGCAGAATCCGTAATCTACAAATTTCTCAACAACTACGAAACAAAGATTAACGAAAAACAGACTGTTGACGGATATTCAAAGAAAACAACAGTTTTGAAAATGGTTGAAGAGAGCGACACAAAGTATTCGCTTGATCAGGTTATGACAATCGCATCTATCATTCAGGCAGAGGCGGCTGACAAAGAGGATATGTACTACATTTCCTCAATCCTCCACAACCGTCTTACAGCCGACAGCAGTCTCGGCGTGTCAAGTCTCGGTCTTGATTCAACAAAGTTCTATCCGTACAGAAGCCTTGAGGATGTTCCCGAAAATGACAGAAGCACCTACAAGAGCAGATATGATACATATGACAGGAAGGGACTTCCTTACGGTCCTATCTGCAATCCCGGTATGGATGCGATAATTGCCGCACTCAATCCGAACAGCTCGGATTATTACTTCTTCTGTCATGACAGCAAGGGACAGGCTTATTACGCATCAACACTTGAACAGCAAAACGCAAATCTGGAGTATATTGAAAGCTATGATAACTAATTTTGAAAAACCCGAAATTTTGTCACCGGCAGGTGATATGGATTGCCTTAAATCCGCTTTAAACTTTGGCGCAGACGCAGTTTTTCTTGCAGGGAAAATGTTCGGAATGCGTTCCGCACCGCAGAATTTTGATAACGATCAGCTCAAAAAAGCTTGTGACCTTGCCCACGCAAAGGGGGCAAGAATCCATGTGACCTGCAACACACTTCCACGTAATAATGAAATTCCTCATCTTCAGGAATTTATGGAAAATGCTCAGGCTTGCGGAGTTGATGCGTTCATAATTGCCGACCTCGGTGTTTTTGAGGCGGCTAAAAAGTATGCGCCAAAGGTTCAGCGCCACATTTCGACTCAGGCAGGAGTAACAAACTATGCGGCGGCAAATGTGCTTTACAATATGGGTGCGTCAAGGGTTGTGCTTGCAAGAGAAATTCCGCTTGATGAAATTGCCGAAATGCGTGCAAAAGTTCCGAAAGAGCTTGAAATTGAATGCTTTGTACACGGTGCAATGTGTGTTTCATTTTCAGGCAGATGCCTTATTTCAAGCTATATGACAGGCAGAGATGCTAACCACGGCGACTGCGCTCAGCCGTGTCGCTGGAAGTATCATCTTTACGAAGAAAACCGTCAGGGACAGTATTTTCCTGTTGAAGAAACAGGTGACGGTACATATCTCTACAATTCAAGAGATCTCTGTATGATTGAGCATATCCCCGAGCTTGTAAAGGCAGGTGTTTCAAGCTTTAAGATTGAGGGCAGAGCAAAGTCGGCTTACTATGTCGCTGTTACAACAAACGCTTACCGTCACGCTGTTGACGATTATTTTGCTGAGGGTGACGATTATGTTCTCAAACCGTGGATAAGGGAAGAACTTGAAAAAATCAGCCACCGTGAGTACAACACAGGCTTCTATTTCGGCAGAGAACCCGGTCAGGTTACGGGCAACGGAGGATATATCCGTCATTATGACAATGTTGCATTGTGTGAAGAGCTTGTTGACGACACAACCGCAGTGATCACTCAGCGCAACAAATTCTATGTGGGCGACACACTTGATGTACTTCCGCCAAGCGGAGTGCCGTTTGAAATCAAGTGTGAATCACTTACAACCGACGAGGGTATGCCCGTTGAAAGTGCGCCGCACCCGATGCAAAGACTTACAATGAAATGCAACGCTCCCGTTCCGTCGGGCTCGGTTATCAGAAAAAAGCGTGATTAATCCCGAATTTTGCTATTGACAACACAAAGAAACAGTTTTATAATCTAAGTACTGATGTTCCCCACCTTAAAAACGGTGGGGAACAATTCAGCCTTTCAGCGTGAGCAAATCTCTCGCTGAAATACTGAGGAGCTGACGCTCCTATGCACTTGATTGCAATCTGTCGCAAACTCTGCTCCTTGCAAGCAAAGCAGAGTGTTGCTCCGATTTAAATTATTTGCTACAATTGAATTACAATATTCGGCTGTGACGGGATTAACCGAGATGTCAGCATTTCAGAGAGAAAGCCGTTTTGGTGCAAGGCTTTTATGTGAAGTTTCGGTGCGCTGCCCCTGAGCTCTGTGTGATTAAGCACAGCGTATTTCTGCGTTAAGGAAATGTAATCTATTATGACGATTACTCAAAGCGGACGCTTGGCGTCAATTTGGGTGGTACCGCAGGATATTCCTGTCCCATTGTATTTTTATACAATGGGATTTTTTATTTTGCTCGGTTGCATACTTTAAACAAATTTGAACGAATATTGTATTCCCCTGTGAATTTGTATAAGGAGAGATTTTTTATGAAGTGGACAGGACTTAACGAATTAAGAGAAAAGTTCCTTGAATTCTTTGAATCAAAGGGTTGTTTAAGACTCCCCAGCTTTTCACTTGTTCCAAAGGACGACAACAGCCTTCTGCTTATCAACAGCGGTATGGCTCCTATGAAAAAATATTTTACAGGTGAGGTAACACCTCCTCGCAAGCGTGTTACAACCTGTCAGAAATGTATCCGTACTCCCGACATTGAGCGTGTCGGCATCACAGCCCGTCACGGTACATTCTTTGAAATGCTCGGTAACTTCTCATTCGGCGACTATTTTAAGCACGAGGCTACAGCATGGGCATGGGAATTCTTTACAAAGGTTCTTGAAATGCCGCCCGAAAAGCTCTATGTTTCAATCTATGAGGACGATGACGAGGCTTTTGACATTTGGACAAAAGAAGTCGGCGTTGATCCGTCACATATGGTAAGACTCGGCAAGGAAGATAACTTCTGGGAACACGGTTCAGGCCCCTGCGGTCCGTGCTCCGAAATCTACTTTGACCGTGGCGACGAAAAGGGCTGCGGCAGACCCGACTGTCATGTAGGCTGTGAATGTGACCGTTTTGTTGAGGTTTGGAACCTTGTATTTACTCAGTTTGAGAGTGACGGCAAAGGTAACTACACTCCTCTTGAACATCCGAACATTGATACAGGTATGGGACTTGAAAGACTTGCCTGTGTTATGCAGGGTGTTGACAACCTTTTCCTCGTTGACACAATTCAGAATATTATGAAACACATCTCACAGATTACAGGTGTTGAGTACGGCAAAAATGAAAAGAGCGATGTTTCGCTCCGTGTTATCACAGACCATATCCGCAGTACAACATTTATGATTGGTGACGGTGTTCTTCCGTCAAACGAGGGCAAGGGCTATGTGCTTCGCCGTTTGCTCAGAAGAGCCGCTCGTCACGGCAGACTTCTCGGTTACAACGAGCCTTTCCTCTATAAGGTTTGCGATACGGTTATCAAAGAAAATCTTACAGCTTATCCCGAACTCAAGGAAAAGCAGGAGTTCATTACAAAGGTTATCAAGGTTGAGGAAGAAAGCTTTGCCAAGACAATTGATCAGGGCTTTAAGATGCTCAACGGCATTATGGACAGCGAAGATGTTAAGGTTCTCAGCGGTGAGGACGCATTTAAGCTTAACGATACCTACGGTTTCCCGATTGACCTTACAAAAGAAATTCTTTCCGAAAAAGGCATTAAGGTTGATGTTGATCGTTTTCGTGAGCTCATGAAAGAGCAGAAAAAGCGTTCCCGTGACGCAAGAAAGAACGCCGGCGCAGACGCTTGGATTTCTGACACAACAGACCTTTCGGATGTTGCAAATACAGAATTCGTAGGCTACACAGACCTCAAGTCAACTTCAAAGGTTCTTGCAATCGTTAAGGACGGTGTGAGAGTTGACAGTATCGGTGAGGGCGAAAATGCTATCATTGTTCTCGACAAAACTCCATTCTACGGAGAAGGCGGCGGTCAGGTTGGCGACACAGGTGTTATGGAGTCTGGCAGTTTTTCAGCTGATGTTGACAACACAACAAAGAATCCGTCAGGCACAATTTACCTTCACGCTTGTACAGTAAAGAGCGGCAGCATCAATGTAGGCGCAGAGGTTTCAACTGCTGTTGATGAAGAGCGCCGTGCGGATATTACAAGAAACCACACAGCGGCTCACCTTCTTCAGTCGGCTCTCCGTGAGGTTCTCGGCAACCATGTTCAGCAGGCAGGTCAGCTTGTTTCAGACGATTACTTCCGTTTTGACTTTACTCACTTTGAGGCTCTCACGGCAAAGGAACTTATTGAGGTTCAGAATCTTGTGAATAAAAAGATTCTTGAGGCAATCCCCGTTACAACACAGGAAATGCCTATTGAAGAGGCTAAAAAGCTCGGCGCAATGGCACTCTTCGGTGAAAAGTACGGCGATGTTGTCCGTGTTGTAAGCGCAGGCGACTTCTCTGTTGAATTCTGTGGCGGTACACATGTAAAGAATACCGCAAACCTCGGTCTTTTTAGAATCAGACAGGAGGGTTCGGTTGCCGCAGGTGTAAGAAGAATTGAGGCTCTCACAGGTATGGGCGTTCTCAAGTACATCAGCGGTATGAGCGCTGTTATTATGGATGTTTGCTCATTACTCAAAATTGCAAATCCAAAGGCAGTTGTTGAGGGTGTTCAGAAGGCTGAACAGCTTATCAAGGAACAGCAGAGAGAAATCAACGAGCTTAATTCAAAGCTTGCCGTTGCTCAGATCGGTCAGCTTTTTGCAGGCACAACGGAGGAAAACGGTGTAAGAGTGGTAACAGGCAGAATTGACAAGGCTAATGCCGACATTCTTCGCACAATGTGCGAAAAGGCAAGAGATTTTGCCCCGAAGTGCGTATGTGTTCTTGCAACTGAAAATGACGGCAAGGTGACATTTGCCGCAGCCTGCGGTAAAGAGGCTCTTGCTCTCGGTGCAAATGCAGGCAAAATCATAAAGGCTGTTGCTCAGAAGGCCGGAGGCAACGGAGGCGGAAAGCCCGATATGGCTATGGCAGGTGCTAAACAGCCTGAGAAGATTTCAGAGGCTCTTGACAGCGTAAAAGAAACTGTTTATGCAATGTTAAAATAATCGTTTAATGTGTATTTATGGCTTACTTGCCGGTTGAATTGTGGAAAATAGCCAAACGGTTACATAAAATCTTGTGCAATTAACAAAAACGGTTTTAAATCAAAACTATTGCAGTTTTGTTATTTTTATAGTATAATAAGCAATACTAAGATATGAAAATCTATCTTGGATATTTATGAACAATTTTAGGAGGAGATTAAAAATGTTCAAGAAAATTGCAGGTCTTTTTCTTGCAGCAGCAGTAATGTGCAGTTCAGCTGCCATAACAGCTAGCGCTGCAGAAGCAGAGGATGACGCTGCTGTTGCTGCAGCAGATCAGTCAGGCGAGGTTTCAGCCGACGGTTCATCAGAGGTTTCAGCTGACGCTTCTTCAGAAGTTGAAGCAGGCAATGTTGTTAAGTTTGATGTTAAGAAGTCAGGCTGGAATAATGTTAAGTCAGTATTCTGTCATATTTGGAAAGCTGACGGTTCAGGCGATTGGCCGGCTTGGCAGTCAAAGAAAGAAAAATGTAAGTACGATTCTTCAACAGGTATCGCTACATATGATCTTTCAAAGACAGGTAACACAATCTCTAAGTCAGACGGAAGAGTTTACTGTGTAATCTTTAGTGCTAACACAGGTATGCAGTCATACAACGCTATCATGAGCGGCAAGTGCATCGGTGACACACTTTATTGCACAGGTAATCAGCTTGAAAACCCTGAGGATTCAGAAAAGAAGGCAAACGAAGCTAAGTGGGAAAACAACTCAGACTGCGGCCCTGAAAAGAAGATTACATCAACAGGTAACGTCATCGGTTCTGCTTTCCCTGAGGGCGAATCAGATGTAACATTGCTGGCTACATACCTCGTTGCTTACTACAATGATGACGCTAAGACAAGTCTTACACAGAAACTTCTTGACGAACTCAAGGTTAGTCCTGTAGATGTTATGGGTGCTGTAACAGATAGGCTCAATGCTACAAACAACGAGGATAAGGATAAGATTGCTCCTGCAGTTGAGAAGATTCTCGCAGGTTGCACAGATCCTACAACAGGTAAGAAGGCAGATACAGCTAAGCTTGACAGCGCTAAGAAGACAGGTGCTAAGGCAGCAGGCGGTAGCTCAAGCAACGGTTCAAGTTCTTCTTCAAGCAACGGTGGCTCAAGCTCATCAGGTTCAGGTTCTTCAAGCACAGGTGCAGTTAAGTCAGGTGTTGAAACAACTATCGTTTTCGTAATGGCAGGTCTTATGGTTTCAGCAGCGGGCGTTATGTTCCTTGC
>ENA-OQKL01000279-OQKL01000279.1-human-gut-metagenome-genome-assembly--contig:-NODE-279-length-17416-cov-5.804037_pt1 | contig 17416 bp, 13 predicted proteins | sample MGYA00242779_ERZ504800 | MGnify/ENA primary metagenome ERZ504800 (study PRJEB26092, sample SAMD00036410) | human gut metagenome | host: Homo sapiens | study: EMG produced TPA metagenomics assembly of... | reverse complement strand
TTTCTTGGGTACATGGTTTGTAGTTTTTAGTCAACTCTATTATACCATATCCGGTGAGGAGTTATTTTAATTTGGTAACAAAAAATGCCGTATTTATGCGGTCTGTGGCGTTTCGCAAACGCCTAGAAATTTCTTAAATAAAAAGAGGAGTGCCCCATTGTCCAATGGACAATGGGGCGAATTATGAAAAAATAACAAGTTAGTAACTTTGCTTTCTTTTATGTTCTTATAATAGCATCTGATTGTGAATAAAATATGAACAAAACGAAAAGAAATTGTTATCTTTTCGTAATTATAACCAAAATACGGAAAAATACCACAAAAGTATTGTAAAAACAGTGAAAAAGCGATAGGATAAAAGAAAGAATTGTGTGAAAGAGGTGATACTATGAGAGGAATTTCGATGTATGATTCATCGTCAGTAAGTACTTTATTTTCCAGTCTGGGTTCTTCGAAAAGCACAGGAAGCGGCATGTTTGGAATCAATTTAAGTGAGTATGCAAGTATTCGCAGTGGTTCTTATGGCAAATTAATGCGCTCTTATTTTTCAATGGATTCCACGAAGAGCACCTCGAAGTCGGATGACAGCACCAAAAATACGATCGAGGATCTGGCCACGACCACATCGACGTCAAAAGACAGTACCAAGACGCTGGCTGCGATTGAGTCCGATGCCAAGGAACTGACAGACACTGCCAAGGCATTGTATACCCGCAGTAACAACAAGGTGTTTACAAAGGATTCCGGGGGCAGCTACGATACGGACAAGATCTACAAAGCAGTAAAGAGTTTTGCGGATGATTACAACTCCATGCTGGATACAGCCGGCAAGTCATCGACGAACCGCATTTCCCATTCGGTAAGTTCTATGAAAAATGAGACTTCTTACAATGAGAAAGCCTTAAAGGAAATAGGAATTACGGTTGATGAAAAGACCGGCAAGCTGTCGGTGGATGAGACAACGTTTAAGAGTGCGGACACAGAGAAAATAAAGAACCTGTTCAATGGAACCGGTTCCTACGCATACAGTGTGGCAACAAAGGCAGCCATGACAGAGTCCTATGCAAAGTCAGAAGCCGCAAAATCCAATACATATACGAAGAATGGCACGTATAATTACAATTATAACAGCGGAAATATTTTTATGGATATGTTTTAAAATAGTTGAAAATGAGTTTTCAAAATGCAGGAAACCCTCTTTGCTGGACAGACCAGCAGAGAGGGTTTCCTGTTTTTACCAAACAGACAGAGGGTAACAGATTAATCATCTGCCTCCTCATCTGCAGTTGTATTGTATACCTGACGTTTTCTTGCCATAACATCACTTTCGAGATATTCGTCATAAGTAGAAACCTTGTCTACCATGCTTCCATCCGGAAGAAACTCGATGATGCGGTTCGCAGTTGTCTGTACGACCTGATGGTCACGGCAGGCAAACAGGATGACACCAGGGAATTTGATCATACCATTATTCAATGCGGTGATGGATTCCATATCCAGGTGGTCTGTCGGCTCATCAAAGATCAGAACGTTGCTTCCCATGATCATCATGCGGGAGAGAAGGACACGGACTTTTTCTCCACCGGAGAGGACACGCATCTTCTTCACACCGTCTTCACCGGCAAAAAGCATACGGCCGAGGAAACCGCGGACATAAGTCGCGTCTTTGATCTCGGAGTACTGGGTCAGCCAGTCGACGATCAGCTCATCGGAATCAAAGATGGCAGTATTATCCTTCGGGAAATAAGACTGGCTTGTTGTAACACCCCATTTGTAAGATCCTTCATCCGGTTCCATTTCTCCGGCGAGAATTTTAAACAATGTTGTCTTTGCAAGCTCGTTTCCACCGACAAAGGCGATTTTGTCATCGTGTCCGACAATAAAGGAAATGTTGTCAAGAACTTTCACACCGTCAATGGTTTTACTGATTCCGTCTACGGTCAGAACTTCATTTCCGATTTCACGGTTTGGACGGAAATCAATGTACGGATATTTACGGCTGGAAGGACGGATGTCATCCAGCTGGATTTTTTCCAGGGCACGCTTACGGGAAGTTGCCTGCTTGGATTTGGAAGCATTTGCAGAGAAGCGGGAGATGAACTCCTGCAGCTCTTTGATTTTTTCTTCCTTTTTCTTGTTGGCTTCTTTCATCTGACGGACAAGAAGCTGGCTGGATTCATACCAGAAATCGTAGTTTCCGGCATACAGCTGGATTTTGCCGTAATCCATGTCTGCAATGTTGGTGCAGACTTTGTTTAAGAAATAACGGTCATGGGAAACCACGATAACCGTGTTTTCAAAGTTGATCAGGAATTCTTCTAACCATGCGATGGCATCAAGATCCAGGTGGTTGGTCGGCTCATCGAGAAGAAGAATGTCCGGGTTGCCGAACAGTGCCTGTGCAAGAAGTACTTTGACTTTTGCAGCACCCGGCAGGTCTGCCATCTGTGTGTAGTGATCCTCGGTCGGAATTCCAAGACCGTTTAACAGAGTGGCAGCATCGGATTCGGCATTCCAGCCGTCCATGTCTGCAAATTCTGCTTCGAGTTCACTGGCGCGGATACCGTCTTCGTCGGAAAAATCTTCTTTCATGTAGATAGCATCTTTTTCTTTCATGATGTCATACAGCCGTTTATTTCCCATGATGACCGTGTCAAGTACGGTATACTCATCATACTTGAAGTGATCCTGCTGCAGGAATGACAGACGCTGTCCCGGTGTGATGACAATGTCACCGCTGGTTGGCTCTAACTGCCCGGATAAAATTTTTAAAAAGGTAGATTTGCCGGCACCGTTTGCACCGATCAAACCGTAACAGTTCCCCTCGGTAAACTTTACGTTTACATCTTCGAAAAGGGCTTTTTTGCCTAATCTTAAAGTAATGTTATTTGCACTAATCATACGAAAACCTCATTGCTTTACTTAATATGTCTATGATAAAATCACAAATTCTATTATAAACATGACATGGGAAATATTTCAAGAAGAAAAACGCTTTCTTGTTGGAAATGTATAGAAATAATGATATAATGAAGAAAGAATTGAACGAAATTGGGGCAAAGCTATGGATTATAGGGAATTTATACAGTTGGATCTGCCTGTCGCAGTTGCAATTGTCAGTTGTGGGGCAGACTGGAGAGTGGAAGAGGCAAACGCAGAGTTTACGGATGTACTTGGATATACGGAAAAGGAACTGCGGGAAACCAGGCCACAAAAAATGGTATATGACGAAGATTATGCAAATCTGGTCAGTGTATTGGAAAATGTTGTCCGGACACATGACAACGGAAAAATGCAGCTTCGTATCGTACGCCCCGATGGGAAAATCCGGTGGGTGGAGATGCGGTGCAGTGTTCTGGCACATTACGATGTAAAACCATATGTGGTTTTATTTTTATGGGATATTGATGAGGAAAAAAGACGGGAAGAACATCAGAAACTGTTGAACCAGAAATATGAGCTGATGGAACAGCTGTCTTTGGAATATCCGTTTGATCTGGATGTGGAAAACTGGACGATGCTGCGCTCGTACCGGCTGATGGAACTGAGGGGACAATACGATTATTCCGAACAATATTTTCCGGTGGATGAAGAAGTTCTGACACTCTGTCCACCGGATCAGGAGCTTTTTCTGAAGGCTATGAAAGAAGCTGCCACAGAGGAAAAAACCGGAAGTATGGATACAAGGTTTAATATCCATACGGAAAATGAGACACCGAAATATCTCTGGTTTAGAACTTATTACAAGAGCATTGCAGACCATAATGGACGGATCACCCGGATTATCGGAAGAAGTTTTAATATTGATGAAGATAAGAATCTTCAGGAAGAAGTGCGGAGAGATCCGCTGACGAAACTGCTCAACAAGCTGGAAATCCAAAGGGAGACCGATGCATTTCTGGAAGGAGCAGAAGACGGAACCCATGTATTGTTTCTGATTGATATTGATAATTTTAAAGGTGTCAATGATAATTTCGGGCATACATTCGGTGATACCGTAATCGTAGATGTTGCAAATATTATCAAATCTTTTTTCCGCAACAATGATCTGACCGGAAGGGTCGGTGGGGATGAATTCCTTGTGCTGATGAAGAACACAACACTCGAGAAGGCAAAGGAACGTGCCGGAAATCTTGGAGAAGCACTCTGCAAAGTTTATACGGGGGGCTCCATTCACTACAGGATCTCGGCAAGTATTGGTCTGGCCGCCTGTAACGGTGGGGATGGAAATACATACAGTTCCCTGTTTGAAAAAGCGGATCATGCCATGTACCGTACCAAGCAGGGGGGCAAAAATGGATATGAGATTGCCGGTGCAAAAGATGTGGGAATGATCAGAAACGGAATTAAAAACATTGAGCGGCGGGAAAACATGGGCGCAGAAGACCGTGAATTCCTTGCATTTTCCATCAGTCTTATGGCGCACGCCAAAAATATAGACGGGTCGCTGAATATGCTTTTAAAACAGGATTACGGAAAGATACCAGCTGGATCTTGTTATGGTATTTGAGGATAACACCGAAAATGACGGAATGGTCATGACCAATTATTTTGGAAATAATTACTCTTTTTATGGGAAAAGTGCGTTTCCAAAGAAAAGTCCTTCACTAAAGGAACTACAGCCAGGGGAGTATATGATAGTTAAAAATTCACAGAGCAATTTTGCAACGGGGATGGGAAATTATCTTAAGTCAACGGATACATACAACGAAAACGCTCCGTTTTCTGCTGTGGTTGGAAAATTTGAATATGTTGGGGGCTGTACAGGGGAAGTAATTTATGTGTCACTGGACGAAGAACGGCAGTGGCAGCCGGGAGAGTTGGAAATTTTTCAGGAACTGACCCGTATGATGGCTATTTTTGTGTCCCTGCGCTATCGGGTCACGGAAAGCCGGGAACAGATCAGTTCCATCCAGAAAAAAGATCCGCTGACAGGGCTGTACAATCAGGAGGCATTCCGTGAAGCGGTGGTTGAAATTCTGGCACATTCCAAGCCGGATGAAGTATATGCCATTGAGTATATGGATATCAATAATTTTGGATATATCAATGAAAATTATGGCTATAAAGTAGGGGACAGTGTCCTTAAAATGTTTGCACAGGATATCTTTGTGCAGGAGTATTTCCGTGCAGGCTGCCGTTTGTATTCGGATTTTTTTCTGCTTCTGATTGCAGATGAAAGTCAGGAAAAAATGATCGATCGTCTGCACAGCAGAAATAAAAGATTTACCAATATGCAGAATCACAGGTATCCAAACAGTGGAATGGGGGTATCGGCAGGGGTATATATTCTGGAAGACAATAAAATGGACATCGAGTTTGCAATCGAAAATGCCAATCTTGCATGGAAAAATGCAAAAAATACCGGGAAGAGGGATATTACCCTGTATAATCCTTCCCTGCGTATCCAGCGTACCGAGGAGCAGAAAATAGTCGGGGAATTTTATGAGGCATTATACCGGGATGATTTCCAGATGTATCTGCAGCCAAAGTTTATTTTAGGTGACCGGAGTGTTTATGGGGCAGAAGCACTGGCACGATGGAAACGTCCGGATGGAAAGATTCTTCCACCGGGAGTGTTTATTGATTCTCTCGAAAAAATAGGATATATCACAGAGCTTGATTTTTATATTTATGAGGAAGTGTTAAAAACTCTCGAAAAATGGGACAAGCAGCACCGGAGAAAAATTGTGATTTCAACCAATTTTTCCGGGCGTCATTTTGAGTCGGATGGGGAGGAATTTTTAAATCGTATCCAGCATGTGCTCTCAAAATACAGCGTCCGTCCAGAGTATATAGAAATTGAGGTGACGGAGGGCGTGCTCGTAAAGAATGTAGCAGTTCTTGAAAAGTGTATGAACCGGCTGCATGAAATGGGATTTCGTGTGGCAATTGATGATTTCGGAACAGGATATTCTTCACTTTCCGTACTTGCAGACATGCCTGCAGACGTCATAAAAATTGACAAAAGTTTTATTAATAAAGGCATGACGGAACAAAAGAAAAATCTTCTTTACGAAATCGGCCGTATGGTAAAGATTTTACATAAAGATATTATCATAGAGGGGGTGGAAACGGAGGAACAGGAGCAGTTCCTCAAAGAAGGTGGATTCACCTGCGGACAGGGATATTTATGCAATTGTCCGGTTCCGATTGGCGACTTTGAAAAGATGTATTTGTAAAAAAACAAGAAATGCTGTCGCTATCGCTTGATTTTTGGGTGCATTCATCCTATATTATTTAGTTAGAAGACATTCTGATTCAATGTTTTTTATGTTTGAACTTTAATTAAAAATAGGAGGACTAATTCATGAAACGTTCAATGAAAACCATGGATGGAAACCATGCAGCAGCACACGCTTCTTATGCGTTTACTGATGTTGCAGCAATCTATCCTATTACTCCTTCATCTGTTATGGCTGAGGCTACAGATGAGTGGGCAACCGCTGGTCGTAAGAACATTTTCGGACAGACCGTTCAGGTTACAGAAATGCAGTCTGAGGCTGGTGCAGCCGGTACTGTACACGGATCTCTTGCAGCTGGTGCATTAACAACTACTTACACAGCATCCCAGGGTCTGTTACTTATGATCCCGAACCTGTACAAAGTAGCTGGTGAGAGACTTCCGGGCGTATTCAACGTATCCGCTCGTTGTGTTGCTACACATGCACTGAACATCTTCGGTGATCACTCTGATGTATATGCTTGCCGTCAGACAGGTGTTGCAATGCTTTGTGAGTCATCCGTACAGGAAGTTATGGACTTAACTCCGGTTGCTCATTGCGCAGCAATCAAGGGAAGAATTCCATTCATCAACTTCTTCGATGGATTCCGTACATCTCACGAAATCCAGAAGATCGAGACATGGGATTATGAAGATCTGAAAGATATGGTAGATATGGATGCAGTTGATGCTTTCCGTAAGAATGCATTAAATCCAAATCATCCGGTAGAAATGGGATCTGCACAGAACCCTGACATCTTCTTCCAGTCAAGAGAAGCTTGCAACTCTACATACGACGAGCTGCCTGCAATCGTACAGGAATATATGGACAAGGTAAATGCCAAGATCGGCACAGACTACAAGCTGTTCAACTACTACGGAGCTGCTGATGCTGACCGTGTCATCATTGCTATGGGTTCTGTATGTGAGACAATCGATGAGACCATCGATTACTTAATGGCAAAGGGCGAGAAGGTCGGTGTTGTTAAGGTTCGTCTTTACAGACCATTCGTAAAGGAAGCTTTAATCGAGGCTATTCCGGATACTGTTAAGAGAATTGCAGTATTAGACAGAACAAAAGAGCCAGGTTCTCTTGGTGAGCCATTATACTTAGATGTAGTTGCTGCATTAAAGGGATCTAAGTTCGATCAGGTTACAATTACAAGCGGACGTTACGGATTAGGATCTAAGGATACTACTCCTGGACAGATCATCGCTGTATACAACAACACAGAGAAAGAGAGATTTACCATCGGTATCATCGATGATGTTACAAATCTTTCCCTGGAAGTTAAGGAAAATCCTGTTACTACTCCGGAAGGAACTACAAACTGTAAGTTCTGGGGTCTTGGTGCAGATGGTACAGTAGGTGCCAACAAGAACTCCATCAAGATCATTGGTGACAACACAGATATGTACGCTCAGGCATACTTTGATTATGACTCCAAGAAGTCCGGTGGTGTTACAATTTCCCACTTACGTTTTGGACATTCTCCAATCCGTTCCACATACCTGATCTCTCAGGCAAACTTCGTAGCATGTCACTGTACAGCATACATCTACAAGTACAACATGGTTCAGGATCTGGTACCGGGCGGTACATTCCTGTTCAATACACAGTGGACAGTTGATGAACTGGATGAGAAGTTACCGGGTCAGGTAAAGAGATACATCGCAGAGAACAACATCAACTTCTACATCATCGACGGTGTAAAGATCGGTAAAGAGATCGGTCTTGGAAACCGTATCAACACTGTACTTCAGTCAGCATTCTTCTCTCTGACAAAGCTGATTCCGGAAGAGGAAGTTATCAAGCTTATGAAGGACGCAGCTACAAGATCTTATGCTAAGAAGGGTGACGATGTCGTTAAGATGAACCACGACGCAATCGATGCCGGTGCTACAGCATACGTTAAGGTAGATGTTCCAGAGAGCTGGAAGAACTGCACAGATGATGATTACTCTGTAGAAGTTAAGGGAGACAACAAGGAAGTTGTTGACTTCGTTAAGGATATTCAGCAGAAAGTCAACGGACAGCAGGGTAACACAATTCCTGTATCTGTTGTTAAGAAATACGAGACAGGCTGGACTCCATCCGGTACAGCAGCATACGAGAAGCGTGGTGTTGCAACAGACGTTCCTGTATGGGATGCTACCAAGTGTATCGAGTGTAACCAGTGTTCTTATGTATGTCCTCATGCAGCAATACGTCCAGTCGCTATGACAGAGGCTGAGGCAGCTAAGGCTCCGGAAGGAATGCAGATGAAGGATCTCAACCAGATGCCAGGTTACAAGTTCGCAATCGTTGTTTCCGCATTCGACTGTACAGGATGTGGTTCTTGTGTAAACGTATGTCCTGATAAGGTACAGGCTATCACAATGACCGGATTCGAGGCACATGAGGATGAGCAGAAGTACTTCGATTACGCAGTATCTCTTGAGGATAAGGAAGATGTTATCGAGAAATTCAAACTTAACTCTGTTAAGGGATCTCAGTTCCGTCAGCCATTACTTGAGTTCTCCGGAGCTTGTGGTGGATGTGGTGAGACACCTTACGCTAAGTTAATTACCCAGTTATTCGGTGACAGAATGTACATTGCAAATGCAACTGGATGTTCTTCTATCTGGGCAAACTCTTCACCTTCTACACCTTATACAACAAACAAGAAGGGTCATGGTCCTGCATGGTCTAACTCACTGTTCGAAGATGCAGCAGAGTTTGGTTATGGTATGTTACTTGCTCAGAGAGCAATCCGTGACAGATTAAAGAACGAGCTGGATGAGATCGCAGCTAACACAGATAAGGCTGATGTTAAGGATGCCATCAAGGAGTGGAATGATACATTCGCTTCCGGTATCGAGAACGGACCAGCTACAGAGAAGTTAGTAGCAGCATTAGAGGCTTGCGGATGCGATGCTTCCAAGAATGTATTAAAAGAGAAAGATTTCCTCGCTAAGAAGTCCCAGTGGATCTTCGGTGGTGATGGATGGGCATACGACATCGGATTCGGTGGTGTTGACCATGTATTAGCATCTGGTAAGGATATCAACGTAATGGTATTCGATACTGAGATGTATTCTAACACAGGTGGACAGTCTTCTAAGGCTACTCCTACTGGAGCAATCGCACAGTTCGCTGCAGGTGGAAAAGAGACAAAGAGAAAGATCTTGCCGGTATCGCAATGAGCTATGGTTATGTATATGTAGCACACATCTCTATCGGGTGCTGATATGAATCAGTGTGTTAAGGCTCTTGCAGAGGCAGAGGCTTATCCGGGACCATCTCTGATCATCGCATACGCTCCATGTATCAACCATGGTATCAAGAAGGGTATGAGCAAGGCTCAGACTGAGGAGAAGTTAGCAGTTGAGTCCGGATACTGGTTCAACTTCCGTTACAACCCAACACTTGCTGTAGAAGGCAAAGATGCATTCTCATTAGACAGCAAGGAGCCTACAGGCGATTATCAGGCATTCTTAAAGGGTGAGAACCGTTATGCATCTCTTGCGAAGTTCAACCCGGAGAGAGCTGCTGAGTTATTTGCAAAGGCTGAGAAGAACTCTAAGGATGAGTATGATCACTTAAAGAAGTTAGTAACTCTTTACGCTGGTAAATAATTGATCCGGAAACAGAGGAATACAGATAAACCGCAGGGACGAATGTCCCTGCGGTTTTTAATTTCAGGCATAAAAAAATCTATGCCGTACATACTATCTCCAGAAACCATTTCTGCAAAAATGCATATGGTAAAAGGGGAGGAAGAGGCATGTTGGAAAATAGTTATCCGATCCGCACGGATCTGGCACTCGAATCACAGGAGCGGCTGCAGGAAGACCAGGCAGATATGCGCGGCATCCGTGTTCTGGAAGAACGGCGGGAAAATGGAGTGATTGTCAGTACCGTGATGATCGAGACCGAGAATGCATCCGTTGCGATGGGAAGGCCAAAGGGGACGTACATTACGATCGAGGCGCCGGAGATGATCGAGGAAGATGCCGGATACCACAGGGATATTTCTTTGGAGCTGGCAAAGATCATGCGGAATCTTCTGCCGGGAAAAGAGATTGAAAAAATTTAAAAAAGGGGCTGGAAGTCGCGGCACTGGTTGTCGGACTGGGCAACCGGGAAGTGACGCCCGATGCGCTGGGACCGAGAGTGGTGGATAATTTATTTATCACCCGCCACATCCTGAATGAATTCGGAACGTACGCATTCCAGAGAGAAGATGTGGGAAAAGTCAGCGGAATCGTGCCGGGGGTTATGGCGCAGACCGGTATGGAATGTGTGGAGATCTTAAAGGGTGTGGTAAAAGAGACGAAACCGGATTTTCTGATCACGGTCGATGCGCTGGCGGCAAGAAGCATCCGGCGGCTGGGACGGACGATCCAGCTGACGGATACGGGAATCACGCCGGGAAGCGGAATCGGCAATCACCGCAATGCCATCAACCGCAAAAGTGTGGGCGTTCCCGTGATTTCCCTCGGTGTGCCGACGGTCGTGGATGCGGCAACGATTGTCTCGGATGCCATGACGGAATTTATTTCCGCATTATCGCTTTCGGATCTGCAGAAGCTGGATGAGAGGGAGCGGCAGGAACTGGCAAGGGAACTGCTCTCGCCACAGCTGAATGGTCTTTTTGTCACACCGAAAAACATTGATGACTCGATCAAAAATTTAAGTTTTCTGATTTCGGAGGGACTCAATATTGCGCTTCTGGGAGATAAAGAGGAATAGGGACAAAAGAAAAGGCATATAATTCTCTCAAGGTGGTGATAGGGTGAGGAGACGATTGCTTCTTTTTCTGGTGACGATAGATTTTGTGCTGGTCTGTGCTTTTGCGTATTGCTGGGGTGGCGGACTGGTGCAGTTTCTGGGGCAGAATCTGTCCCTGAAATTTTATAACGGAGTGCTTAATCTCTATGTGCCGGGGGTATTGGGGGCGCAGGAGGAAGGAATTCCGAATATATACCGGGATGTGACGGCTTCCATGTATCCGGCAATTGCACAAAACGAGCAGCGGCTGTGGTATGAATCACAGGAGGAAAATCTGGCGTATTATGAGAATCAGGCAGCAGAGGAAAACGAACAGGCAAAGCAGATCATTGCGGAAAATGAAAAGGCGGTAGCGGAACAGCCAGTGCAGCAGGAAAGCCAGAATGTGGACGAGACCCCGATACAAAAAGAGTCTAAAAAGCCGGAGAAAAAACAGAAACCTCCGGGAAAAAAGTTTCTGTCAACCGCAAAAAACTGCAGGATTTTGATTATCTGAGACAGACCTTTTATCAGGTCGATAATACGACGACCATCGGGAAAAATCAGCTTGACGTGGATAAGCTGATGAAACCGGATCTAAGGATTGACCAGTCGGTGGACGGCCCGCAGATTTTAATTTATCATACCCATTCCCAGGAACGGTATGCCGATTCCAAAGATGAAAAAACGGGTGTTGTCGGAGTGGGAGATTATCTGACGGAATTGTTGGAAGAGGAAGGATTTCAAGTCATGCATCATAAAGGAGAATACGATGTGGGCGACCGGGATCATGCATATTCCAAGGCAGCCCCGTCGATTCAGAAAATCATAAATGATAATCCATCGATTCAGGTAGTGATCGATTTACATAGAGACGGCGTGGGAGAAAACACGCGTCTGGTGACAACGCAAAACGGAAAAAAGATGGCAAAGATCATGTTTTTTAACGGACTGAGCAGAACAACGGCTTCCGGGGATATTCCGTATTTAAAAAATCCGTATATTTCCGATAATCTGGCGTTTTCGTTTCAGATGCAGCTTGCCGCTGCGGAATATTATCCGGATTTTACAAGGCGAATTTATCTAAAAGGGTACCGCTTTAATATGCATTTCTGCCCGAAGAGTATGCTGGTGGAAGTGGGCGCACAGACGAATACGTTTGAGGAAGCAAAAAATGCGATGGAACCACTTGCAGATCTGTTTGCAAAAGTGTTGAAATAACGGCTGTAAATGTTACAATGTACTTATATGAGGAGGGCATTTTTTATGGTTGATTATACAGAAGGTTCAGGCAGACAGTATCACACAGGCGTGGGACCGCAGGACATAGGTAAGTATGTGATCCTGCCGGGAGATCCCAAACGATGTGCAAAGATTGCGGAATTTTTAACGGATGCAAAACAAGTGGCAGATAACCGGGAATTTACGACTTACACCGGAACGTTAGATGGCGTCAGGGTGAGTGTGACTTCCACCGGAATCGGCGGACCGTCGGCTGCGATTGCCATCGAGGAGCTTTCCAAATGCGGTGCACACACGTTTTTGCGTGTAGGCACCTGCGGCGGAATGCAGGAAAATATACTTGGCGGAGATCTGGTGATTGCAGACGGAGCGATCCGGATGGAGGGGACAAGCCGCGAGTATGCACCGGTCGAATATCCGGCTGTCCCGGATTTTACAGTGACTACTGCACTGGTACAGGCAGCAAAAAAACGCGGGATACGTCATCATGTCGGCGTTGTACAGAGCAAGGATTCCTTTTTCGGACAGCATGAGCCGCAGATTATGCCGGTAAGTTATGAGCTCACGCAGAAATGGCAGGCATGGCTTAGGATGGGATGTCTGGCATCGGAGATGGAATCGGCGGCGCTTTTTATTGCCGGAAGTTTTTTGCATGTGCGTGTGGGCGCCTGCTTTCTTGTCCTTGCCAATCAGGAGCGGGAAAAAAGGGGGCTGCCGAACGTGCAGGTGCATGATACAACGCAGGCAATCGCTACAACTGTGGATGCCATCCGGTTGCTGATACAGGAGGATAAAGATGCAGACAGATTATAAAGAACTGATCCGGAGTGCGTTTCAGGCGAGAAAGCGGGCGTATACACCGTATTCCCGTTTTCAGGTGGGTGCGGCTCTTCTGGCAAAAAACGGGACTGTGTATCAGGGATGCAATATAGAAAATGCTTCCTATCCTGCAACAAACTGTGCCGAACGTACGGCATTTTACAAGGCGGTCAGTGAGGGTGTGCGGGAATTTCAGGCGATTGCAATCGTTGGTGGAAGTGTTTTGTACCCAAAAACGGCAGAGGAAAACCAATGTACGGATCTTTGCAGTCCGTGTGGAATCTGCAGACAGGTGATGCGGGAATTCTGTTCTGGGGATTTTGAGATTGTACTTGCAAGGTCCCAGGAGGACTATGAAGTACACACGCTGGAGGAACTGCTGCCTCTTAGTTTTGGACCGGAAAATCTTAAGAAACAGGGAGGGGAGTAAATCATGGACAGACGATTGAAACGTGTTTTTGTAATAGTACTCGATTCGATGGGAATGGGAGCGATGGCAGATGCCGCACGCTTCGGAGATGAAGGTGCCGATACATTAGGGCATATTTCACAGACCGTGGAACATTTTTATATTCCAAACCTGGCATCTTTAGGGCTGGCAAACCTGAAATCCTTAAAACAGGTACAGCCGCAGGAACATCCACTTGGATATTATGCGGCACTGAATGAAAAAAGCAACGGAAAAGACACCATGACCGGACACTGGGAGATGATGGGGATTGAAACAAAAAAGCCTTTCATCACCTTTACGGAACATGGATTTCCGCCGGAGCTGATCGCAGAGCTGGAAAAAAGATGCGGCAGAAAAATTATAGGAAACCGGGCGGAAAGCGGAACAAAGATTTTAGAGGAACTCGGCGAGCAGGAAATCAGGGAAGGAAAGCTGATCGTGTACACATCGGCAGATTCGGTTCTGCAGATCTGCGGGAACGAGGAGACGATGGGATTAGAGACCCTGTATCATTACTGTGAGATTGCCAGAAAACTGACGATGCGTGATGCGTGGAGGGTGGGACGCGTGATCGCCCGCCCGTATGTGGGAAAGAAAAAAGGCGAGTTTGTCAGAACCAGCAACCGCAGGGATTATGCGTTGAAACCGACCGGGCCAACAGCATTAAATGCGCTTCAGGAAGCCGGATATGACGTGCTGGCGGTCGGAAAGATCCATGATATTTTTGACGGATACGGAATTACAAAAAGTCTGCATTCGACCAGCAGTGTCCATGGGATGGACCAGACCATTGCGCTGGCCCAATCCGATTTCTGCGGTTTGTGCTTTACCAATCTGGTCGATTTTGATGCCCTGTGGGGACACCGGAGAAATCCGATCGGATACGGAGAGGAAATCGAGCGGTTTGACAAAAAGCTCGGAGAACTTATGCCACTGCTTAAAAAAGAGGATCTGCTGATGATCACGGCGGACCATGGAAACGATCCAACGTACAAGGGGACGGATCACACAAGAGAGCAGGTGCCGCTGCTTTTGTATTCGCCATCCGATCAGGGAAGCGGACCGCTCCCGATACAGGATACATTTGCGGTGATCGGGGCGACCATTGCGGATAATTTTGGAGTGCAGATGCCGGCAAATACGATCGGCACATCACTTCTTCCGTTGTTATAGTTTGCAGAAGAGAGGGAAAAGCCGATGATGAATCGATTTATTGCACACAATATGCCAAAAATAGAGCTGCACTGTCATCTGGACGGTTCGGTGAGCCTGCCCCTGATCCAGAAACTGATGCAGCAGGAGAAAAAAGAGCCGCTGGGCCTGGAAGAATTGCGGGAAAAACTGGTGGCACCGATGGACTGCAGTTCACTGGCAGAGTATCTGGAGAAGTTTGAACTGCCGCTTGGCTGTCTGCAGACGAAGGAGGGGCTTTCGGCAGCAGCACAGGATCTGGCACTTTCTGCTGCAAAAGAACAGGTCAAATATCTGGAAGTGCGTTTTGCACCTGCATTTTCCATGGAACAGGGGCTTTCGGTCCGGGAAATCTTAGAGAGCGTCCGGGATGGCCTGAAAAAAGCAGAAGAAAAAGCGGACATCCTGACCGGAATGATTGTCTGCACCATGCGCAATCTGGAAACCGGAAAAAATATTGCCATGTTAAAAGAAGCGCGGGAATTTCTCGGAAACGGTGTTGTTGCCTGTGATCTGGCAGGGGATGAAAAGGCGTACCCGACAGCAGCGTTTGCGGACGTATTTGCCACTGCAAAAAAATATGGCATGCCATATACCATCCATGCAGGAGAATGTGGAAGCAGGGAAGAAATCCGTACGGCCATTGAACTGGGAACAGCGCGGATCGGTCACGGAATTGCCATGAGCGGGGACGAGGAATTAAAGAAGGAAGTTGCAGAGAAAAAGATCGGAGTGGAACTGTGTCCGACGAGTAATCTGCAGACAAAGGCGGTCACGGATTTTACAGACTATCCGTTTAGGGAATTTTACGATGCCGGAATTTTGCTTTCCATCAATACGGACAACCGTACCGTCAGCGATACCAGCTGTACGGATGAGTATATGCGTCTGGCAGAAGCCGGGATGTTTCAAGAGCCGATGTGTGAGAAAATTTATATGGCTTCGCTGCATTCGGCATTTGCGGACGATGATACCAAACAGGTATTATGGAAAAAGTGGATGTCAATGTTTGATTTATAGACCTGTTTTCGGTATAATGTAACATTGCGTAGGTTCTATCAGCATCTGATGGACCGTACTTATCAAACGATAAATTATAGTAAGAAAGAAAAGAGGAATAAGATGTACAATCGATCAGAGCAAAATTCGAATTTTTGTATTATTGCCCATATTGATCACGGTAAGTCTACACTTGCGGATCGAATCATAGAAAAAACAGGAACGCTGACCAGCCGTGAGATGCAGGCACAGGTTCTCGATAATATGGATCTGGAGCGTGAGAGGGGAATCACGATCAAATCCCAGGCAGTGCGCATCATTTATCAGGCAAAGGATGGAGAGGAATATAGTTTTTAACCTGATTGATACGCCGGGACACGTGGATTTTAATTATGAAGTATCCCGGAGTCTTGCAGCGTGTGATGGTGCCATCCTGGTTGTGGATGCCGCACAGGGGGTGGAAGCCCAGACACTTGCCAATGTCTATCTGGCACTGGATCATGATCTGGATGTGCTTCCGGTCATCAATAAGATTGATCTGCCGAGTGCACGCCCGGAAGAGGTCGCACAGGAAATCGAGGATGTGATCGGTATCGAGGCGATGGATGCTCCGCGTATTTCTGCAAAGACCGGACTGAATATTGAGGAAGTGCTTGAACAGATCGTGACAAAGATTCCGGCACCTGCCGGAGATCCGAAGGCACCGCTTAAGGCGTTGATCTTCGATGCGCTGTATGATTCCTATAAGGGTGTAATTGTTTTCTGCCGGATCAAGGAAGGTACCGTCAAAGTGGGAACCAAAATCAAAATGATGGCCACAGGAGCCGAGGATCTGGTGACAGAAGTGGGATATTTCGGTGCCGGGCAGTTTATTCCGTGTGACGAGCTTTCCGCAGGCATGGTTGGATATATCGCAGCGAGCATTAAAAACGTGCGTGATACACGTGTCGGAGACACTGTGACAGAGCTCGACCGCCCGTGTGCAGAACCGCTTCCGGGATATAAAAAGGTCAATCCGATGGTGTACTGCGGATTATATCCGGCAGACTCTGCCAAGTATCCGGATCTGCGGGATGCGCTTGAAAAACTGCAGGTCAATGATGCATCGTTACAGTATGAACCGGAGACGTCCCTTGCCCTGGGATTTGGATTCCGCTGCGGATTCCTTGGATTACTGCATCTTGAGATTATTCAGGAGCGTTTAGAGCGTGAGTTTAATCTGGATCTTGTGACAACGGCACCCGGTGTTATTTATAAGGTGCACAAGACCAACGGAGAAGTGTTTGACCTGACCAATCCGTCCAATCTGCCGGACCCTTCGGAGATTGAATATATGGAGGAACCGTTTGTATCGGCAGAGATCATGGTAACCAGCGAGTATGTCGGGGCAATTATGAAGCTTTGTCAGGAACGCCGCGGTATTTATATCAGCATGGATTATATTGAAGCAACCCGTGCCGTGATCAAATATGATATGCCACTGAATGAGATTATTTACGATTTCTTTGATGCATTAAAGTCGCGGTCCCGCGGATATGCCTCTTTTGATTATGAAATGAAAGGATATGTCCGTTCCGACCTTGTCAAACTGGATATTCTTATTAATAAGGAGATGGTGGACGCCTTATCCTTTATTGTATTCAAAGACAGTGCATATGACAGAGGCCGTAAAATGTGTGAGCGTCTGAAAGAAGAGATTCCGAGACATCTGTTTGAAATCCCGGATTCAGGCAGCCGT
>ENA-OQKL01000278-OQKL01000278.1-human-gut-metagenome-genome-assembly--contig:-NODE-278-length-17419-cov-2.898797_pt1 | contig 17419 bp, 17 predicted proteins | sample MGYA00242779_ERZ504800 | MGnify/ENA primary metagenome ERZ504800 (study PRJEB26092, sample SAMD00036410) | human gut metagenome | host: Homo sapiens | study: EMG produced TPA metagenomics assembly of... | reverse complement strand
TGCTCATATCGTTCCCGCTCGTGCTCGGCGGGCTCACCGGTGCGAACCCCGGGACGGGCACCCCTGCCGACGCGGTCGCGAACGGGCTCACCTACGCGCTGCAGTACCTGGCCATGTGCGTGCTGCTCATCCTGGCGCTCGTGAAGAGCGGCTCCTGGGCGCGCGACATCGTGAGCGGCTTCTAGCGGAAAAGCGAGGAAGGGGGCGGTCGCCATGAGATAGGGGCGCCGCGCCGGGGCACGCGTCCCGGCGGATGAAGACAAGGACCGATCGAAAACGAAAAGGAGGAAAGACATGGAAGAGAGGAAGAACGTGTACCTCTCGCTGCACAAGAGCTTCGTGCGCGAGGGCATCGAGTACACCGACCGCGCGACCGGCGAGGCCAGGACCTTCAACTCGGCGACCCTTCCAAAGGGCACCGTCGTCGACGGCATGGACGTGGGAGGCTACGAGTTCAGCCCCATGTTCGTTAACGAGAGCCGCTTCAAGGGGGCCGACTTCCGAGACATACCGCTGCTCGCGAACCGCGAGGTGTGGCTGAGGAAGACGGTGATGGGCCCGGACGGCCAGCCCGAGCTCGACGAGGGCGGCCGCGCGGTCAAGGACACCGTGAAGGTCATGCCGGCGCAGCTCAAGGAGGCCGTCGACGCAGGGCGCTCGCGCTACCTCGCGGAGCGCGCCGAGCACGCCCGCCAGGCGAGCCGCGCCGCCGAGCACGAGGCGCCCCGCGCACAGCGAAGCGTCGAGAGATAGGGAGGCGGAAAGATGAACGCAGCGAAAGACTGCACCCTGCAGGAAAAGCTCCTCCGATGCGCCATGGCGCTCCTCCTGGCGGCGGGGGCGCTGCTCGCCTCCGTGGCGGCCTCGCCCGCCTACGCCGCGCCGAGCACGGTAGACGTGTCCATCGGCGGCAAGATCCCCTACGGCGGCTTCGCCACCACGTGGATGAGCGCCGACGGGAACATCGCCTACTGCGCCGAGCCCTCGTCCCCGACGCCCGCGCCGGGCTCCTACTCGACGAGCCCCGTGCCGAGCGGCGACGTGACAGCGGCGATCTGGTACTCGTTCGGCTCTCCCGGCTTCGACGCGTCGATGTTCCCGAGTAGCTGGTACGACGGCGGCGGCTGGGACGACGCGAGGTACGCCGCGGCGAGCCATGTGCTCATCGCCTACGCCTACTCTGGGTCCGAGTCGGCTGCCACGCACGGCACGAGCGCCGAGTTCGCCTCCTGGGCGAAATCCGAGCTGATCGGCGGGACCTTCGCCAAGATGAAGGCGGGCGCCGGCAAGGTATCCGCCGGGTTCGAGGCGTTCTGCGTCAGGACCGGCGGCGGCTCCCAGACGCTCGTGAGCTTCAGCTGGTCCGCAGGCGGAGTCAAGGTCGCCAAGGCCGACTCCGAGGCGGGCGCGGAGCCCCAGGGCGACGCCTCGCTCGACGGCGCGAGCTTCTCCGTCGTTAACGAGACCGGCCGCTACGTGCTGGTCGGCGGCAAGTACTACGCCGACGGTGAGGTATGCGCCACGATCAAGACCGCGCCCGAGGACGGGTCGCACGTCGCCGCGACCGGCGCCGACGCGCTTCCCGCGGGCAATTACCGCATCGTCGAGTCCGGCGCGCCCGAGGGCTACGACGCCAGCGACGCCTCCGTCACGTTCACCGTGAAGGCCGACGAGGTGCGCGACCTCACGGGCGACCCCGTGACCGACGAGGTCTTCCGCGGCGGCGTGCAGGTGACCAAGTCTGACAAGGAGCTGCAGGCGTCCGAGGCGCTCGCGGGCAGCGGCCACAAGGAGGCGCCTGGCGAGCACCCCGGGCCTCGACGGGATCGAGTTCACCGTCACGAACCGCTCGGCGCGCAAGGTCCTCGTTGACGGCGAGTGGCGCGAAGCCGGGTCGAGGCCGTGGCCACGCTGACCTACCGCATGGAACGACGAGGCCGGCGCCTACACCGCGCAGACCGCGGCCGACGCACTGCCGTACGGAACCTACGACGTGCGGGAGACGGCGACCAACGGGAGCTACCTGCTGACCGACGGCGAGCCCCGCACCTTCGAGGTCCGCGCCGGCGGCGAGATCGTGAGCGCCTCCGCGGACGGCGCCGCGCTCGAGTTCCGCGACCAGGTGGTGCGCAACGACCTCGAAGTCTCCAAGAAGAGCGAGGCCGACAACGCCGGCCTCATGGTCCCGTTCGCCATCGAGAACGAGGCCACCGGCGAGACGCACGTGCTGGTGACGGACCGAAACGGCGACGCGTCGACCGCGAGCAGCTGGAACAGGCACTCGAGGGACACCAACGCCAACGACGCCCTGCTCGGCCACGAGGGCCCGATCGGAGCCGCCGACATGGACCCGAAGGCCGGCATCTGGTTCTCGCTCGGCGAGGACGGCTCCTCGGCGCCGGTGGACGACTCGCTGGCGGCCCTGCCGTACGGCGCCTACACCATGACCGAGCTGCGCTGCGAGGCCAACGAGGGCCTCGAGCTCATCACGAGGAGCTTCTGGGTCGAGCGCGACTCGACGGTGGCCAAAGCCGTGTGGATGGGCCTCGACGACCAGGAGGGCCCGCGCATCTCCACCACGGCAAAGGACGGGGCGGACGGCGACAAGGACGTCTCGGCCGACGCCGAGGCCAAGGTCGTCGACGCGGTCGCCTACGAGGGCTTAAGGCCGGCGAGGAATACGAGCTCTCGGCGACCCTCGTCGACAAGGCGACCGGCGAGCCCGTGGCCGACGCCTCGGGCATGCCCGTGGAGGCCAAGGCCGAGTTCGCCCCCGCGCTCTCGACGGGCAGCCGGGACGTCGAGATTTCCTTCGACGCGAGCCTGCTCGGCGGCCGCGACCTGGTCGTGTTCGAGAGCCTGCGCAAGGACGGAGCCGAGGTGGCGTCGCACGCGGACCTCTCCGACGAGGGCCAGACAGTCCACGTCGCCGTCGAGGTGGGCACGCAGGCGGCCGACGCCGCCGACGGCGACCAGGTCATCGAGGCCGGCAAGGCCAAGGTCGTCGACACGGTGGCCTACAAGGGCCTCGTCCCCGGCGAGACCTACATCGCCGTGGGCACGCTCATGGACAAGGGCACCGGAGAGCCGTTCCTCGACAAGGACGGCAACGAGGTGACCGCGCGCACGCCCTTCGAGCCCGAGGCGCCCTCCGGCACCGTCGAGGTGACCTTCGAGTTCGATACCGAGGGCCTGGCCGAGGGAGACGAGCTCGTCGTCTTCGAGAAGGTCCTGGACTCCGCCGGCAACGTCGTTGCGGCCCACGAGGACATCGACTCCGCCGAGCAGAGCGTCGTCGTGGACAACCCCGACACGCCCGAGGTCCCCGAGGAGCCCTACGCCAAGACCGGGGCCGACGCCCCCGACGGCACCGGCTACGCCGTGGCCGCGGGCATCGCTCTGGCAGGTGCGGCGGGTGCGGGCGGAGCGCTTGCGTATCGCAAGCGCAAGGCGGCCGCGAGCAAGGACGAGGCGGCCGAAAAGCCGGAAGAGTAGCGGCAGCGCATCGACACCGAACCGGAGGCCCTGGGCGCTCGCCCGGGGCCTCCCCTGCGAACGGGGGAGGACATGAGCAAAGGGAAAGCCGCCGCGGCGCTCGCCGTCGCCGTGGCGTTGCTGGCGCTGGCGGCGCTCGCCATCTTGCCGCAGCCCGAGAGGAACCCGTACGAGGTGCGCGAGGTGCCCGCTGCGGAAGAGGACGCGGAAATGGGGGCTCAAGAGACGGGATGCGGAATCGACTGGGACGCCCTTCCCGCCTCCGTCGTCGCATGGGTGCGCGTGCCGGGCACGACCGTCGACTACCCGATCGTCCAGGGCCGGTCGGAATCGCCCGACTTCTACCTCACGCACGACGCCGACGGCGAAAGATCCGCGTGGGGCGCTCCCTACATCGACGCAGGCTGCGCGCAGGGAGCCGAAAGCCCGCTCGTCATCGTGTACGGGCACCACATGTCCGACGGCACCACGTTCGCGCCGCTCGCGCAATACTCGTCGCGCGGTTTCGCCGAGGGGCACCGCACCATCCGGATCTACACCCGCGAGAAGGAGATCGAGCTCGAGGTCTTCGCGGCTGACGTGGTGGACGCGAGCTCGGAGGGCAAGCAGACCGACTTCGCAGACGCGGCGGCGCTCGACTCCTATCTCGGGGACAAATTGTCCCGATGCGAGGTTCGTCCTGGAAGAGCCGAAAGACGTCGCCCAAGCCTGGGCCTTCGTCACCTGCAGCTACCAGACGAGCAACTCCCGCACCGTCGTCTACGCGAAGGAGGTGGAAGCATGGGATTCGCGCCCTTCGGAATAGGGCTCCTCATGGGGCTCCTCGCGCTCACGGCCTACGCTTGCTGCGCAGCCGGCGACGACGACCGAGACTAGGACTTGCAGATCGAAACTACAACCGAATATGGCCCTTCGACCCCTTGCCGCTATATCTCGGCAAGGGGTCTTGCATGTGGTGAGATAATTTACGCACTTGATAGAAACAAGACGCTGCCGGCTGCTTCTCGATAAGCTTCCGGTTGTCCATGAACAGAGGTACGCAATTGGGAAAGATTAAGCTGCAAGACGTCAAAAAGGCTATCGACATCGGAAAAGACGTTCTGCCCTTCGTTGAGCCCGCTGTGAACAAATACGGGCCCGCTCTGATCGACTGGGGGCAGCAAAGGGGGAAGCAGGCGGCAGATAGCCTGGGAGAAGCCAGGGACTCATTCCTTTCAAAAGGCCGGGCAATCAAAGACAAGAAGGAGCAGCAAAAGTCACTCGAGGCATCCCGCAAGAAGGCCGTGGCAAGCTCGCTTCCGCCGATCTCCGCAAAAGAGTTCTTCGAGAACTTCGAGAACAACGTCTCCAGCGAAGCCGACCTCAGCGATGGGTACATGGCGATCGCCGGCTGCTACGCCGTCGTCACGATGAAATCGGCACGAGAGAAAGACCCTTCCGCCTACGAGGACGTCTATGTCGGTTGCGGCAAATCCATGGGCTTCAGCATATACACACAGCTTTGCGGTTTCGGCAACGTCGACGTCTACGCCGACTTCAAGTTCAAAAGACCCATGATGATCCTGCTCTTCCCGTGTGAGGAGAAAGACCTCGAGAGCCGCTATGAGGCCCTCGTCAGGGATCTTCAGGCCGAGAGCTCGTACAACAAATGGGACGTCCTGGCACGCTCCGACGAGGCGAGATAGGCGCCAAGAGCATGAGCGACAAAGAACTTGCGCCGATCAGCGTCGAGGTTGTTGCGATCGACGACCTCAACAGCATCAAGGTCATCGCGAACACCAATACGAGCAAAGAGAACAACGCCGGCATCGGAGAGCGGGCGGACGCCTTTCTCGGCCTCGCCTCGGACGTCATAGACCTCGTCGAGGGAAAGCAGCTCTACAAAGTCGAGGTCCCCGAAGGCTACAGCCTTAAGGACCTCGTCGCCTCGAAGAAGGATCCGGAAGCGGTGAGGGCCCTCGTCCGAGACCCAAAGGGTCGCCTGAGCGGCGACGTCTCGCTCAAAGCTACCGGGGTCAGCCCCGCGCAGATCACCAGCATCGGCCTTGCCGCGGCGGCGATGGTTGTCGGCCAGGCGTACATGACCGAAATCAGCGACAGCCTCCAGCGCATCGACGCCAAGCTGGAATCAATCGCCTCCATGATCGCCGGAGATCAGAAGGCGAAGGTCAAAAACGCCCTGGACATCGCAAGAACCTACGCAGCCCTTCATGACGATTACCTCCAAAAGCCCGCCGAGGCGCGCCAGGCGGCAAGAAACGAGATCGAGGGCAGGTACAACGACGTCGGCCAGGTAATCGATTGGATTACCGAGCAGCTCGCCGGCGTCGAAGACGGGGTCAGGGGCGCCGCCGAGCGCGAGAAGGACCTCGAACCGCTGCTTAAAGAGATCCAATCCTACGAGGCCCAGTTCGGCATGTGCCTCCAGGCCTTGTCGGCGCTCGCCATGACGCGCATGTACTACGACGGCAGTATGGACGACCGCAGCGCCCTCATCGAAGAGCAGCGGATCCTCGACAAATCTCAGGGCTTCCTGAAAAAGAGGCAGGTCCTCGCCGCGCTCATGGAGATGAAGATCGGGGGCATGAAGGGGGCGCCCATCGCGCTTCCTCGCGGCACCCAGGGGAACGCCCTCAAGAGGCTGGTCTCCCAGACGCCTAGAGCCGCCGCAAAGGAGCAGCTCCTCGAGGCTAAGGTCGAGATGCGCACGAGCCTACGCTCGGGAGAGTCGAAACTGAGGTCCGAAGCCGAAGATCGAAAAGGCGAGATCGAACGCATCGCAGCGGCATCCCGGACAGCCAGGACGCTGCTCACGGACGGAACCGACTGCTGGCTCATCGACGATAAGAAAGATTAGAAGCCAATAAGAAGAGGCGGGCAATTGCCCGCCTCTTCTCACATCACCCACTTGAACACGGCGCGGAACAGCCAGACGAAAAAGCCCAGCGTGACCTTAAGCGCCGCCACGAGGAACCTACCAAGCCTCTTCATCGACGTCACCCCAATCTTCCTTGACCTTGCGGGCGCCCTCGTCGGCGCCCTCTTCCTTCTCTTCCGCGAGCAGCCTCGCAAGCTCGTCGGGCACGCCCGGGACCTCCGCCCTCCCCAGCGCGCGCTGCAGGTCCCTTATCTGCGACTTCAGCGGCTTTGAGGGAGGGCCCACGTGCTCGCGGTAGCAGGCGCCGATCGCTGCCGCGTCGCACAGGTACCCCCGCACCCGGGCGAACGCCTCGTCGCCGTCGAGCAGGACGCGCCGGGCTCGCCCGAGCTCGGCCTCCGAGGCAAGCATGAAGCGCCATCCGCGGGACCTGCGCGCGGCCGGGATGCCGTCCGCGGGCGCGTCGGCGCGCCAGTCGTCGCGCACCTGGTGCCAGTTCGCCGTGAGCCAGAGCCCCTTCTCGGGCACCTCACGCATCTCGAGCTCGAACTCCGTGAGCATGTTCGCGCCGGAGAACGGCGACCCCTCCGTGAACGAGAGCGTGTCGAACAGCGTCGTCCTGCCGCCCTCGTACTCTATCCTCACCATCATCTCCGGCCCCTCTCCCTGCGCTGGTCCTGCTGGGCCCGCTGGCGCTCGGCGGCGAGGATGCGCTGTCGCTCGTCCTCGTGGCGCCCGTCGCGCGAGCTTCCTTCGGCCGCACCGCGCCCGCGATCGTCCCCGTAGCGGGTCTTGAGGGGCATGAGACCGTTCTCGGCCATGTAGGCGCGCGCAGCCTCGAGGCGGCGGTACCCCTCGCCGCCCGCCTGGCCGCGGCGCTCGAGCGTTGCCATCCTGAGCCCGAACTCCTCGATGGACTCGACGTCGAACTTCGCGCAGGTCTCGAGCGCCGAGGAGAGCCTGCTCAGCTCCGAGAGGTCGTTGAGCTCGAGGGCGCGCTCGGCGGCCTCGCGGATGCGCGCGGCGCTCGCGTCCGTGGGACGGTAGGCATCCTCGCGCTCGAAGCGCCGGCGGAGCATCTCCTTGCCGTAGACGAACCCCAGGCGCTCGCCGCTTACCTCTTGGACGGCTCCTCGGCCAGGCTGAACACCCAGTCGTCCCGCCGCGCCTTGGCCGAGTTGTCGGCGACGTGCACGCCCAGGGCGTCGAGGATGCCGAGGAACTCCGCCTCGTCGCGCGCCGTGGTCTTGGCGAGCGCGACGCGGGCGCGGATGTCGCCGACCCACGAGTAGCCGCCAGAGCGCATGATCTCCTTCTCGGCCCGGCCCAGGTAGACGCTCCTGCGACTTCTGGGCCCGCCCGCGCCGGCATGCCCGCGCGCCTTCGAGGGGGATTCGGGCGCCCGGTCGTTGGAGAGACCCGACAGCCCGCGCTCGCGGGCCATGTCCTGCAGGTCGCGGTTGAGGTCCTCGGGGTGCTGGGTCTGCATGCGGTAGCCCGTACGGAGGTTGGCGTTGTTCACGACGATGTGCGCGTGGGGTATGCCGCGGGCGTTGTCGTCGTGGTACACGATGGCGATCTCGTGGTCGCCGAAGTGCTTGAGCGCCCACGAGCACGCGAGCTCGCGCAGCGCAGCCAGGTCGATGTCGTCGCCGGGGTCCGGCGAGAGCACGAAGTGCTTGAACGTGCGCGCGGGCTTTCCCCGCCATGGGGCGTTCGTGCCGAACGCGGCGCGCGTGGCGTCCATCTCGGCGTCCCAGGCGCAGGCCTCCTTGGCCTCGTCTCCCAGCGCGCCGGCGTCGCGCTCGTCGTAGCTCAGGTTGAACAGGTCGCGCGCGAGGGCGCGGCCTCCCTTCTCGAGGTAGCGGCGGATGCCTCCGGTCGCGCCGTGGCCGCTTATCGGCTTCAGGATCGGCATGGCGACCCCTCCACGAGCGAGTCGGCTCCGATTCGCCCGAGCTCGGCCGCCATCTCGCGGGCCGCGGCGTTCACGTCGGCGAGCTCGCGCTCGATCGTAGGGACGCTCTCCGCCACGAGGTCGCGGTCGACGCGCCCATGGCGGGCGTGGAAGTTGATGAGGTTCATCGCGTGCACGGCCTGGTTGTAGCGGTAGCCCCACTTCGTGAGCTCGCGCGACATCGCCCACAGGGCCCTGCGGTCCACGAGTATGCGGTGCTCGTCTCCCGCGTTGGCCTCCGTCGACAGCGGTATGCGCACGAGGTAGCGCAGGTACTCCGACTTGCTGAGGCCGGCGCGCTCGCACCGTTCGCAGAGCGCGTCGTAGTCGCCTCCATCCATGCGGAACGTGACGCGGCGCTCCTTGCCTTTGGCGGCGCCGGCTTCCTCTTCCATGGCGGATTCCTTTCCTCGGGCCCGCCGCGCGGCGGGCGCGTCTCTCTAGGGGCGCGGGGGATCCCCCGCAAGCGGCGGCCCGGCTCGGGCGCCGCCTCTGGGACCGGGCCTCGCGAAAGCGGGCTCCCAAACGGCCCGCGGCATGACGGGTCCGAAGCCGCCCGGTCCCCAAGTGCTATGGACGCCCGACACGATGTCGGACGCCATAGGCTACTTGCTGGATTTCGGGCCTGAGGCCCTTCTGCGGCCCTTACGGGCGCCTGCGCCCGCATCCGCGTAGGGCGCCGTCATGAGAGCCATCTCGCGCAGCAGCGTGAGGTCGGCCGCGCTCGGGCTCTCGGCGGGCTCTCGAGGAAGTCGGCGACGAGCCTCGCGGCCTTCGCGATGCGGCCGTCGGGCCGGGCTGCGCCTTCCCTCGCTCCTCACGTAGTCGGAGAGCTCACGCTTGGTGCGCCGCCAGGGCTCCATGGCGGCGTGCATCTCCGCCTGGCGCTCCTTCGGCATGCCCGCGAGCGAGCGCACCGCCTCGGCGCTGAGGTTGCCGCGGTCGGCCTTCGGCGGCCCACTCGGGTCGAGAGGTCCTCGGCGATGCGGTCGGGCCATCCTCTCCTCGCGCGCGATGGTCTTGCCGGAGACCTTGCGGCCCGTCTGCCGCTCGATGATGGCGGCCTTCACGTCGTCGACGCGCATGCCGGAAAGCGACGGGTCCTCGGAGCGCAGGCGCACGGCGTCGCCCCTGAGCGCCTCGGTCGCGGCGGCGCGCTCGGTCACGGTGAGCGCGCGGGTGAAGTAGTTCGCGGCGTGGAGCAGCGTCACCGCCCGCTCGTCGTCGATGCCCTCTATCACGCGGCAGGGCATCCTCTCGTAGGAGGGGTCGTCCTTGGCGAGCAGCGCGTAGGCGGCCTTGCGGCGGTGCCCGGAGACCATCTGCCACGAGCCGTCGCCCACCTTGCGAACGAGCGGCAGGTCGGTGAGGCCGTCCTTTCGTATGGACTCGGCGAGCTCGGCTATGCCCGCCGGGTCCATGGAGTACGCGGCGTTCGCCGGGTGGTCGGCGATGTCTGCCACCGCGATCTCGGACACCGGGTAGCGCCCGCGGGTGCGCGACGCGCCGTCGAGGAGCCCCGTGATGGTGAAGCCCGCGGCCACCCGGCTAGGCGAGCTCACGGCACGACCTCGTCTGCGAGCGCCTCGTAGTCGCGCGCGGGGCGGCTCCCCGGCTCGAAGGCCGCCACCGGCTTCCACGTGCCAGCTGCCCTCGCAGACCTTGCTGCTCGCGTGGATCACCGTCTCGAACTGCTCGTCCGGGAAGAACCCGTCGAGCACGGCCGCGCCCGTTGCCTCCGCGTTGGTCATGCGGCCGGGAACGCAGGTGCGCAGTATCTTCCATCTGGGCGTGGGCATGCGCAGGGCGTCCGCGATTGAGCGCGTCGCCTCCACGGTGAGCGCCGTGCCGCGCATCACGGTGGAGTCGAGCTTCACGGGGATGACGACCATGCCGCCCTCCGCGGCGGCAAGGTAGGCGTTGAAGGCGAGCCTGCGCATCACGGGGCTGCAGTCGATGAGGCAGGCGTCGTAGGAGCCCGAGGCGTCGTCGAGCGCGAACTTGAGGCGCTGCTCGCGCAGGAGCATCTCGTTCTGGTCGACGAGGTCGATGGTCGAGGCCACCACGTCGAGGCCCTCCCCGGCGGCGTACGCGACCTCCTCCACGGGCGCGCCGCCGTAGAGCAGCTCGACCGAGGTGCGCCGCTCGGAGGCGGCCCGGTCGTAGAGGCCGAAGAAGTCGGTGGCCGACGCCTGCGGGTCGAGGTCGACGAGCAGGGTCCGAAGGCCCCGGGCGGCGAAGATCGCCGCCAGGTTCACGGCGGTCGTCGTCTTGCCGACGCCGCCCTTGTAGTTGGAAATGGCTATCGTGCGCATGGGTCGCGTCCTCTCTAGCGTGGGGGGCGCGCCTCGCCGCATTCGGTCCGGCGCGCCCGAGTCTCGGAGCGTCGGGACAAAACCGTACGGATTTGTCCGACAAACGGAGTGTACCATGAAAACGTACGGATATGTACGCTTTCATGGTACAGGGGCCGGATTTCGAGGAACCCGGCCCCGGGAGCCCGGGGCCGGGCGCGCCGCCTAGGAGAGCGGCTCCATCTCGCCGAAGCAGTTGACGTGGTGGCGCAGGAGCGCTCGGTTCTCCTTGACGACCATCATCGCCACCTCGTCGAAGCGGACCGGGGTGTCGGCGTAGTCGTCGCCGTTGCCGGCGAGCCACGTCGCCGCCAGCGCCTCGCGCAGCCCGCGCGCCCTGTGGGCCTCTGGGAAGCCGTCCGTCCCGATGCGGACCGTGGCGTCGATGAAGACCAGGGTCCCGTCCTCGTCCACCGCCACGAGGTCGATCCCGCCGATGCCCTCGGGCCCCTGCCAGGCCTCGTCAACGATCTCGTAGCCCTTGCGCTCGAGGAAGGTCCTGACCGCGCCCATCGCCTTTTCCTTCATGTCGTTCATGTCTTGCTCCTTAGACTCTGAGGCCCGCCCCTGTGGCGTGCCTTGCGCCGCGTGAGTCGCATGCAGCGCGGGCGCGCCTGCAAGGGAGGAAGCGAAGTCGGGCGTGGTTATAGAAGTCTCCCGACGGCAGTTTTTCGCGTTGTTCGCGCGCGGAGCGCATGGGGCGAAGAACCCGAAAAAGTGTCGCGGCCCTTGCTGGCCGCCCGCCGGCGTGCGACCCTGCGCGTCCAAGGAGCGCCGGGGCGGGTATTCGGATCAAAGGGGCGCAGGCGTGCGGCATGGAATCGGGCATGGGCGCCGGGGCTTCCGGACATGGGATGCGATCTGTCGGCGATTGCTGGGGCGCTCGCGAGGGTTTACGTCGGGACGTCGCGTCGAGGACGGAGTCGCGTTTCCGAGTCGCGGCACCGCTACCCTAATCGGGACGGCCTCTCCCGTGCCGCTCACGGCCGATATGCGCACGGGACCGCTGGTGGCGAGGCGACTCTCCATGCGGAACGGCTACGGTGCTGCGCAGCACGTCCGTCGGAAGAAGGAGGACGGCTGATGCTGGACTACGAGGAGAAGGTGGAGCGCATCGAGCTGATCGACGCTGTGACAGATGTAGGAAGACTGGCAAGAGGCCTGGACCAGCTGCTCGAGTCCATGGCGCACGCCGACTAGCTGGACCCGCTCGACGTCGAGGGCATAGTGGCTCTGAGGTCGATAAGCGAGAGATGCGCCGAGCGCATCGGCGAGGCCGCGCGCATCCTGGAGGCGCAGAACGAGATCCTCTACGCCGAGGAGAGGAACAGCGCCAAACCCCGCGAAAACAAGAAATGAGGACCCGAACGAAAGCGGCAATCTAAGCCCGATCGGGGCTTCCTGCGCCGCCCGCGCTCACATTGAGCCTAGATGCCAGCCGTCCCCGCATTCCCAGTGCCGCCCCGTGCCGCCGCGTTATAATGCTGCAAACGCATTTGTATTGCATTTCGAGCGATGGGAGCGCAGATGCCTGACAGCTACAAGGAGCTCATTAAGAGCAATCCCGACGAGACCGAGATCAGGAGCTTCCTGGTGGAAGGCGACCAGGTCTCCGTCACCCTGCGCATCCCCGACACCCTGCGCGACGCGGCGAAGGAGGAGGCGGCCCTGCGGGGCATGAGCTTCTCCGCCTTCGTGCGCACCTGCATGATCGAAGAGCTCGCGAAGAAGGGGGCGTGAGCATGATCCGAGTCAAGACCCTCACCGTCCAGCTCATAGACGCGCAGCCGGACCGCATCCGCATCTGCCGCATCGACGGCGAGTCGCTTGTGACCGTCGTCGTTCCGAGGGAGGACCTCGCAGAGGCGAAGTCGCTGCCGAACATCCCGCAGCGCGGCGTCTACTACCTGCTCGACGAGGACCACGGCAACGTGAGCCGCGTCTACGCTGGGCAGACGACCCAGGGCATCGCCCGGCTCGACGCACACAAAGCAAAGAAGGAGTTCTGGAACAAGGCCGTCATGTTCCTCGACGACGACCAGAACATCAGCAGAGACGCGCTGGACGTCCTCGAGGCGAAGGCCATCGACTACGTGCGCACCCACGGCTCGTACGAGACCGACAACTCAGCGACGCCCAAGCCCTACGTCGACCCGTACAAGGAAGAGGCCGTCGAGCGCCTGCACGAGAGGATCCTCTTCAGGATGTCAGCTCTGGGGTACGACCTCGACAGGGTCGACCAAGGTCCGGCGGGCGCGCCGGCGGTCTTCCACACGAAGAAGAACGGCATACGCGGGCGGGCGCTACGACAAGGCCAGCGGGCACGTTCACCGTGCTCGCCGGCTCGAAAGTGAACCTCTCGAGGCCCGTGCTGAAGAACGCGAGCGTCGCGGCCGTGCGCAGGGAAATCTTCGGCGATTCGGGCGGCATCGCAGAGCTCGCCGAGGACCTCGAGTTCCCGACGCCCAGCGCCGCGGCGGTGTTCGTGCTCGGCGGCAGCCAGAACGGCTGGACCGAATGGGTAAGCGACGACGGGGAAACGCTCAACCAAGTCTATAGAAGCGAGGAAAACTAGATGAACAAGCAGCAGCTGGCCTCCAAGATATGGGAGTCCGCCAACAAGATGCGATCCAAGATCGAGGCCAACGAGTACAAGGACTACATTCTGGGATTCATCTTCTACAAGTTCCTGTCCGAGACCGAGGTTGCCCGCCTGAAGGCGCGCGACTTCGCCGAGGAGGACCTGCCCAGCCTGGTGGAAGACGACGAGGAGACGGTCGAGTTCGTCAAGGGCGAGTGCGGCTACTTCATCGCCTATGACAACCTCTTCTCCACCTGGGTCGCCAAGGGCGGCGACTTCGAGATATCGAACGTGCGCGACGCCCTCTCTGCCTTTAGCCGCAACATCGACCCTGCCCGCAAGCGCGTCTTCGACGGCATCTTCGACACGCTGCAGACGGGCCTCTCCAAGCTGGGCACCGATGCGCGCAGCCAGTCCAAGGCAGCCCGCGACCTCATCTACCTCATCAAGGACATCCCGATGGACGGTCGCCAGGACTACGACGTGCTCGGCTTCATCTACGAGTACCTCATCAGCAACTTCGCCGCCAACGCCGGCAAGAAGGCCGGCGAGTTCTATACGCCGCACGAAGTCTCCATGCTCATGAGCGAGATAGTCTCGTGGCACCTGGCCGGACGCGAGAACATCACTATCTACGACCCCACGAGCGGATCGGGCTCGCTGCTTATCAATATCGGCAAAGCCGTGGCGCGACGCAACGGCGACCCGGACTCCATCAAGTACTACGCTCAAGAGCTCAAGGAGAACACCTACAACCTCACGCGCATGAACCTGGTTATGCGCGGAATACTCCCCGACAACATCGTGGCGCGCAATGGCGATACGCTCGAAGACGATTGGCCCTGGTTCGATACGGTCGAGAACAAGGACGAGACCTACGATCCGCTGTTCGTCGATGCCGTGGTGTCTAATCCTCCGTACTCCCAGAACTGGGATCCCGAAGACAAGGAGCTCGATCCGCGTTTCAAGTTCGGCGTTGCCCCTAAATCCAAGGCTGATTACGCTTTCCTTTTGCATGATTTGTACCACTTGCGCCCCGACGGCATCATGTGCATCGTTCTGCCCCATGGCGTGCTGTTCCGCGGCGGCGAGGAGGGAACCATCCGAAAAAACTTGGTGGAGAACCGCCACATCCAGGCCATCATAGGCCTTCCTGCCAACATCTTCTTCGGTACGGGCATCCCGACCATCGTCATGGTGCTTCGCAAGCAGCGCGAGACGAGCGACGTGCTGGTCGTGGATGCGTCGAAGCACTTTGTGAAGGAAGGCAAGAACAACAAGCTGCGGGCAAGCGACATCAAGCGTATCGTCGACGCCGTGACAACGAACGCGACCGTCGACAAGTTCAGCCGCCTGGTTCCCATCGACGAGATCCGAGCCAACGACTACAACCTCAACATCCCGCGCTATGTGGACTCGTCCGAAGCTGCCGAGAGCTGGGACGTGTACGCCACCATGTTCGGCGGCGTGCCGAAGGCCGAGGTCGACGCGCTCGAGCGCTACTGGAAGGTATGGCCGAGCCTCAAAGGGCAGCTCTACCGCGACGCCGGCGGGTCGTGCCTTGCGCCCGCGACCGACGACGTTGCGCAAGCGGCGAAGGGAAACGCCGACGTCCGCGCCTTCCTGGGCGGCTACCGTGATGCGATAAGCAATTTACCTGCCGCGCTGCGAAGCCGTTTGGTAGACGGCGCCGATGAAGTCGATACCGTGGCGGAGGAAGAGGCCATCGCAGAGCTTTTGAAAGACGCGCTGGCGGGCGTGGCCCTTATCGACGGCTACGACGCCTACCAGGCGCTCGACGACGCCTGGGCGGGAATCTCCGGCGACCTGGAGGTCATCCAGACCGAGGGGAAAGGCGCCGTGCGCAAGGTAGACCCGAACATGGTGGTCAAGAAGAAGAACGGCAAAGACGTCGAGGTGCAGGACGGCTGGGCTGGCCGCATCCTGCCGTTTGCGCTTGTGCAAGAACGCCTGCTTGCCGAAGATGTCAAGGAGATTGCTTCCCGCGATTCCCGCCTGGGCGAGATATCGCAGGAAATTGACGAGATTCTCGAGAGCTTCGACGAGATGGACAAGGAATCTTCCGCTGCTGTCAGCGACGAAGGCTCGTTTGTGGCGGCAGAGCTCAAGAAGGCCGTGAAGGCTATCGGAAAGCACCCCGAAAACGATTTCGAGCAAGGTCTGGTTCGTGCGCAGGCGCTGCTCGATGAGGAGAAAGGCCTCAAGAAGGCGAACAAGGAAGCGAGAGCGGCTCTTGAGGAGACGACCAAGGAGGTCATCGAGGGCCTGACCGACGCCCAGTGCGACGATCTGCTGGCCGCCAAGTGGATAGAGCCGCTGCAGGCCGAGCTCCTGGCCCTTCCCGAAACCGTTGTGAGCGATTTCATCGCGAAGGTAGCTGCGCTCAACGCCAAATACGCGACAACCTACTCGGACGTGTGCAACCAGATAGATGATGCAGAAAGCCAGCTGGCAGACATGCTGGGGCAGCTCACGGGCAACGAGTACGACATGGCGGGCATCGCCGAGCTGCGCAAGCTGCTGGGCGGTGAGTAGCATGGCGGAGAAGCAGAATACGCCAGAAATCCGCTTCAAGGGTTTCACTGACCCTTGGGAACAGCGTAAGTTCTCGGATATCGCCGATGTTTGCAGTGGTAAGGATTACAAGCACCTCAAAGAAGGCCTCATTCCCGTCTATGGAACCGGCGGTTTTATGACGAGCGTCGACGAGGCTTTGTCTTACGACCGCGATGCTGTTGGCATCGGCAGGAAGGGAACGATCGACAAGCCATATTTGCTAAAGGCTCCATTTTGGACGGTTGACACGCTGTTTTATGCGATTCCAAAAGAGGACATGGACCTTGAATTCGTTCATTGCTCGTTCTTGAATGTTGATTGGAAATCCAAGGATGAATCGACTGGGTTGCCCAGTTTATCTAAAGAAGCAATTAACGAAACCATCGCACTTGTTCCAAGTTTTAATGAGCAGAGCCGGCTTGGCGAGTTTTTTAACAACCTCGATTCCCTCATCACCCTTCATCAGCGTGAGCCGCCCCACATGATGAAAGAGGGTAAAAATGCCAATCAGTATCAACGAAGAATCTCTTTTCTGTGATTACTACTCGCAATGGATTAGCGTCTACAAAGAAGGGGCCATCCGTGAGGTCACCATGGGGAAGTACCGGCTCACGCAGTCTTGGCTCGCCAAGTTGATTCCAAACCTCAAGATAAAAGATCTCGACCGGACCTCGTACCAGCAACTCATCAACGGCTACGCAGAGCACCACGAGCGCCAGACAACCATGGACTTCCATCATCAGCTTAAGGGGGCGATCCTTGACGCAGTTGACGAAGGACTTATCCCCCGCGACCCTACACGCAAGGCCATCATCAAAGGGAAGCAGCCGCGTGCGAAAAAGATCAAGTATCTCAACCAATTTGAGCTTCATGCCATGCTCGGCGACCTTGATTTATCAGGCGGGCCGAGTTGGGATTGGCTTATTCTCATAGTCGCTAAAACGGGCCTGCGCTTCTCCGAGGCCCTTGGGCTTACTCCCGAAGACTTCGACTTCGCCCATCAAACGCTCTCGGTGAACAAGACCTGGGATTACAAGAACGGTGGCGGATTCGTCCCCACGAAAAACGCCTCATCGGTGCGGAAGGTTCAACTCGACTGGCAACTCATCATGCAACTTTCTGGGCTGCTCAAAGACCTTCCGCCGACTGAGCCCATATTTGCGAAGGGAAAGGTCTATAACTCGACGGCTAACAGCGTTTTAGCGCGCCACTGCAAAAATGTTGGCGTGCCCACCATATCCGTTCACGGGCTGCGTCATACACATGCATCACTCTTGCTGTTCGCCGGCGTCTCCATCGCCAGCGTATCCCGAAGGCTTGGGCATGCAAGCATGACCACCACCCAGGAAACCTATTTGCACGTCATTCAAGAGCTCGAGAACAAGGACATTGACATCGTCATGAGGGCTCTTTCGACTCTTATTTAACCTGTATCAGCAAACCGTGGCTCACGCTGATGAAGGGTGATGAGAGAATCCATTGTTTCGAGCTGCTTCGCTATCGCCCTTTGTTCCGGGATTTTTGGGCACCAAATAGGCATCTCGAAAAACGTTGCATCGGAGATTGAAAACCTGTCA
>ENA-OQKL01000275-OQKL01000275.1-human-gut-metagenome-genome-assembly--contig:-NODE-275-length-17501-cov-3.261195_pt1 | contig 17501 bp, 17 predicted proteins | sample MGYA00242779_ERZ504800 | MGnify/ENA primary metagenome ERZ504800 (study PRJEB26092, sample SAMD00036410) | human gut metagenome | host: Homo sapiens | study: EMG produced TPA metagenomics assembly of... | reverse complement strand
CTTCCGAACTTACCAAGGCCGAGAAAGCCGAGTCCACTGACGTGCTTGTGGCGGACTTTGATGACGATGAGGATGCCCGCTGGTTTGCCGTGATGCTGCTGGGCTCCAAGCAGGCTTTTATGCACGAGGTAGGTCGCGAAGAGGGCGAGGTGCGCAACGACATTGCGCGCCACTACGCCATTCTGCCGAACCCTTCGCAAAAGGTGCCGAGCTATGCAATCGTGCGTGCAAGCACCATGGAGATCGGCTATGTGGACAAGAAAACGCAAGATCGCCGGCGAGGATCGTATGCTTATCCCCGATGGCCTGCTGCAGTGCGACACGGGCGTAGTCGGGCAAGGAGGTCATCGACACCGTGACGCGTGTGGTCGAGGAAGTCGCCGAGGAGCACGGTGCCAATACGGCCGTAGCGCTCGCCAAGGTTAAGGCTGCTGTTGCCGAGAAGGTCGAGGATGACGAGGAACTGCCGCCTTGGGATATCGTCGACGAGGTCTTTGAGGACGAGCCAGTCATCAAGGAGAGCGTGCGCGCGGCACTGACCGAGGAGAAGGTGCCTGAGCGTGTGCCCGTGGAGCGCAAGCAGGTCGAACGCGCGGCCGTGCGCAATCACAAGATCCGTACCGACACGGGTATCGAGATCAGCTTCCCGGCCGAGATGGGTTCGAACTCCGAGTACATTGAGTTCGTCAACGAGCCCAACGGCCTCATTTCCATCGAGCTCAAAAATATCGGGTCAATTGAGAATCGATAAGCTGCGCTGGACGCTGCTGAAAAACAAAGGTCGAAGCCCTTCGGGACTTCGGCCTTTGTTGCTTGGGGCTGAATTACGTTGCAGGTTGAGCATACGTCAGCGAAAACGCCCCTAGGCGAGCAAGGTGACGTGAAAGAGGAGGGAAGCGTACTTCGGTACGCGACCGACGATTGAACGTCAGATTGCCGCTTAGGGGCGTTTGCAGCGTCGACTGGTCCGTCGTTCGTTAGAACGACGGAACCAAAGGTGGAGCGTCGACTAGTTACGCGGTTTGGTAAAACCGCGTAACCCTACAGCTGGCGCAGGCCTTCCTCGAGACCGGTCTTGCTGTCGGTCTTCTCGTCGCGCATCTTGATGACGCGGGCGGGAACACCGGCCACGACGGCGCCGGCGGGGACATCCTCGACGCACACGGCGCCGGCGGCAACGACAGCGCCCTTGCCTACGTGCACGCCCTCCAGGACCACGGCGTTGGCGCCGATCATGACATCGTCCTCGATGATGACGGGCGTGGCGCTGGCGGGCTCCACAACGCCTGCCAGCACGGTGCCGGCGCCGATGTGGCAGTTCTTGCCCACGGTGGCGCGGCCGCCCAGCACGGCGCCCATATCAATCATGGAGCCTTCGCCAATGACGGAGCCGATGTTGATGATGGCGCCCATCATGATGACGGCGCGATCGCCGATCTCGACGCGGTCACGGATGATCGCGCCCGGCTCGATGCGGGCGTTGATGCCCTTAAGGTCGAGCATGGGCACGGCAGAGTTGCGGCAGTCATTCTCGACATCGTAGTAGTCGATGGAGTCGGCATTGGCATCGAGGATGGCCTTGAGCTCATCCCAGTCGCCAAAGACGGTCTTGCCGCGACGGCCGCCGTAGACATGTGCGTCGCCCCAGGCAACCTTCATGCCGGGCTTCTCGCGCACGTATAGCTTGACAGGTGTCTTTTTGGGCGCGGTGGCGATGTAGTTGATAATCTCCTGGGCATTCATCTCGGCTGCGTTGCTCATTTGCTATCTCTCCTTTGGGTGGATTCGGTTGATACCTGGTTAGGCAAACATGACCTGGTCGAACGTATAGAAGCCGGGTTCGCGGGTGACGAGCTTCTGGGCGGCGGCCAGGGCGCCGTTGACGAAGATCTGACGGCTCGTGGCGCGGTGGGTGAGCGTGACTTCTTCGTCCTGGCCAAAGAAACTCACCTCGTGCACGCCGGCGACGGTGCCCCCGCGCAGCGAGTGCATACCGATCTCCTTGGGGTCACGCGCGCCGCACATGCCCTCGCGGCCATAGACGGGGTGGTAGCCTGCCTCGGGCTCGGCCTCGACGACGGCATCGAGCAGTAGCTTGGCAGTGCCGCTGGGGGCGTCGACCTTTTGGTTGTGGTGCGTCTCGACGATTTCGCAGTCAAAGCCGGGCAGCTCGCGTGTAGCCTGCGCTACCAGATGGCGCAGGGCTGCGATACCGATGGAGTAATTGCCCGAGTGCATAACGCGGGTGTTCTGGCCCAGCTCACGCAGGCGGTCCATCTGCTCGGGGGTGTAGCCTGTGGTGCCTGAGACCAACGCCGCGCCCGTGCGCTCGACATAGGCGACGACGGCGTCGAAGGTCGCGACGTTCGAGAAGTCGATGATGACGTCGGCAGCCGGTGCGTTCTCGAGCTCGCTCAAATCGAAGCCAATCTGGGCCACGATATCAAAAACGGGCTGCCCGGCGGCGTCGACAATGCCTTCGGCGGTAGTGCGGATGAGCGAGCCCATGCGGCCCGTTCCCATAATGACGGTCTTAATCAAGCAGACCAGCTCCCTTCAGAGCATCGGTAAGTGCAGCGCGCGTGTCGTTGGCCATGGGGCATAGCGGCATGCGGTAGTTTGCCTCGATCATACCCATCTGAGCGAGCGCTTCTTTAACGGGGATGGGGTTGACCTCACTAAAGAGGGCGTTGATGAGCGGCTGACCGGCAATCTGGATGTCGCGGGCGCGCTCCACGTCGCCGTCCAGATAGGCTCGGCACATGTCGTGCACGAGCTGCGGCTGAACGTCGGCCCACACGCTGATGGTGCCCGAAGCGCCCAGGCTCATGAGCGGCACGGTGAGGGCGTCCTCGCCCGAGTACATGCGGAAGTCGTCGGACAGCAGGTGGGCGATCTTGGCCGCGTAGGCGACGTTGCCCGAGGCTTCCTTAATACCCATGATGTTGGGATGTGCGGCCAGGCGCTCTACGTTGCGCTCGCTGATGCCGCAGCCGCAACGGCCGGGGATGTTGTACAGGATGCAGGGGATGTCCACGGCATCGGCGACGGTCTTAAAGTGCTGGTAGATGCCCTCTTCGTTGGACTTGTTGTAGTAGGGGGTAATGAGCAGCAGGCCGTCGGCGCCCAGGCCCTGGTAGGTGAGCGACTTGGTGAGCATGGTCTGCGTGGAGTTGGAGCCCGAGCCGGCGATGACGGGGATGCGTCCTGCAACTTGCTTGACCACGGCGGCGACAACGGAGTTGTCCTCGTCGTCGGTCATCGTGGCGCTCTCGCCGGTGGTGCCCAGGGTGAGGATGGCGTCGGTGCCATTTTGCAAGTGGAAATCGATAAGGCGCTCGAGTGCGTCAAAGTCGACGCTGCCGTCCTTTTTAAACGGCGTGACGAGGGCGACGATCGAGCCCTCGAGGTTGCGGATATCCATGTTCTTCCCCTTCGCTTCCGCGATCTGGATGCGTTTGTTCCATTGAGCGGCGACGGCCAGGCGCTCGTCCTGAGCGCGACGACGAGCGCTTTCGGCACGCGACTTGGCCAGCAGCTCTCGGCCGCTCGGCAACACGTCGAGTGTGGCAAAATAATCGCCCGGGCGCTCGGCGCGACGGATGAGGTCGGCCGAGCCTCGGGGCGCAGCAGCACCTCGGCGGAGCGCAGGCGGCCGTTGTAGTTGTAGCCCATGGAGTAGCCATGCGCGCCGGTATCGTGGATCACGAGCACATCGCCCATGTCGATCTGCGGTAGCTCGCGGTCGATGGCGAACTTGTCGTTGTTCTCGCATAGGTTGCCCGTGATGTCGTAGGTGTCCGTGACGGGCGCTGTGGTCTTGTCGTCGCCACCCGGCTGACCCATTACCGTAATGTGGTGGTAGGCGCCGTACATGGCAGGACGGATCAGATCGACGGCGCTTGCGTCGACACCGATATAGTCCTTGTAGATCTGCTTTTCGTGGATAGCCTTGGTGACCAGGCAGCCGTAGGGCCCCATCATAAAGCGGCCCATCTCGGTGCAGATGGCCACATCGCCCATACCGGCGGGAACCAGGATTTCGTCGTAGGCCGCGTGCACCCCCTCGCCGATGGCGTGAATGTCGTTGGCCTGCTGCTCGGGCAGATAGGGGATGCCGACGCCGCCGGACAGATTGATGAAGGCGACATGTGCACCGGTCTCGCGCTCCAGGCGCACGGCAAGCTCAAAGAGGATGCGCGCGAGCTTGGGGTAGTAGTCGTTGGTGACGGTGTTGCTGGCAAGGAAGGCATGGATGCCAAAATTCTCGGCGCCCTTGGCCTTGAGCATGCGGAAAGCCTCAAAGAGCTGCTCGGTGGTCATGCCGTATTTGGAGTCGCCGGGGTTATCCATGATGCCGTTGGAGAGCTGGAACAGGCCGCCTGGATTAAAGCGGCAGCTGACCGTTTTGGGGATGGGCCCCGCAACACGCTCAAAGAACTCGATGTGGCTGATGTCGTCAAAGTTGACGATGGCACCCAGCTTGTTGGCGAGCTCAAAGTCGGCAGCCGGCGTGTCGTTGGAAGAGAACATGATGTCGTGTCCCGTGATGCCCAGCGAGCGGGCGATCATAAGCTCGGTATAGCTCGAGCAATCGCAGCCGCAGCCGTATTCGTTGAGAATGGAGATGAGCGCCGGGTTGGGATTGGCCTTGACGGCAAAGTACTCCTTAAAGCCTGGGTTCCATGCAAAGGCGTCGCGCACCTCTTGCATGTTGCGGCGGATGCCCGCCTCGTCGTATAGATGAAACGGCGTGGGAAACTGCTCGACGATATGCTCGAGCGTCTCCTTGTCCACAAACGGCTGCTTGGCCGCATACGCCTCGTTGGGGGTCAATGCCATGTCCCGTAAACCTCGCTATCCAGACGGCGCCACCTGCGCACCGAATCCGCATAGCGCGGACCCAATGTCCGGATAGCGCTCCCGCATTGCTGCAGACAGTCCTGCGGGTGTTTCCCGCAGGCCCACCAGGCTGTTCGTGCCCGAAAAACCCAGTTCGGCGGGTTTCGCCTCCCCACGGGGTCAAAGCCTGCCGGCTCGCCCGCGGATCTTCGTGCCCGCGCCTCTATCAAGTGGTAACGACCCTACCACGTTGCACTTTACCAAACAAGAGTATTCGTATATAACGTTTAAAAAATGCAGGGATATGCTAGAAACAAGGGCGTCACAATTCTGCATCACAATATTGTGCGAATGGATATGCCCCCATGAAAGGACCCTTTATGACCGAGCTCCAAGAACTTCGTCGCTATCGTCGCGACCTACATCGCATTCCGGAGCTCGATTTCGATCTTCCTCAAACTATAGCCTATATCGAGGGCGTGCTGGCACCGCTTGCTTGCGAGGTGACCCATCCGTGCCCCAGCTGCGTCTGCGCTTTCTTCGACGCCGGTGTTGATGCCGCGCATGCCACGGCGATTCGCGCCGATATGGATGCGCTGCCCATCGCGGAGGCGACGGGAGCGGCCTTTGCCTCAACCCATCCCGGCAAGATGCACGCTTGCGGACATGACGGACACATGGCCATGGCACTTGCCGCCGCGACGTATGTTGACCGTACGATTCGCGAACAGCCGGGCGCCATTAGGCGCAACGTTCTCTTTGTGTTCCAGCCGGCCGAGGAAACGACTGGTGGTGCCAAGACGGTGTGCGAGAGCGGCGTGTTCGAGCGCTACGGGGTGGATCGCATCTTCGGCTTCCACGTGTGGCCCGATCTGCCCGCCGGCACGTTGGCGAGCTGCCCCGGTCCGTTGCTGGCGCGTTCGAGTGAGACGCATGTGCACATTCACGGGACGAGCATCCATATCGCCAAGACCTACGGCGTTCCCGTTGGCGAATCGCACGATGCCGCGTTGGCGGCAGCGAAGTTTTTGGTTGCCGAGCGCGAGCTGATGGACGAGCTGGGCACCGACGAGCCCTGTATCGGCAAGTTTGGTCTGCTGCAGGCCGGTACCGTCTGCAACGCGGTAGCGGGGGAGGCCCATGTTGCCGGCAGTCTGCGTGTGTTTACAGATGACATGTTCGACCGTGCGCGCGAGGGCGTACGCCGTGTGCTCGACGAGGCGTGCACCGCAACGGGCTGCGCGTATGACCTCGACTTTGCCGAGGGCTATCCACCGGTCGATAACGACCCCGAGCTGTTTGCCAACATCACACCTGCCTTGCCCGGGTTGCAGCTCGTTGATGAACCGCTGCTAATTGCCGAGGACTTTGCCTTCTATCAGCGTCATCTGCCGGGCGTGTTCTTCTTGCTGGGCACGGGCGTGCCAGAAGGACAAGAAAACCCGATCGACGCTGATGACTGCCCAGCCTATGCGATGAGCGCTCTGCATACCGATACCATGCTCTTTGACGAGGAGATTCTTCTCAAAGGCCTCGATGTCTACAAACGATTGCTTGTGATGGAGTGACGATGAGGCGACGCCGACAGTCTGCCGTATATAGTCCGGGTGGATGCGGGTGCGGTTTGCTGCTGCTCCCGGTTATTGCTGTGAGCATTGGCGTGATGTTTGCGCTTGCTGGACTGGCCGCGGCAGCACTTGTGCTGTTTATCACTGCCATCGGCGTGACGATTTGGCTCTGCCGCAATCGCGAGCGACGCCGTGCCGGCGGTAAAACCAATGTCGGCTGGGTTGTATTCCTGGTCATTGCGTACCTGCTGAGTGCCAGCTACCTTGTTTTCTTTGTCCTGTTGATGATCAGTGCCTTTACCGGGGAATCCGTCACGGTGGGTTGATGCACTGCCAGCAGACGGTCGCGCGCAGTGCGTTTGCTCGGCGTTTGGATAACTGCATTGGTCGTTTACCGCAGCCTTAGCTCTCAGCTAATGAATTCAAGTTCAATCCTTCCTACGATGTGCTGTGTACCGGCACGGTAGCCGGATCGTAGGAAGGATGAATAATGGCAAAAGAGGGAAAGAAGCCGATCGGCAAGATTGTCCTAGGCGTCATCGTGGTGCTGGTTATTGTCGGTGCCGTGGGCTCTATGGGTGGCAATTCAACCGATTCGTCTGCGAGCGATTCGGCAAAGCCTGCCGAGGCGACACAGCAGGCTGAGGAGCAAAAAGAACCGCAAGAACCGTATACCATTGCTGACGAGGCTGAAGACACCTCCAATCAGTTTGCCTATAAGATCACGGGCACGCTGACCAATAACACGGACAAGGAAAAGAGCTACATTCAGATCGAATATGTTCTGTATGATGCCGATGGCAACCAGGTTGGAACGGCTCTTGCAAACACCAATCATCTGAAGGCGGGCGGCTCTTGGAAGTTCGAGGCGCTGGGTACGGTGTCTCCCGACCAGGTTGCTAGCTGGGAGCGTTCGGACGTAAGCGGTTTCTAGCATGTTGTATGCACTGGGGGAGGTGAAGTCGTATGCCCGATAAAAAGCTGACCGAGGAGTTGCTCAATGAGCTTCTCGACGCGCCAAACATCGATGGCTATATCAGGGAGCACGACTTTGCCGCCCCGTCGCTTTCGGACTACCTGAAGCAGCTACTGCAGGAAAAGGGCTTGGAGCGCTCGCGCGTGGTTCGTATGGCTGATCTCAATGAGACCTTTGGCTATCAGATCTTTACCGGTGCGCGTCATCCGAGTCGCAATAAGGTGCTGCAGATTGCCTTTGCGATGGCGCTGACGCTCAAAGAGACCAACCGTGCGCTGACGGCTGCCGGGGTAAGCGTCCTTAACTGCAAGGACCGCCGCGATGCGATTATCATCTTTTGCATCGATCGCGGGTGCAGTCTCCAAAAGGTCAACGAGGAACTGTATCGCTTTGGCGAGGAGACGGTGAGTTAGCGGCTGATATCTGAGCCGGTAGAGCTGTCGAACAACGATGCAAACGAACGGGGCGCGGATGCCATGGGGTGTCTGCGCCCTGCGCTATGATGGAGGCTATGGATACTCAGAGCCCAACATATTCCGATGACGAGCTGACCGCAGCGCTTGCCGAGCACCTGGCGTCGCTCGATCGCGACGACAGCTATCGCGTGGAGCGTGTACTTAAGCGCTCGTCCGTTGAAGCAACCGAGCTCGTGTACTTTGAAGGAACCGGCGGTGGTTCGCTCGGCCCCTTTGTCCGTAAACGCATCGATGCTTCGGCTCAAATCGGCGGGGCGTACGAGCGTCTGTTTGCCGCTCAGCGGGCAGGCAGGCGTTTTGAGCACCTGCCCAGAATCGTCGATTGTCGTCGTGTGGGCGACGAGCTCAACGTGGTTATGGAATACATCGAAGGGGAGACGCTCGGGGCGCTGGTGGACCGTCTGGGAGCCACCCCCGATTATGCGCGTGAATTGTATCCTGCCCTATGCGATGCCGTGGGCGAGCTCCACGCCGGTTTTGCAATAGCGGGGGAGACGTCGGCGCCGGTGATCCATCGCGACCTCAAGCCGTCGAATATCATCGTGACAGGTGCCAACTATACGCCTGATGACGGCCTGACATTTTCATCGCTGGTGATTATCGACTTGGGGATCGCGCGCGTATGGCGCGATGGCGCCGATGCCGACACCGTCAAGTTTGGCACGCGACCCTATGCGCCGCCCGAGCAGTATGGGTTTGGGCAGACGAGTGTGCGCAGCGACGTGTACGCGCTGGGCGCCCTGTTGTTCTTCTGCTTGACGGGAGTCGACCCTAAACCAGGGCTCGACATGCGCGAGCAATGCGAGGCGCGCGGTATTCCCACTCCACTTTCCGATGCCGTCTGCATGTCGATGGCGCTCGATCCGGCCAAGCGTTTTGCGAGTGCGGAAGCATTGGGACGGGCGACGCGCGCGGCATACGATCTGAGTCGCCCCGTGCGGCCTCCTGCGCCTGCGCCTGTCCGTACTCCAGACTCGGAGACAGTGTTGGCGTCCCAAGGGCTCCAGAAACCCGCAGGGCTTCCTGGCCCTGCCGCCTCCGCTGCATGCGGTCTGCTCTCTCGCGTTCCGGAGTCTCTGGGGCGCATTTGGAATACGCTCGTCTGCTTCTCGCTGCTTGTGTTCTTTGCCGGTAGCCACTTTGCCGTCTTTCACCCCACGGGAGCAAACCAAAGCTACCCGACGTGGCTTCTCATAATCGAGTATTTTTTCTTTGTCGATGGCCTTATGGTGCTTATGCATTTTGCGCTGCTCGATAAGCGCCGTCTTCGTCGGCGATTCGCATTGCTCGACAGCTATCGCGGCAAGAAGCTCGCGAAGCTCTTGCTCAAGTCATTGGGTGTGCTGCTCCTATGCATGATCGTCATAGTCGCGGTTGCCAATGCGACCGGCGTCGTCGATACCTCCGCTACCTAAAAGAAAAGGGCCCCATTGGGGCCCTTTGCAGTTGCACTTAAATGCGGTTCATCTGAGCGGCGACTTTGTTGTACCAGTCCTGCCACGTGGGCGGGCAGTACTTTTTGGCCGCTGCCGGGGTAAGGGTGGAGCCGTAGTTGGCGCCCAGATAGGCAACGTGAGCGGAGATGCCCTCGCTCCAGCTGCCAAAGCTGCGCCAACCGCCGCCACGTGCACTCCAGCCCCAGGCGTTGTAAGAATTGGCGCAATAAGCACCCTTGGTGCTCTCGATGCAGGCGATGGCGGGGGACCAACGGGGGTCGACACCGGTATTCCAAGCGGCGACGGCAAAGTTATAGCCCTGGCCTGCCATGGGGGAGCCGGCGAGATAATTGTCGATGCGGCTCGTCCACTCATTAATGAACGAATCGTAATCGGAGCTACCGGTATTGGCGTTGTTCACCGTGGTGTCGATGGTGGTGTTGGTGTTGGTGGCCTGGCTGCTGGAATTGCTGCCGCTTACGCCCTCGCCCGAGAGCTTTTCGGCGGCAGCGGCCTTATCGGCCTCAAGCTTGGCAAGCTCGGCGGCATTTTCCTGCTCGGCTTTTGCCTGTGCCTCGCTGCGGAGCTGCTGGGCCTGCGCCAGCGCATCCTCGGCGTTTTTCTGCTCCGCCTCAAGCTGAGACTTGGCCTGCTGGAGCTCGGCCTTGTTCTGCTCGAGTTCGGTTTGCATGTTATTGAGCTGTTCGATCTCGTCGACGCTCGAGCTCGTGATCTGGTTGGTGTATTTGCAGGTCGTGATGAACTCACCCAGGCTCTGCGCGTTGACCAGGAAGCTCACGATGGGATTGGTGCCCTTCTGATACTTATACAGATCGCGCATGGCGGAGCTTGCCTTGGCCTGCTGCTCGGGAAGCTTAGCCTCGATTTCCTCGATGCTTGCCTCATTGGAGTCAATCTGCTTTTGCAGGTCATCGAGTTTGGTGCGGGCGTCGTTGTAGGCGCTCGTGGCGGCTTCGATCTTCTGCTGGGCTGCGGAAAGCTGGTCCTGCGTTGCCTGCGAGGCGGCATACGCCGCAACGGGGGAGAGCATCGGCGTGGCCGTCAGCGCAACGGCGAGCGCGGCGCTCGTGATGATACGAGCCGGCTTCGACGCAATGAGCGCTGCGGTGCGATGATTCGAATGCTGCATCCAGTCCCTCTGCAATCAATCGTAGGTTATGGTTCGAACGGTATTCTACTACTGCTTTCGACCTCAACTTGAACCTTAAAGGTCCCAAAGGGTCAAGTTGAACTTGAGGCTTTGGCTTTGACCTGCAGTTATGATGAATTGTTGAGAAACCATAGAGTTCAACTTTAACGTTACGGAGCTCTGTTTGAGAGGAGTTTTGGGCTGTAAAAGCCATCTCAACGTGGGGTTTTACAGCTACAGCGCGCCCTTCTGGCGAGCCTGCTCAATCTCTTCGAGGGCCTCGGCGGGGGTGAACGAACAGGTGCCGTCGCCGAGTTTGACTACCCGGATATCGTCGCCGGTATGGACCTCTCCGCCCTTTAGTACCACGCCAAAACGCCCTCGTGGGAAAGATGCAGTCGCCAGCGAGATAGTAGATGGCGCAACGGGTGTGGCAGACCTTGCCGATTTGGCTGATTTCGACGAGCACGTCGCTTCCAAGCTTGAGCTGTGTGCCCAAGGGGAGCGAGAACAGGTTGATGCCCCGGGTTGTGAAGTTTTCTCCAAAGTCACCCTCGTGAACGTCGAGCCCGCGTGCCTGCGCCGTCTGGATGGACTCCGCGGCTAAAAAAGAGACCTGGCGGTGCCAATGTCCGGCGTGCGCATCGGTGGCGAGACCAAATTGCTCTATAACGGTGTCGCGTCCATCGGCGACGGGCGACTTGCGCGTGCCCTTGTGTGCCGACGTGTTGATCGAGACGATGCGGGCGGGTCCGTTGTAGGCGTCGTTTGCCGTGCACAGGGGAGCGGTCGCTTTCGCACGTTCCGCCAGCTCGCGCCTCGCGGCATTGAGGATGGGATTATCGGTCGGATGGTCTTGGGGCACGTGCGCGCCTTTCGCTCGAAGATGTCAATACGCTGAATCCTACAACAACGGTAGGTTCATTGCCCATTGTCATACAACAGTGAGCGCCGTCTTCGTGCTGGCCTTCGTGCTGGACGATTGCGTCGATTGCCATAGATACGGTGGAGCTTTGGGCGCCGGCGGCTTGGCACGCTAGAATAAATCAGTTGCGCAAAGACCGCCCGTTGTGTGGGCAGTTCATGATAGGAAGTTTCCATGGCATTGCAGTTTACAGAGCGCGAGTTCATTCCCGTGCTGCTCGGTGGCGACATCAACGCCTATTCGGTGGCGCGCGCCTTCTATGAGGAGTACCAGGTCAAGAGTCTGGTCTTTGGCAAGTATCAGACGGGTCCCGCGTACCGCAGCCAGATTATCGACTACACGCCCAACGTGGATATCGACACCATGCCCGTGATGCTCAAAACCGTCAACGGCATTGCCCAAGCGCATGCCGACAAGACTATTGTCCTTGTGGGCTGCGGCGACAACTATGTCGCTCTCGTGGCTCAAGCCAAGGATGCTCATGAGCTGGCGGATAACATCGTCGCTCCCTACGCGCCCTACAGCATGCTCGAGCAGTGCCAGAAGAAGGAGATCTTCTACGAGCTGTGCGAGAAGCATGGCGTGCCCTATCCGCACACGTTTACCTTTACCAAGGCGATGCTCAATGCCCAGGGTGAGGCGCCTGCCGAAGTGCTCGACCAGATCGATTTTCCTTACCCGATGATTCTGAAGCCTTCTGACGGCATCATGTGGTGGCAGCATGAGTTCGAGGGCCAGAAGAAGGCCTATGAGATTGCCGACCGCGCCGAGCTGGAACAGGTCATTCGCGACTCGTATGCCAGCGGCTACACCGACGATCTGATCTTGCAGGATCGCGTGCCCGGCAACGACGAGTACATGCGCGTGCTCACCAGCTATTCCGACCGCAACGGTAAGGTCCGCATGATGTGCCTGGGCCATGTGCTGCTCGAGGAGCATCAGCCCCACGGTGTCGGCAACCATGCCTGTATCATTACCGAGCCCAACGACGAGCTCATGGGCGGCGTGCGCAAGCTGCTCGAGGACCTTCACTTTGTGGGCTATTCCAACTTTGACGTTAAGTACGACGAGCGCGACGGTTCGTTTAAGTTCTTCGATTTCAACACGCGCCAGGGTCGCAGCAACTACTACGTCACCAACAGCGGCTTTAACGTTGCCAGGTATGTGGTGGACGAGTATGTGTTCAACCGCCCGTTTGAGCCGGAGTTTGTGACGGCGCAGGACGAGGCCCTGTGGATGGTCGTCCCCATGGGCGTCGTCGATAAGTACGTCAAGGATCCCGAGCTGCGCGCTAAGGTGCATCGCCTGGACAAGGAAGGCAAGGGCGCCGATCCTTCGTTTATGAAGGGCGACTTTGTCTTTAACCGCTGGCTGCGCATGTGGCACACCAAGCTGCGCCACTTTAAGCTGTTCAAGACGTATTACAAGTAGATGAGTGCGGCGCCCGTCCGGTTTACATCGGGCGGGCGCGGGTATGATACGCGCAATTGCGCAAGCGTCACCAAGGAGGCGGCGATGGAAAAGCTGGGAGTTATCGGCGGCATGGGCGCCGAGGCCACGTCGTATTACTACGACCAGGTAGTGCGTCATACGGCTGCTGCCTGCGATCAGGATCATATCGACATGGTGGTGCTCTCCAAGTCGACCATGCCCGACCGCACGCTGGCCATTAAGACCGGCGAGCATGCCAAGCTGCTGGCGACCATGAAAGAGTGTGCCCAGGCACTCGAGTCGCTGGGCTGTGCGCACATTGCCATTCCCTGCAACACGTCGCACTACTTCTACGACCAGATCCAGTCGTTTACGAAGGTGCCGATTATCCACATGCCGCGTGAGTCGGTGCGCTATGCTCTGGCCGGTGCGGTGATGGGGGAGTGTGAGTTCGACCCCAACCTGAGTATGCCGGCCGAGCCGGTGCATAAGATCGGCATCATGGGCACCGATGGCACCGTGGGCGCGGGCGTCTACGGCCGCGAATGTAAGGCTGCGGGTGTTGAGGTCGTCTATCCCAGCGAGAAACGTCAGAACGATGTGATGTCGCTTATCTACGATGATGTGAAGGCCGGACGTGAGCCCGATATGGATAAGTTCGACCGCGTGATGTGGGAGTTCGCCCGTAGCGGCTGCGACCGCGTCATTCTGGCCTGCACCGAGCTCTCGGTGTTGCAAAAGTACCGAGAGATGCCCGAGATCACCCTCGACGCCATGGACGTCCTGGTGCGCGAATCCATCATCCGCAGCGGCGCCCCCTACCGCCTCTAGCTTCCGACCTGCCAAAAAGGGACAGGTTTATTTTGGTAGGTTTTATCTGGTGAAACAGTAAAGGCCTCGGCTCGTTTGGTACGAGCCGAGGCCTTTTGCGTTGGGCGGTTGCTGTCGGTGGTGAACTAGAACAGGAAACCGATGGCGATAAGGGCGATGCTGACGATGAGCGCGGCGATGTCCAGGCCCTTGATGGGGTAGCGCTTGTACGAGCTGGCGCGCGTACGCAGATAGAAGCCGCGCTGTTCTGCCGCCAAGGCTGTGGCATCGGTCTTGCCCACGCTCGAGATGAGCAGCGGCACGCACAGTGGCAGCATGAGCTTAAGCTTCTTGATGGGGTTCTTGGTGTCGTACTCGACGCCGCGTGCGGTCTGCGCCTCCATGATGGCGTTCATCTCTTGACCAAACACCGGCACGAAGCGCAGCGCCGTGGTAAAAGTGAAAGCATAGCGATACGGCACGTGCAGCACCTCGACACAGGCGTTGGCAAGGTCGTTGAGCTTGGTCACCGTGAGCATGAGGATGAGTGGTAACGCCACACCCAGCAGGCGCAGACAGGCCTTCGATCCCGTGATGAGGCCCGTGTCGGTGATAAAGCTCCACACCACGTTGCCATCGCGCATAAAGGCCAGCTGGAGCACCAGCATGATAAGCGCGAGCGGAATCAGCAACTTGAGCAGCGAGAACAGGCGGTTGACGACGCCCGCATAGGCACCCAGGGCAAGGGTGAGCGCCAAAAAGCCCAGCAGCGCCACGTAGGTGTCGGACAAGAAGATGCCGACGATGATGGCGGCGGCGAGGCCCAGTTTGACGACGGGGTTCAGGCGATGCAGCAGCGTGTCACCCGGCATGTAGTCGATGACGTTAACCACGGTGGACCATCTCCTTGGTAATTCGAACGACATCGGAGACCTCGCTCACCTGCGCAAAAGCGGTCGAGACGGAAGATGCCAGACGGCGCGAGAGCTCAATAACCTGGGGAGGCTCCACGTAGGCACGCCGCATGAGATCGATGTTCGAGAATAGCTCGTGCGTGCGGCCGCGGTCGAGGATGCGACCGTCGGCCATTACCACAATGCGCTCGGCAAAATCCGAGACGACTTCCATATCGTGGCAGACCATGATAACGGCGCAACCGCGCTCGGCCATGGTGCGCACCGTTTCCATGACGGTCATGCACTCGCGGTAATCAAGGCCGCTCGTGGGCTCGTCGAGCACGACGATCTTGGGCTCAACCACTACGACGGAGGCAAGCGCCACCATTTGTCGCTGACCGCGCGAGAGCGAGAAGGGCGCCTCGTCGGCCGGCAAGCCAAAGCGGTCGATGACGAGCTGGGCGCGACGCAGCGCCTCGGCACGGTCGATGCCGGCAAGCTCCAGGCCAAAGGCGACCTCGTCGAGCACGGTGTCCTTGCAGATCTGGCGGTCGGGGTTTTGGAAGAGGGTTGCGACCTCGCGGGCAATGCGGCTCGTGGGGACGGTTGCAGTATCCAGTCCCGTGACGCGCACGCTGCCCGAGGCGGGCTTGAGCAGACCCGTGAGCAGCTTGGTGAGCGTGGTCTTGCCGGCACCGTTCTGGCCGACGATGCCCACGAGCTCGCCGGGATAGAGCGTCAGGCTAAGGTCGTGTACGGCGGCGCCGCCATTGGGATAGGCAAACTCAACATGGTCGAAGGTGAGTACGGGTTCTGCGTCCTTGGCATGAGGGCGCAACGACGGCGCATGCGGGGAACCGGCAGGCGCTTGGGCTTCGATGGCCGCGTGTGCGGGGTCGACGATGCCCGAAATCAGGCGCTCGGCCTCATCGACATCCAAGCAGGGGGTACCGCTTACCAGGCCATCGGCCTCGAGGCTATTGAAGATACGCGTGACGCGAGGGCAGTCGACGCCGATGGCACGGAGCTCGTCGGTATTCGCGAAGACCTCGTGTGGCTCGCCCTGCAGCGCGATTTCGCCATGGTTGAGCACGAGCACGCGGTTGCAGTACTCCGAGAGTAGGGCGACCTTTTGCTCAACGACGACGATGGTGATTCCAAGTGTGCGGTTTGCCTCACGCAGCGTCTCGAAGACCAGCGTGGAGCTGGCGGGGTCGAGTGCCGCGGTGGGCTCGTCGAGAACCAAGACGCGCGGACGCATGGCGAGGATGGCGGCGATGGCCACCTTTTGCTTCTGTCCGCCCGACGAGGGTGGCGATCTCGCGGTCACGCAGGTCGCTGATGCCGACGGTCTCGAGCGTTTCGCTCAAGCGCTGCTCGATCTTGTCGTGGGGAACGCCAAAGTTCTCGAGGCCAAAGAGCATCTCGTCCTCGACGATCGAAGCGACCATCTGCGTGTCGATATCCTGCAGCACGCTGCCGACGATTTGCGACACGTCGGTCAGCGAGACCTCGCAGGTGTCGTGGCCGTCAACCATGACGGACCCAAAGAACGTGCCGGTGTAGTGGTGGGGCACGGCACCTGACAGGCAGGCGGCAAGCGTGGACTTGCCGGCGCCCGAGGGCCCGATGATGCCGATGAAATCTCCCTTGTTCACGCTGAGCGAAATGTGGCTGAGCGTCTGCTCGGTCTGCGTGCCATAGGAGAACGAGACATCGTCGACGTTGATGATCGTTTCCATGGATACCTTTCATAGTCATTGGGGACGTTCTTAAATGACCAGTCGTTTAAGAACGTCCCCAAAAGCTCGTTGTTTGGGACAGTCTTTGGTGGTGAAGCACGGAGACGGCTTTACGAGGGGCCCCAGGTTGGCGCGAAAGAGGAGCGAAGCGTACTTGGGTACGCGAGCGACGAATTAACGCCAAGATGGGGTGGCTCGTAAAGCCGAGCGGGTTAGTTGAGCCTAAGGGCCTTCTGGATGGGCAGGTAGAGGGCGCCGACCAGAATGGCGTTAAAGACGGCGGTCATGGCAACGACGGGCAGCATGGCGGCGGCGAGCTCGCCTACCACGCCGAGCATGGCCATCTTGATGACCATGAAGATGACGCCGGAGACAAAGGTGGTCAGGAAGGTTGCGACAATGGCGATGGCGGGCTTGATTTGACCGTTCTTGCCGGCGGCGTTGACGATGCCGGCCATGAGCATGGCGGCGATGCCCTCGGCGGCAAAATCGACGAACGGCGAAGTGGTGGTGATCTGGATCACGGCAGCCGAGATGAGGCCGATGACGAGCGCCTGGCCGATGTTGGGGCGAACGACCAGGATGGTGAGGCAGAAGGCCGAGATGATGAACTCGGGGCTGATCATGCCGCCCGAGATGCCCGAGATTGCCTTGCCGACGGTGAAGTTGAGGATGAAGCCGGCGGCGAGCAGGATGGCGAGCAGGACGAGGGCGCGGACATCGAGTTTGCCGCGATCGGCGGTATGGACGGTGCGGGGCTGGGTGGCGGTGGTGTTCTGAGGCATGGTGAAAATCCTTTCGGAAGGGGATTGCAAGAGAAAAGCGGAGGCGCGTGATGCGAATGCGATCGGGCTCGAGATAGAAAAAGGCCCCCGGTCGAAACCGGAGGCCTTCCAATCACCTAGAGCGCAAAAACAGGCGTGAGGGACTCACTGTCGACCGATCGTATTCGCATCACGCCACCACCAGTTGTTAAGAGACTTCATCGTGTTCTTCATGTCGGTGGCTCCTTTCGTGATGCCATGGCGCGGTCGCACCTAGTTGCTGTTGCGCTGCACTATAACACAGCAAAGTGTGTGCGGGGAAATCGTTTTTTGAAAAGATTTCAGGCGGGTTTCCCGCCCTTGATTATCGACTTCATCCGAACACCTCCCACATTCATCCGCACATGTGCGGATGAATGTGGGAACCCGATACCCTGAGGGCCGGACCGGCCGGCCCCGGAAGATCGGAGGACACCATGTCCGGA
>ENA-OQKL01000274-OQKL01000274.1-human-gut-metagenome-genome-assembly--contig:-NODE-274-length-17514-cov-2.079140_pt1 | contig 17514 bp, 15 predicted proteins | sample MGYA00242779_ERZ504800 | MGnify/ENA primary metagenome ERZ504800 (study PRJEB26092, sample SAMD00036410) | human gut metagenome | host: Homo sapiens | study: EMG produced TPA metagenomics assembly of... | reverse complement strand
GGGACCTGTCGCATGCGGAAAGTCAACGCTTGGAAAGACTTTTCTCTGCGAGTCGCCGTATGAGGGAAGCATCACCTTCGGCGGAAAAGAACTTGGAAAAATGGAAAAAGCAGACCGGAACCGCATGGTCGGTTATCTTGGCCATGACCAGGAGCTGTTCCATGGAAGTGTGGAAGAGAATATCCGTCTCGGGGGAAAAGAGGGCGCAGAGGAGATGATCCGAGTCGTCTGCCTGGAAGATGAAGTGAAAGCAATGGAAAACGGAATCCATACCCTGGTCGGAACGGGCGGTATCCGCCTCTCCGGTGGTCAGGCGCAGCGCCTTGCCCTTGCGCGAACCCTGTACCACAAACGGCCGGTTCTGGTTCTCGACGATCCGTTTTCGGCACTCGACAAAGAGACGGAGGCACAAATTTTTGTAAATTTAAAGGAGCTGGCAAAAGACTCTATTATAATCCTCATTTCCCATCGCCTCTATCTGTTCGACCAGATGGATCAGGTCATCTGGATGGATGAGTGCCATACGAAGGTCGGCACACATGAGGAACTCCTTGCAACGGTTCCGTCCTACGCAGAGCTCTGCAGCAATCAGACGAAGGGAGGCAGCTTTTGATGCAAAAGAAAGAATCTGTATTGCGGGTAATCAAAGAAACCGTTCGAAAACACGGCGTTTTATCAGCCGCACTTTTGGGAGTCGTCTGCGGTGCGGTTATTTTCGCACTGCTCCCGCCTCTTGTGCTGGCACAGCTGATTGACCTTTTGACAAAGAAGCATACCCTCTGGATGGAAGGAATTCTGCTGTATTTCGGACTTCTTGCCCTGACGGGTCTTCTGGAGTCGGCACGAGAGAGTCTTCTGACGGTATTCGGCCAGAAAATTACACATGCACTCCGAAGCAGTCTGATGGAAAAGTTCGGACGCCTTTCCGCCAACGAGCTGAACCGCCAGGAGCCGGGCGCTCTCGTATCAAGATTTGTCGGTGACGTCGACACAGTGGAAAACCTGTTTACCTCCGGGATCATCAGTATGTTTGCCGATGCGTGCAAAATCTTAAGCATTCTTGCCGTCATCTGGGTGACTAATCGTGGACTTACGATTGTTCTGATTATTTTACTCCCTGTTCTGTTCCTCTTTACCCGTTACATCCAGAAAAACATGCTGACCTCCCAGATTGCCAATCGCCGTGCAGTCAGCCGTGCTTCGGGTCACGTTCCGGAGACGCTGCACAACATCCGTACCATCCACTGTCTGCAGAAAGAGACGTATATGGAGCAGCAGTATGCGCACTATATTGATGACAGCTACAGCGCAATGGAGAAGACCAATTTTTACGATGCCGTCTATTCTCCGGTCATCCTGATTTTAAATGCCATTGTTGTTGCTGTTGTCATGCTGCTTTCGGCCTCCGGCAATTCGACCGTTTTAAAGCTGTTCGGCATGTCCGCCGGAACCGCCGTTGCTGTTATAAACTATATTTCCCAGATCTTTGCTCCGGTCGAAAGTCTTGGTATGGAAATCCAGACAATTCAGTCTGCGTTTGCCGGTATGGAAAGAATCAATGAATTTTACAGCCTGGAAGAGAAGAAAGAGCCGGCTGCGCTGACTGAAAATACAGATTACGGCATAGCGGCTGAGCTAAAAAATGTGACGTTTGGATATGACGAAAGCCAGGTCATCTTAAACGATGTAAGTCTGCAGATCAAAAAAGGCGAGCAGGTAACACTTTTGGGACGAACGGGTGCCGGAAAGAGTACTATTTTCAAACTGCTGCTCGGTTTATATGAGCCACAGAAAGGAATGGTTCTGATTTGGGGCGTTCCATCTGTCGATCTGCCGGATGCGAAGAAACGAAAGGTTTTCGGCTATGTGGAGCAGTCGTTCCACATGGTGCCGGGATCGGTAAAAGACCAGATTACTTTGTATGATGCAAAGATTTCGGATACAGATGTAAAAAAACGCAGCAGAGCTGACCGGACTTGCAAAGACCATCGAGGCGCTTCCGGACCAATATGATACGATCTGTACACAGGATCTCTTCTCACAGGGTCAGTGGCAGCTCCTCTCGATTGCCCGTGCAGCCGCAGCGGAGCCTGAAATTCTGCTCCTCGATGAGATTACCGCAAACCTTGATGCAGAGACGGAAAAAATGGTATTAAATGCATTGCAAAGGGTTTCCAAAAACCGTACCGTAATTTCCATTTCCCACCGAACTATGGCAGAAACGGGACGCGTGATTCCAATTTCATAATTTCTTTTCGTTCATTAAATTTTTGAAACAAAGCGTGCCGGATGCATTCTGACAAAAAAAGATGCGCCGACACGCTTTCTTTGTCCCGCCAGGCAGAACAAAATAGAGCGGAGGAGCGAGTTTCAATTGACACAAAAAAGGGGAAGCAAGTACAATAAAAGTAACGAAAAGAGAGGAGGCGGTATTCAGTTGAAAAAGAGAAAATGGAAATTCCGCATCGTAGGCGGCGCTGTCACGCTGCTGGGCATCTATCTGATGGCGGTCGGCTACGGAGAGACGATCACACTCACCATCGCCACGGTTGTCCTGATTTTCGGCATTGCCATCTGGTCCATGGCAACCCCGGAGAGCTACAATTCCATGACGGATATGATTGCCATGATCTCCATGGAGAAGCCGCGGAAAATCGAAGAATTTTATGAGGCTTACAAGAACGTCGATACACCGTTCGGTTCTGCATGGCTTGCAAAATTCTACACGATGCGGCAGAAAGCACTCGTTTTCGGACCGGACGCCAAGGGAGAATATCTCTACTTCTGGCTGACTAAAGACGGTCATGTCGGTTATTTGGGATATTCCTTCATCGAAGGCTTTATCAAAAAGAAACTCACCACACCCGTGTATCCGATTCATGAAGATGTTGCAGAGAACCTCGCAGACCATCTAAGCTACCATTCCGATCTGATGATGTTCCAGAGCGAATTAAAAGCGAATCTGGAGCATTTCGTCAAAACCGGAACGGTACAGCCGTTTCAGAAGATTTCGGTGTCCCAGATTTACACCTTCACGGAGGATTACCGCCTGACGGGCCAGCATTTCGATCTGGAGGATACAGACGGAAACCTGGTTTACGAGATCGACAGCACCGTGCCGCTGAAAACATTTTATATCTACGATGCGATGCACACCGAAATCTTCCGTATGACGAAGGAACTGCTCCACGCACTGCCGACGTACCGCTTTTATCTGTACGGCGAGCCGTATGGTGTGTTGAAAAAGCAGTTTGCACTCGTACGGGATCAGTTCTCGATGGAACTGCCGGAGGGAAAACTGGAACTCCGGGAATATGCCGGCTCCATTGGCCACAATTACTCGGTAAAACTGAACGGAACTATGATCGGCGCCATCGTCGACAATATGGATCTTACCGTCGGAAACATCATGTTCGACAATGCGTTTCTGATTGTCTACGATGCAAAATATCTGCCGCAGCTGACCGCACTCGCTGTGATGGCGGCAAGAGAACTGGCACGCGACAAGGACGGCGGTCTTTCCAATCGGTCCTGACAAAAGAAAGAGAGGGGAATCTATGAGAAAAACGACAAAATTGTTTTTGGGTTTTACAGCAGGACTTCTGCTTCTGTGCGGCTGCTCGGCGGCAGAAGAAAAGTTAGGGTATGAAAACGCGGATGTGGCAAAAGAAGCCCTTGCATCGGCTTCGTCCGTCCGCATGCGCTGTGATCTGGATAACGTTGACGCTTCGGGAAACATTTATGCGGATGAAAAGGCTGCCGCGTATATGAAAAACAGCGGTCTCTTTGATCAGACCTGGACGATCTCTATTTCCGGCGAAGAATGGTTCCATATGAAAATTGTGACGGACGAAGAAATCAATAAGATGACAAAATCCGCTACTACCTATGCATTCTATGATCCGGACAACAACCTGCTTGGCTATGCACAGGAGCGCGTGACGACACCGGATCAGATGCCGGAAGCGTATTACATTATTTTTCTCGATGCAGATCTGAACGAAAAACCATATTACGCATCAGAGGATGGACATACCATTTATACAGAGGGCGGAACGGTGATCGGTTCTGCGAAAAAAGAGATGGACTGGTCCGGTTCACAGTGCAATCTCTATGTGAACCTGGAGGATAACGGTACGCAGGTGATGGATTTCCAGGATAAATACGCCTTGCTCGATATGATGTACGATGAGGCAAATGAGTATTACAAAGATAACAAGTAAGGCGGAGGAAAAAGGCAGTTGAAAAAGAGAATATATACAGCCGCTGGTCTTTTTCTTGCCGCCGCTCTGGTGCTTGGCGGCTGCGGAAAAGAAAAAGTGCCGGAATCTGAGTTTGCAACTGCGGATGAGGCAAAAGAGGCGCTTACATCGGCAGAAACCATAGAAATCTACTTTGACCTGTATGGAAGTAAACGAAAGACGAAGATTGTGGCAGACGGAAAAGTGGCGGGCTATCTTCAGAAGAATACGGTCTATATCAACGAGGAGGAGTGGTTTTCGATTGACTATGTGGAGGATGAGCCCATCAATGACAGAGAAGGCTCCGGCACGACGTACGGCTATTACGACGCATCCGGTACGTGTCTTGGCTATGCGCAGGAGCAGTATGTGGATACCTCCTATGGAAAAGATACAAGACTGATTTTCCTTGATGTAGATGAAACGCCGCTCGATTACCAGAGTTCGAGAAGCGGCAGGATTCTGTATGATGAAAATGACGAGGAGATCGGCAGCGGAAAGATCGGGCGATCAGGGGTCAGTCTTCTTGACCAGTGGTACACGAATCTTTACTGTGCCGTCTTTAAGACCGAGACGGACGGCACGCGGCAGATTGATTTCATGGACCGGATGGCGATGCTGTGGCGTCTGGAGCGCGATTACCGCTCAATTGACGACAATCCTGTCAACACCGGCGTGCAGATTTATGAAACGGTTGCCGTTGTTTTTGTGCTGATCCTGTTGATTGGTTCGTCTTTCTCAAAATGGAGACAAAAAAAGAAAAATTAAAGGGAATGCTCGCTTCCTGGACGGCTGGTTTTGAGAAAAAACCACTGACAGGAAGGGGGCATTTTATACGCTTGTGAATCTTGCACAATTTCTGGTTTCATGCTAAAATTGTGCAGGTATAACGTTTGTTATACTTCTTATATTTATTTTTGAGAAAAGGTATGAAATACAAATGAACGATACAGAAACAAAAAACACAGCGGTAAAAGCGCCGGCACTGATGTCCACGCGGCCTGTGACAGCACAGGATGCGCTGGATCAGTGTGAGAAGCTTTCGCCTATGATGGTACATTATTGCCAGACGAAGACGGGCTTGACTGACCCGGCTAATACCATTTTGTTTTACCGCTTAGGTGATTTCTACGAAATGTTCTTCGAGGATGCCACCCTGGTATCCAAAGAACTTGAGCTTACGCTGACCGGAAAGGACTGCGGCATGGAGGAGCGCGCTCCGATGTGCGGTATCCCGTATCACGCTGCAGAAGGGTATATCAACCGTCTTGTAGAGAACGGCCATAAGGTTGCGATCTGCGAGCAGATGGAGGACCCGAAACAGGCAAAGGGCATGGTAAAGCGCGAAGTCATCCGCGTTGTCACACCGGGTACGACGCTGATCCCGCAGGGACTTGATGAGACGAAGAACAACTACATTATGTCGATCGTCTGCATGGAGGGATGCTTCGGTATCTCTACAGCAGATATCTCGACCGGCCAGTGCCTCGTCACGGAAATGGACAAGCCGCGCCGCCTTGTGGATGAGATCACGAAGTTTATGCCGGCGGAAATCATCTGCAATCAGTCGTTCCTGCTCTGCGGGATCGATGTGGAGGATCTTCGAACCCGCCTTCATATCTGCGTGAATGCATTGGAAGACTGGTATTTCGACGATGATATCTGCCGCCGTACGCTGCAGGAACAGTTCCATGCTGCTACGATGGAAGGCCTTGGCATCGCCGATTACAACTGCGGAACAATTGCAGCCGGTGCGCTGTTCCAGTATCTGCACGAGACACAGAAATCGGATCTGTCTCACATGAATTCGATTACACCGTATGTGACAGCAAATATATGCTGATCGACAGCTCCAGCCGCCGGAATCTGGAATTGGTCGGAAACGCTGCGGGAGAAGCAGAAACGCGGCTCCCCTGCTCTGGGTTCTCGATAAAACCCGCACGGCGATGGGCGCACGTCTTCTGCGAAGCTACGTAGAGCAGCCATTGATCGACGAGGAGGAAATCAACGCACGGCTCGATGCTGTAGAGGCTCTAACGGGGCAGGCGATGATCCGCGAGGAAATCCGTGAATACCTCCGTCCGGTTTATGACCTCGAGCGTCTCGTCGGAAGAATCAGCTACCAGTCCGCGAATCCGCGTGACCTGATCGCCTTTAAATCGTCGCTGCAGATGCTGCCTTACATCAAGCAGCTCTTAAACTCGTTTGACGGCGGCGCTTTGGCGCAGATTCAGGAGGATCTCGACCCGCTGGAAGACCTCTATCAGCTTGTCGATGCGGCAATCGTCGATGATCCGCCGTATCTGATGCGCGACGGCGGTATGATCAAGGACGGCTATAACGAGATGGTCGATAATTACCGTCACGCCAAGACCGAGGGAAAACAGTGGCTGAGTGAGCTGGAGGCAAGCGAGCGCGAGAAAACCGGAATCAAAAATATGAAGGTCAAATACAACAAGGTATTCGGCTATTATCTGGAGGTCACGAACTCGTTTAAAGATCTTGTCCCGGATTACTATACGAGAAAACAGACGTTGACGAATGCGGAGCGCTACATTACCCCGCGTCTGAAGGAACTCGAGGATACGATTCTCGGTGCGGAGGATAAACTGTATGCGCTGGAATACGATCTTTTCTGTACGGTGCGCGATACGGTTGCCGGTGAGGCGGAGCGGATTCAGCGCACGGCGCAGGCTCTGGCACGGCTCGATGTGTATGCATCGCTTTCCTACGTTGCCGAGCACAACCACTATGTGCGTCCGAAGCTGAACAGTCGCGGAAAGATTGATATCAAGGACGGCCGTCACCCAGTGGTCGAGAAGATGATTCCAAACGATATGTTTATCGCAAACGATACCCTGCTTGACAACGGTGACCACCGCGTTTCCGTCATCACCGGACCGAACATGGCCGGTAAATCGACGTATATGCGCCAGACGGCCCTCATTGTGCTGATGGCACAGATCGGTTCGTTTGTTCCGGCTTCGAAGGCAAACATCGGTATTGTGGACCGGATCTTTACCCGTGTCGGCGCATCCGATGACCTGGCAAGCGGCCAGAGTACGTTTATGGTTGAGATGACGGAGGTGGCAAATATTCTTCGGAATGCAACCTCGAACAGTCTGCTGATTCTCGATGAGATCGGAAGAGGAACGAGTACGTTCGACGGTCTTTCGATCGCCTGGGCTGTGATTGAGCATGTGGCGAATCCGAAGCTGCTCGGCGCAAAGACACTGTTCGCTACGCATTACCATGAGCTGACTGAGCTTGAAGGAAAGCTTCCGGGCGTGCACAACTACTGTATTGCCGTTAAGGAAAAGGGCGACGATATCGTATTCCTGCGTAAAATTGTACAGGGCGGCGCAGATAAGAGCTACGGTATCCAGGTAGCGCGTCTTGCGGGAGTGCCGGAGTCAGTGCTCTCCCGGGCGCAGGAGCTGGTGGAGCAGCTGAGCGATGCCGATATCACTGCTGCGGTCAAGGATCTGACCATGCAGAAAAAACCGAAGGCAAAGCCGGTTCACTACGACGAGGTCGATATGGCACAGATGTCGCTGTTCGATACGGTGCAGGACGATGATATCATCAAAGAGCTCTCGGAGCTTGATATCTCGAATATGACACCGATGGATGCTTTAAATACCCTGTACCGTTTCCAGGGAAAGGTGAAAAACCGCTGGAAATAGGGGAATACTGGATCAGAACATAAGTTAGAATCAATCCGAAACAGAAAGGAACAACATGGCTACCATAGCAGTACTGGATCAGAATACGATCGATAAAATTGCGGCCGGTGAGGTCGTGGAACGGCCGGCTTCCGTGGTAAAGGAGCTGGTGGAAAATGCAATGGACGCCGGTGCGACGGCGATCACCGTGGAAATCCGCGACGGCGGTATCTCGCTGGTGCGGATCACGGACAATGGAAGCGGCATTCCGGCCGAACAGGTGCCGCTCGCTTTTCTGCGCCACGCGACGAGCAAGATCCGTTCCGTGGAAGAACTCGTGCAGATTGCATCTCTTGGCTTCCGCGGCGAGGCGCTCTCGAGTATCTCGGCGGTTGCGCAGATCGAGATGATTACGAAAACGCCGGATGCGCTGACGGGAACGCGGTATGTGATTGAGGGCGGCGCGGAGAAGGCCAATGAGGAGGTCGGTGCCCCGACCGGAACAACCTTTCTGGTCCGGAATCTTTTTTACAACTACGCCGGCTCGTCAGAAATTCTTAAAAACGCCGGTTACGGAGGCGAATGCGGTGACTTCCGTTGTGGAGCAGCTTGCGCTGTCGCACCCCGGGGGATTTCGTTTAAATATATGGTGAATTCACAGGTGAAGCTCCATACGAGCGGCAACCGGAATTTAAAAGAACTGGTCTATAATATTTACGGCCGCGACATCGCGCGGGAGCTGATCGAGATTCACTCGGAAAGCCCGCTGATGACGATCGACGGCTTTATCGGAAAACCGGTGATCTCGAGGGGAAACCGGAATTTTGAAAATTATTACGTGAATGGACGGTATGTGCGGAGCAAGCTGCTCGCCCGTGCGATTGAGGACGGATATCAAACATCGATGATGCAGCATAAATATCCGTTTACGCTGTTCTATGTCCAGATGGATGGAGAGGCGGTGGATGTCAATGTGCATCCGACGAAGATGGAACTTCGTTTTTTCTCATCAGGAGGAGATTTACCGCCAGATGCGCGATATGATCTCAGGTGCGCTGAATCACAGGGAGCAGATTGTGAAGGTTTCGCTTTCTTCCGACAGGGAACGGAAAGCAGAGGAAAAAGCGGCACGGAAAGAACAGATTGTTGTTCCGGAACCGTTCGAGCAGAAACGGCAGGTAAAAGAAGGCTTTGCACGGCAGTCCCTTCCGGTGGAGCCGGTTTCCAGCCAGAGCAGAAGAATGCCAATTTTCCCGGAGGTGGAACGAAATGGATACCGCGCAGCGAAAACGTATGTGCCGGTTCAGCAGATGACGGGAATGACGCGGGAAGAGGAAGAACTGTTTGAGCCGGGTGCAGGAAACGTGCCAAAGACGGCAGACCTCTCAAACGCGGACGTAATACAGCATCAGCAGGAGCCAGATGCAGCTCCAACGGTATCTTCCATGCCGGAAGAATCCTCATCTGCATCTGCTTCGCCTGAGCCAGAAGGCCAGATGCAGCTCTTTGATGAGCAGTTTCTTACCCCGGAGGCAGAGAAATCGCACCGCATCATCGGCCAGGTTTTCGATACATACTGGCTGATTCAGTACGACGAGAATCTCTACATCATCGATCAGCATGCCGCGCACGAAAAGGTACTGTTCGAGCGGATGATGAAAAAATTCCGGGAAAAGAACGTCACCTCCCAGATGGTGAGTCCTCCGCTGATCGTCTCCTTAACGCCGCAGGAAGCAGATCTTGTGACCCGTTACATGGACGTTTTCCAGTCCTTCGGCTACGAAATTTCCCCGTTCGGCGGAAAAGACTATGCGATCAACGCCGTGCCGCACAACCTGTACGGTATTGCGACGGAGGAGCTGTTTATCGAGATTCTCGACAATCTTGAGGAGGTCCGCGAAAAGCCGCTGGAGATTTTAAAAGACCGTCTGGCGACGATGTCGTGCAAGGCCGCCGTAAAGGGCAACAATCATCTTTCCTATGCAGAGGCGGAGCAGCTCATTGCCGAGCTTTTGACGCTCGAAGATCCGTATCACTGCCCGCACGGCCGGCCGACGATCATTTCCCTCTCGAAACGGGAACTGGAAAAGAAACTTTAAGAGAATTGTGTAGGTGATTTTTTTGAAAAAACCTTTGATTATCCTGACCGGTCCGACCGCTGTCGGCAAGACGAAGCTGTCGATTTCGCTTGCCCAAGCGGTGAATGGGGCCATTATCTCCGCGGATTCCATGCAGGTCTACCGCCATATGGATATCGGATCTGCCAAAATCCGCCCGGAGGAGATGTGCGGCGTTCCGCATTATCTGATCGATGTGCTCGATCCTTCCGAAGAGTTTCACGTCGTGAAGTTTGTGGAACTGGCGCATGAAGCGATGGAAAAAATATACGCCGCCGGACAGATTCCGATCGTGACGGGCGGCACCGGCTTTTATATCCAGGCGCTTTTAAAAGAAGTTGATTTTACGGAATCGCACGGTGAACTGCCGATCCGGAAACAGCTGGAAGAAAAAGCAGCAACGGAGGAAGGCGCGGCAGAACTGTACCGGGAACTTTCCGAGGTTGATCCTGCTTCCGCGGAGACGATTCACCCGAATAATGTAAAACGTGTAATCCGGGCGCTGGAATATTATCACGAGACAGGACAGAAGATTTCGGAGCACAACGAGGAGCAGAAGCAGAAGGAATCTCCGTACTGTTCTGCTTATTTTGTGCTGAACGACGAACGTTCGATTCTGTATGACCGCATTGACAGGCGCGTCGATCAGATGATCTGCGACGGACTGGTTGATGAAGTTTTCCGTTTGAAAGAAATGGGATACACAAGAGATCTTGTCTCCATGCAGGGACTGGGCTACAAAGAACTGTTCCCGTATCTTGCGGGCGAATGCACGCTGGAGGAGGCCGTCTATATCATCAAGCGGGACACCCGTCATTTTGCCAAACGGCAGCTGACCTGGTTCCGACGGGAAAAGGATGTGATCTGGCTGAACAAGCCGGATTTTGACTACGACGAAGAAAAAATATTATCATATATGCTGGATCGCTGGAACGAAATCGTTTCGGCCGATGCAAAGGAAGAAGGAGAACAATCATGTTGACAGAAAAAGCTGCTATGTACAGCACACTTGGCATTTCCAAAGAGGTTTTCGCATTTGGAACGAAAATTGAGGAAGAATTAAAAGAGCGTTTTGCAAAAATTGATGAAATCGCAGAATACAACCAGTTAAAGGTCATCCACGCCATGCAGGCAAGCAAGGTCAGCGAGGCATGCTTATATGGAACCACAGGATACGGATACAATGACCTGGGACGTGATACGCTGGAGCAGGTCTATGCAACGTGCTTCGGCACTGAGGATGCACTGGTACGCCCGCAAATCGCCTGCGGAACCCATGCGCTTGCAACGGCGCTTTCCGGAAATCTCCGCCCGGGCGACGAACTGCTTTCTCCTGTTGGAAAACCGTACGACACCCTTGAGGAAGTGATCGGCATCCGCCCGTCCGTCGGATCTCTTGCGGAATATGGCGTAACTTACCGCCAGGTAGATTTAAAAGAGGACGGCTCTTTCGATTACGAAGGAATCAAAAATGCCATCAACAAAAAGACAAAGATGGTGACGATTCAGAGGTCGAAAGGATATCAGACCAGACCGACGCTTTCTGTTACCCGCATCGGTGAACTGATTGCATTTATTAAAAATATCAAACCAGATGTCATCTGTATGGTCGATAACTGCTACGGCGAGTTCGTGGAGACGATTGAACCGACCAATGTCGGTGCAGATCTGATGGTCGGATCCCTGATCAAAAACCCGGGCGGCGGACTGGCTCCGGCCGGCGGTTACATTGTTGGAAAGAAAAAGTACGTGGAAAATGCAGCATACCGTCTGCTCTCCCCGGGACTTGGAAAAGAGGTTGGCGCAACACTCGGTGTGAACGGTTCCTTCTACCAGGGATTCTTCCTGGCACCGACCGTTACCGCAGCGGCATTAAAAGGTGCTGTCTTTGCTGCAAATGTTTATGAGAAACTGGGATTTGCCGTTGTTCCAAACGGAACCGAGAGCCGTCACGACATCATTCAGGCGGTAACCTTTGGAAAACCGGAAGGCGTCATCGCATTCTGCCAGGGTATCCAGGCAGCTGCCCCGGTCGACAGCTTCGTTTCCCCGGAACCTTGGGATATGCCAGGTTACGACAGCCCAGTTATCATGGCAGCTGGCGCTTTCGTGCAGGGCTCTTCCATTGAACTTTCTGCCGATGGCCCGATCAAACCGCCGTACGCTGTCTATTTTCAGGGTGGGCTTACGTGGCAGCACGCAAAATTCGGTATTCTGATGAGTCTTCAGAAACTCGTCGATGCCGGTATGGTGACATTATAATGGCAAAAAATGTGGTAATTATCGGCGGCGGCGCGAGCGGACTGATGGCGGCAATTTGGGCCTCACGTCTCGGTGCCGCGGTCACCGTTCTGGAAAAGAACGATAAACCGGGCAGAAAGCTTCTTGCGACCGGAAACGGACGGTGTAATTTTACCAATCGTTATCAGGATGCATCGTGCTACCGCACGGGAAATCAGGAGCGTGCATCACGGGTTCTCGAACAGTTTACCGAACAGGACACCGAACAGTTTTTTGAACAGCTCGGCATCCGCATCCGGAGCCGTGAAGGCTGGCTTTATCCGGCCAGCGAGCAGGCACAGTCCGTTCTTGAGCTGCTGATTTTGGAAGCCAGATTCCGAAAGGTAAAAATCAAGACACGGGAAACGGCTGTTGCAGTGGAAAAAGCCGAAAATGGTTATCTGGTGCGCACCGAAGGATGGCAGTACCCGGCTGACAGCGTCATCATCTGCTGCGGAAGCTGTGCTTCCCAGATCGCCGGTTCCGACGGAGATACACTTCGATTTGCCGATCAGCTTCAGCTCGCTTCGATTCCGTTTTTCCCGGCCCTCTGCCCGCTCCGCTGCAAAGGAAACCAGTTTTCCTCCTGGGCGGGTGTTCGGGTGCGCGCGAAGATTACGCTTCTGGTTGAAAATCAGGAGGTTCTGACGGAACAGGGAGAGCTGCAGCTTACCGACTACGGTGTCTCCGGCATCCCGGTATTCCAGATTTCCCGCTATGCTATCCGTGCCGTCCATGAGAACAAAAATGTGGAGCTTTCCATAAATTTTTTTCCGGAACTGAACCGGAAAGAGCTGGAAGAATACCTGGAGCACAGAAAAGCAGCCTGCCCTTACAAAACAGAAAAAGAACTTCTCATCGGACTTTTTCCTGAAAAACTGATCCGTGTTTTATGTGCACAGAAGGATCTTATCCGCGGGATCACCGATTTTCGTCTCCCGGTAAAAAACGGCCTTTCCTTTGAACAGGCACAGGTTTGTTCCGGTGGAGTGGATACGTCTGAAGTTCACAGCAAAACCATGGAGTCCAGACTTCATAAAGGTCTTTATTTTGCCGGAGAGCTCCTTGACATTGACGGTACCTGCGGAGGTTATAACCTGCAGTGGGCGTGGTCAAGCGGAGCTGCCGCCGGTATCTGGGCAGCAAAGGAGGAAGAAAAATGATCCGGATCACACAGCTGAAGCTTCCCATCACTCATACAGAAGAGCAGCTTCACCGAAAAATAGCAAAAATGCTTCGTCTTGGAAATCAGCCGTTCACCTATGAGATCCGAAAACAATCTCTGGATGCCCGGCACAAAGAGGACAAAAAATTTGTCTACACTGTAGATATTAAACTGGATAACGAATCCCGTGTTCTCAAAAAAGTTCACGATAAAAATATTATGTTAACCTCTGAGAAAAAATATCATTTTCCCTCATCTGGCTCTGAAACTATGTCCCATCGTCCTGTAGTGATCGGAAGCGGACCTGCAGGATTATTCTGTGCCTGGTACCTAGCCAAAGCCGGGTACTCTCCACTGGTACTGGAACGGGGAGAAGAAGCAGACAAACGCCAAGAAACCGTGGAAAATTTCTGGAAAAACGGCATCCTGGATCCGGATTCCAATGTACAGTTCGGAGAGGGCGGTGCAGGGACTTTTTCCGATGGAAAGCTGAATACTCTGGTAAAAGATACTTTTGGAAGAGGAAAGGAAGTTCTTTCCCGATTTGTGGAGGCAGGAGCTCCCTCTGAGATCCTTTACCAGCAAAAGCCTCATCTTGGCACAGATCAGCTTGTAGGTATCGTTCAGTTTATGCGTCATCAGATTGAAGAAATGGGCGGAGAATTCCGTTTTCGTTCCACAGTAACTGATCTGATGATCCGTGACCGGAAACTTAATGCAGTCATTGTCAATGAAAAAGAGGAAATACCGGCAGAAATCTGCATTCTTGCTCCCGGCCACAGCGCCAGAGATACGTTTGCCATGCTGGATAAACACAATATTAATATGGAGCCGAAATCTTTTGCAGTGGGAGTACGCGTGGAACATCCGCAGACCATGATCAACCAGGATCTTTACGGGGAACCGGAAAACGACCGTCTGGGTGCATCCAGCTACAAGGTTACCCATACACTGGAAAACGGACGTGGCGTTTATTCTTTCTGTATGTGTCCCGGCGGATATGTTGTAAATGCATCTTCTGAAGAAGGTATGCTTGCAGTGAATGGTATGAGCTATCAGGCACGTGACAGCCATAATGCCAACAGTGCTATCATCGTTACGGTAAACCCTTCTGATTTTCCTGAAGAGGGAGTTCTCGGCGGAATCGCTCTGCAGCGAAAACTGGAGCGCGCTGCCTGGGAAGCCGGAAACGGAAGCATTCCGGTACAGCTTTTCAAAGATTACTGTACCCATCAGAAAAGTACCAGGCTTGGAGATGTGATCCCCTGTATCAAAGGAGCTTATACACTTACCGATGTACGCAGTATTTTCCCGAAAGAGATCGGCGATTCCATTGAAGCAGGAATCCATGCTTTTGGAAAAAACGCTTTCCGGTTTTGACCGACCGGATGCATTGCTGGAAGGAGTAGAAAGCCGTACCTCTTCTCCTGTACGGATCGTTCGGGAACCGAAAAAGCTCACTTCCAATATAGAAGGGATCTACCCCTGCGGAGAGGGCGCCGGTTACGCCGGAGGCATTACATCCGCAGCGATGGACGGGATCAAGGTGGCAGAAGCAGTCGCTTCTGTTTATGCCCTGCCTGTAAACAAAATGTGAAAAAAGTGGAAATTTCCGGGATAGAGTGTACATCCCTGCTTTTTTATGCTAAAATAACTTCTGCAATTTTGCATCCCCTTCTTCGAGAGCGAAAAGGGAAATCATATGAAAGATACTATAATGGAAATGCCAGATTATCAGCGCCCGTATGAAAAATGTCTGCGGGAAGGAGAACAGTCCTTGAGCGATCGAGAGCTTCTTGCCGTGATTCTGCGCTGTGGCGTACAGGGATCCAGTTCCCTGACTCTGGCAGATAAAATCCTGAATTTATCGAAACAGACCGGATACAGTGGCCTGCTCGGACTGTTTCATATTTCCATGCAGGAACTGATGAAGATCCATGGGATCGGTAAGGTAAAAGCCATACAGCTGAAATGTATCGGGGAACTTTCCAAGCGTATGGCAACCGCAGCTGCAAAACCGGAATTGTCTTTTCACCATCCGGTAACCATTGCGAAATATTATATGGAGCGGCTCCGGCATGAAGAGCAGGAATTGCTTTACTGCATGATGCTGGACGGACATAACCATTTGTCGGGGGAACAGCTTTTAAGCCGCGGTACTGTCAATGCCACACTGATCACACCAAGAGAAGTCTTTGTAGAAGCTGTAAAGTATCGGGCGGTGAATCTGATCCTGGTCCACAATCATCCAGGAGGCGATCCCTCCCCAGCCAGGCTGATCTGGATGTTACGGAACGGATCTATCATTGTGGTGAACTCCTCGGCATCCATCTTCTGGATCATATCATCATCGGTGATCACAGGTATGTCAGTTTCCGCGAAAAAGGGATTTTTGATGAATATACTTAAGTGAAGGGACAGATTTATGCTTTTTAGAAATAATTACGGAGTAGACCTTGGAAGCAGCTCTGTAAAAGTCTATTCATTTTTCAGAAACAAAAGTTACATAGAAAAGAACATGGTAGCCTACAGAGGACGCCGGATCCTTGCCATAGGGAACGAAGCTTATGAAATGTTTGAAAAATCACCTGCAGATATTTCCGTAAATTCTCCTATGGCTTTCGGTATGCTGGCAAATCTGGAATTGCAGGAGATCGTCCTTTACAGCATGATAAAAAAAATCGATCATACATCCGGTCTCGGAGCAGACATGTATTTCTCCGTACCACTTGATATGACTGCTATCGAAAAGAGGGCATACTATCATCTGGTCAATGGTCACTGGCTGCGGAAAAACCGTGTTTTTATGGTGGAGTCCCCTATTGCAGATGCCATTGCCATGGGAATCGACCCTGAAAAGAATCAGGGCAGCATGATCGTAAACATCGGTGCACAGAGTACAGAGTTTTCCATCATAACCGACGGCAAGATCATCATCAGCCGTAAGATCCCCATCGGAGGCAGACAGATGAACGAATCTATCTGCAGCGAGATCCGAAAACATTATAATCTTCAGATTGGAACACGAACTGCAAAACGTCTGAAAGTAGTTATGGGAAGACTGAATGATCAGAAAAAGAAGCCCGAAAAGTAGTCGGGATCGACAGTATTTCCGGACTTCCACGAGAAGAAGTTATTTCTGCCTACGTTGTTAATGAAGGGATCGCCAACTGTGTGAACCAGATCGCAGCAGAGATGAAATCTTTTCTGGAACGTACCCCGCCACAGATCGCTTATCATATCGCAAAAGAGGGCATTTATCTGACCGGCGGCAGTACACGGCTTCCTTATATAGATAACTATCTGGCTAGCTATACAGGATTTGCCTTTAATCTTTCTGATCTGTATGAAACTTCTGCAGCATACGGCCTGGAAAAGATCATCCGCGACAGAAACCTGCGCAAATGGGCCCAGCCGGTAAAGCAGAAAAACTGTAAAGGGGCATATATAATGAAAAACATCCGAAAAAAGTGCGTTTTCATTTTAATTTAAAAAGTAAACATCTTCTTGTGATCATGACATTTTTCTGTGGAAGTGCTGTGGTTGCCACACTTGCCTCCGGGATTACATCAGCTCCGCTTCAGGAAGCGGCAGGAATGATCGTTGTTCCTTTTGAAAAAACGTATCACAACAATCGGACTCTGGCTTACTGATATCAATAAATCTTTTCAGGAAAAACAGGATCTTATAGATCAGAATGAGGAACTGAAAAATACTGTAGATACTTTAACAGAACAGAACAATATTCTTATTCAGAATCAGTCCGAGCTTTCCAGACTGCAGGAACTCTATGATCTGGATGCGGAATATTCGGATTATCCGAAGGTCGCAGCCAGAATTATATCCAAAGATCCGGGTAACTGGTATGATACATTCATGATCAATAAAGGAAGCAAAGACGGCATCCGTGTAGATAACAATTGTAATTGCAGGCAAGGGACTTGTCGGCATTGTTACCGAGTGGGCAGTAACTGGGCAACTGTTCGTTCCATTATTGATGACAGTAGTAATGTCAGTGCCATGACAGTCGGTACAGATGACAATTG
>ENA-OQKL01000273-OQKL01000273.1-human-gut-metagenome-genome-assembly--contig:-NODE-273-length-17524-cov-2.967811_pt1 | contig 17524 bp, 13 predicted proteins | sample MGYA00242779_ERZ504800 | MGnify/ENA primary metagenome ERZ504800 (study PRJEB26092, sample SAMD00036410) | human gut metagenome | host: Homo sapiens | study: EMG produced TPA metagenomics assembly of... | reverse complement strand
CTTTTTTCCGGCCTTATACCTCCTGTTGTCAAACGGATATTCGCAATCCGCTTCGCTGCTTGCTCATAGCCGAAGAGCTGCTTCGCAGCTTATCTTTTCATCCCTGCTTTCGAAATCCCCCCGAAGCAGGAATCTTTATCTGCCGCCACTAAAAAAACCTCGCTTTTTGAATACGGTCCGGTTTCCCATTCCGTTTTTCAAAAAGCGAGGTCCTTTTCTTATTTCTATTCTATGTTCCTATCTCCTCACTCCGGCGTCTCTCCGAGCCCGCTTTTAATGCGGCAACGGCCGCCTGAAGTGCTTCCTCTTCATCCTCCCCGCTGCTGCAGATCTCAATAGTGTCTCCCTGCCTGATTCCTGCGGCGACGATACTCAAAATACTCTTTAAATTAACCGTTCCCTGCATCCCGTTGTTTTCATAGGTAAACGACATGGAAGATTTGTACCGGCTTACACTGTTTGACAAATTTACCGCGTTTAAAAGATGCAGTCCTGACGGATTGACAATCGTTACTTTTTCACTTACCATCTTACGTTCCACCTGTCTTTCCTTTGTAATCCGCTCATTTTTCTTTGAAAAATGGCTACTTACTCATTTTTTGACCTTTTGACCCTGGTATCATCATAGTATAACACAGTTTTGTTAATACAGTTTGAACATTCTGTTAGATACTCCTCAATTCTTTCCGCTTACTCAGCTGACTGAAGAACAGGTAATAAATAAAGTATGCAATCGTTGTGATTACCCACGACAGCGGATAGCAGAAGGCCGCTCCTTTTAAGGAGTGGAAATGCGGCAGAACCGCCGTCATCCACACGATACGTACTCCACAGATTCCTATTCCGGTGATAAACATCGGAATCCATGCATCTCCGACACCGCGGAGTGCACCGGAAAGGATTTCGATGGAAATGTAGGTAAAGAAGGTCGGAACCAGGAAATGGATCAGTCCGTGACAGATTTCACGCACCGCCGTATCTGTGGTAAACAGAGAAATCAGTGTATCACCGATAAACCACATAAACACAACCATCAGACCCGTCATCAGGAATGCCATGATCATGCTGGTGCGCACACCGCGGTGTACACGATCCATCTTTTTCGCACCGTAGTTCTGACCGACAAAGGTTGTCGCCGCAATACCGAGCGCATTGATCATCATCCAGAAAAGACCGTCCACCTTTCCGTAAGCCGCCCACGCAGCCACATTGTTGGTTCCCAGCGAGTTGACAGCAGACTGAATAATCACGTTCGATACCGAGTACAGAATTGACTGTACGCCTGCCGGAAAACCAATGCGGATAATCCGTTTGAGCATAATCCAGTCAATGCTGATTTTCCGCAGATGAAGCCGGTAAATGTCTCTGGTCCGCATCAGAGAGCCCATAACAAGAACCGCACTGATGATCTGAGACAGAACGGTCGCAAGCGCCGCGCCCATAACACCCATCTGCAAACCGACAACAAATAAAAAGTCAAGCGCGATATTGGTCATACAGCAGATGATCAGATACAGCAGCGGACGTTTCGAATCGCCGACCGCACGCAGAATACCGGAACCCATGTTGTAAATCAGGTTTCCGATGGTTCCAAGAAAATAAACACGCATATAAATCAGCGCATGATTTACAACATCATCCGGCGTGTTCATCAGATCGAGCATCCATCTCGAACAGCCAATGCCGACTACTGTCAGCACAATACCTCCGAGAATGGAAAAGGCAATGGAAGTGTGCACTGCCCACTGCACCTTGTCCTCTTTATTGGCTCCGTAATGCTGTGAAATAACAACCGTCGCACCACTCGAAAGGCCGACGAAAAATCCGACCAGCAGATTGATCAGCGTACCTGTCGTTCCGCCGACCGCCGCAAGTGCCTGTTTTCCGAGAAAGTGTCCGACAATCATGGCATCTGCCGTGTTGTAAAGCTGTTGGAAAAACGTTCCGAACAGAATCGGCAGGTAAAAAGATCAGAATCTGCTGCCAGATAACACCTTCCGTAATCTGATTTACCTTTACTACTTCTTTCTTCTCTTTGTTCATACCCAAATACCTTCTAAAACTGCCGCCGGATCTCATGGCTGATTCCGACGGCAGTCCCCCTTTAAAATTTTCTTCTGCTCCTCTGCAGATACTCTTCTTCTGTTTTATATTTTCAGCTGCTTCATCCCTCTTGGCAAGCGGATATTTGCAATCCGCTTCGCTACTTGCTTGATTCGGTTAAGTAATCTTTCAAAAAATCAAACAGCGTCTGCATTTCTTCCCGCGTGCCAATCGTAATCCGCAGATAATTGTCAATGCGGGGTTTCTCAAAGTAACGCACATAGATGTGGCGTTCCCGGAGTGCCTGGAAAATCTTCCTGGCCGGTACGCTTTTGTGCGTTGCGAAAATAAAGTTCGATTTCGAATCTTCGAAAGAAAATCCCAGCTTTTTCAGCTCTTCCTTCGACCACTCTCTCGTTTCCACCACTTTTTTTCACCGTCTTGCGGAAATATTCCACATCGCGGATCGCTGCGGCTCCGGCTGCGATCGTGGTCTGATTCATGGTATACGAATTGAAAGAATATTTCACATCATTCAGATACGAAATCATCTTCTCATTTCCGATTGCATAGCCGATGCGCATGCCGGCAAGCGAACGGGATTTTGATGTTGTCTGCACAACCAGCAGATTTTCATATTTTTCCAGCAGCGGCTGCGCAGTGGCTGCTCCGAAATCGACATATGCCTCATCTACGATCACAACCACATCCGGGTTATGCTGCAATATCGATTCGATCGCAGAAAGCGAAAGCTCCACACCCGTCGGTGCATTCGGGTTCGGGAACACAATTCCGCCATTTGGATGGTTCTCTGCAAAATACTGCTCCGGCACAATGCAGAAATTTTCATCGAGCGGGATCTGCTCGTACGGAATACGGAATTCCTCCGCCCAGACATCGTAGAAGGAATACGTAATGTCCGGGAAAAGAATCGGTTTGTCAGAGTTAAAATACGTCATAAACGCCATCGCCAGAACATCATCCGAACCGACGCCGACAAAAACCTGCTTCGGGCTTACGTGGTAGACATCCGCGATCGCCTGCACCAGTTCTGCCGCGGTCGGATCCGGATAGAGACGGAGGGTATCCTCTTCTGCTACCCGTCTGATCGCCTCTGCGGCTTTTGGTGACGGCGGATACGGATTCTCATTCGTATTGAGCTTAATCATATCAGCCTCATGCGGCTGCTCGCCCGGTACATACGGCACAACTTTTCTTACATTCTTTTCCCAGTTACTCATAAGTTCCTTCCTTTCTGCCTGTGGTCAGGAAATGCACCCTGACTTTATTCCGTCTTTCTGTTTTTTTTGGAAAACCCTGTGAATCGTAACCATTTTTTCTTTTCCTTCTGCTCCCGGCAGTTTCCCGCCGACGCAAAGTCCCTTTTCTTCCCGGTGAACCGCTTTATCCTCTCTTCTTCCAGGTAGACGGATAGAAAAGAATCAGCATCGGAAACAGTTCCAGACGGCCTGCCAGCATATCAAAAATCAGAATCAGCTTGGAAACCGGACCGTATCCAAAGAAGTTACTGGTCGGTCCTACCTGGTCAAGACCCGGTCCGATGTTGTTCAGCGTTGCGGCAACTGCCGTGAAGTTTGTCTCGAAGGAAAATCCATCAATACTGATGATCAGCATGGAAAAGCTGTAGATCACCAGATAAACAATCAAAAATACGTTGATCGCCCGCAGAACCTCATGCTCTACCGGGTGATCGTCGAAACGGATGCGTTTGATACTGCGCGGATGTACGATCGAACCAAGCTCTTTTTTCACGGTTTTTAAGAGGATCAGGATTCGCGAAACCTTGATTCCGCCTCCCGTTGAACCGGCACAGGCTCCGATGAACATCAGCATCACCAGAATACATTTTGACAGCTCCGGCCAGAGGTCAAAGTCCGTCGTGGAATAACCCGTTGTCGTGATAATCGATCCGACCTGGAAAAAGGCGGTCCGTACTGTCTCACCGATGGAATGGTACATCGGATAGATATTCCAGGAAATCACGCCTCCTGCCAGAAGAATAATCAGGATATACGCTCTTACCTCCTGGGACGAAATGGCGGCCTTTCCCTTTTTGCAAAGCATCAGATAATAAAAGTTAAAATTCACACCGAACGCAATCATGGCGATTGTCAGAATCCACTGCTGCAGTGGTGTGTACACTGCACAGCCGCTGTTCAACACGGCAAAGCCTCCTGTTCCGGCAGCTCCCATGGCGAGTGTGACAGAATCAAATGTCTTCATGCCGGAAAGCAGCAGGGCAGCAATGGTAAAAAGTGTCATGCCAAGATAAATCTGATACAGAATTTTAGCGGTTCCGCGCACTCTCGGAACAAATTTGGAAACAGTCGGTCCCGGGCTCTCTGCCTTCATCAGGTTCATGACGGAACCGCCCTTCATCGGAAGCAATGCAAGAATGAACACAAGAACGCCCATACCGCCAATCCAGTGGGAAAAGCTTCTCCAGAACAGGCTGGCGTGTGAAAGGGCTTCCACATCGCTCAAAATGCTGGCTCCTGTCGTTGTGAAACCGGAAACGATCTCAAACAGCGCATTGATATAAAACGGAATTTCCCCCGTAATTACAAACGGCACCGCTCCGAAAACACCAAGGACAACCCAGCTTAACGAAACGCAGACAAATCCGTCGCGGGAATAGATTTCCATATTGGACGGTTTTCTGAAGCAGAGGATCAGACCGGCCGCAATGCAGAGCAGTCCCCAGATAAGATACGCAAAGCCTGTCTTTTCCTGATACATGGCTCCGACCAGCGCCGGAAGCAGCATCAGCATACCTTCCACTTTCAGCACCCAGCTGATGACAAAACGAATCATTTTATAGTTCATAATCCGCTTCCCCCGTTACTCTGCCAGAATCTCATGGATATCCTGAAGACCGGTTTCCGTTGTTACGATAATGACGGAATCTCCTGCCTCAAAGGAATCCTGTCCACCCGGAATGATGACCTTTCCCTGTCTGTTAATCGCTGCTACCAGAAGGTTTGGCCGTGTTTTCATATCCTGCAGACGGATGCCGATCATACGGCAATTCTGGTTCACGATAAACTCAAGAGCCTCCACACGGTCTTCCATCAGCTTATACAGCGTCTCAACGTTGCTTCCGATGGAGTTTTTCATTGCCCGGACATACTGCAGAATGTACTCTGCGGTGATGTGTTTCGGGTAGATCAGGCTGTCCAGGTTCAGGCTGTGGATAACATCATTAAATTCCAGATGGTTGATTTTCGTTACAACCTTTGAGGATACCTTCTCTTTCGCATACAGCGACAGAATGATGTTTTCCTCATCCATATCGGTGCAGGCCACAAAGGAATCCATATTCTGGATGCGCTCCTCTTTTAAGAGCTCCTGGTCACTTCCGTCACCGTAAATAACGGTTGCATCCGGCAGTGCTTCGCTTAAAACCTCACAGCGATCCTTATTTTTCTCGATAATCTTGACATCGACGTTCATATTTGCCAGTGAGTTTTGCGAGATAATACGTAATTTCACCGCCGCCAACGATCATCGTATTGTGTACCTTGTTTGTATGAACACCGATTTTCTTAAACAGGCTCTCTGCGTTCTGCGGTGTGGTAATGATGGAAAGGCTGTCTTTTGCCTGGATCACAAAATTTCCATCCGGTATGTAAACCTCGCCGTTTCGCTCAACAGCACAGACCAGCAGACTGTACTGAAGCGCTCCGGCCAGCTCACGCAGCGACATATGGACAATTTTCGATGTTTCCGGCACTTTAAAGCGCAGCATTTCGATTCTTCCGCGGGAAAAGCTGTCGATCTCAATCGCAGATGGGAACCGCAGCAGTCTTGCCATTTCCATGGCGGCCGCGTGCTCCGGGTTGATGATCATGGACAGACCCAGTCTTTTACGGATAAATTCTCTCTCCTCCCGATACATCGGATTTCGAACTCTGGCGATGGTGTGACAGTCTGCTGCCTGTTTGGCGATGACACAACAAAGCAGGTTCATTTCATCACTTTTGGTTACGGCAATCATCAGATCCGCATGCTCAATATCCGCCTCCTGAAGCACCTGATAGCTTGCTCCGTTTCCTACAATTCCCATAACGTCATAGGTGTTGGAGACGTTGCGGACGACAATACTGTCTGTGTCGATGACCGTCACAAGGTTGTCCTCGCGGCTCAGCTGGGCGGTCAGTGCGGCTCCGACTTTTCCGCAGCCCACAATGATAATTTTCATGTTCTCTCCCTTCAATGCAAAAGCATTTCGCGTAAAATAGTAAAGACCCGCCAGGCGGCATCGTAAAACCATTTTTCGATGCACTCCAAAAAGCAGATCTGTACCCCTATTGTACGATGGCGATTATATCATATTTCCAGGAAAAGCGGAATAGATTTTAACAACATTTTGGACGGAGTTTTTGTAATGATTGATCAAAAAAGGGAAAACCTGTTGAACCTTGCGCTGGCCGCAACGGAAGTCGAACGGCGGCGTGTGCCGGAGCTTTCGGCAGGTTATAACTCTTACAGCAAAACATGGGAAGTAATTGTACAGTATCAGGGAGACCTGGCTTTTCTGGAGGAGCAGGGAGTTCGTGTGACGCTGCTGCTGTTTTCGTATGCCATTCTTCTGGTTCCGGAGTCCCTGATGGATTACGTGACAGGACTGCCGCAGATTACCTATCTGGAGAAACCGAAATTACTTTATTTCGCAGATGCATTTGTGCGGAGCATATCCTGTATTACGCCTGTGCAGGACGGGGGTTATGGGGTCTGTCTGGGAATCGGGGTGCTGCTTGCATGCATTGATTCAGGCGTGGACTATGCGCATCCTGAGTTTCTGCGCACCGGACGGGACAAGCCGAATTGCAAGTTTTATGGGATCAGACGATTCCGGGGAATCCTCCGATGGGGTATGCTCTTGGGTCGGTATATACACGGCGGCAGATCAATGAGGCACTTGCATCTTCTACGCCGGAAGAACGGTTTGCCCTCGTGCCGTCCCGCGATGTGACGGGGCATGGGACAGCGGTTCTCGGAATTGCCGCCGGAAACGGGCGGTCCTCTGCGGATGGAGCCATACGGGGTGTAGCGCCTGAGGCAACGCTCGTTGTCGTAAAGCTTGGAAATCCTGATCCGGCGGATCTGCCGCGGACATCGCAATTGCTGCAGGCGGTGGATTTCTGTGTACGGTATGCGCTGCTGGTGGAGCGGCCGCTCGTCATTAACTTGAGTTTCGGGAATAATTATGGTTCGCACAGCGGGCAATCGCTGCTGGAAACGTATCTCAATGCAGTGTCAAATTTAGGGCAACATGTGATCTGTATCGGGTCAGGGAATGAAGGGGATACCGGACGCCATTATGCCGGGAACCTGAAGTCGGATCGCAGGTCGGCCGGCCAAACGCAAACCGTCCGCGCGACGTCCGATCCGACTGCGACGTCTGCGGTCTCGGCAGCTACCGCTCGAATGGTCCACACAATGTCCGCACTGCCCAATCCTCCTGCAGTCTCGGCAGCGGCCAACCGCGCTGTCTCCATTGAATTTCAGGTCGGCGCCTATGAATCCTCGTTCAGTCTCCAGATCTGGAAGGTTTATGGGGATGAAATCTCGATCGAACTGATTTCCCCCGGCGGCATCCGCTCCGGCACGCTCTCTCCTGTCCTCGGCACGGCGCGTCTGACGCTTGGTCCGACAGAACTTCTCCTGTTTTATGGCATGCCATCCCCCTACAGCCAGGCGCAGGAAATTTACCTGACCTTTCAGGGCGCAGGAAACCATCTGTCCGTCGAAAACGGCATCTGGACCTTGCGTCTCACCCCCGGCCGCCTGATCTCCGGTTCCTTTGACCTCTGGCTTCCCGGCGGAAACGCCGTCGGTTCACAGACACGCTTCTTCTCCCCCACTGCCGACACCACACTCACCATCCCTTCCACCGCCCGCTCCGCCATCACGGTCGGTGCCTACGATCCCCGCCTTTCCTCCTATGCCAGCTTCTCCGGCCGCGGCTATACCCGTATTCTCCACGAAATTAAACCTGATCTCGCCGCCCCGGGTGTCAATATCCCAGCTCCCCGTTCCGGCGGCGGCTATGCTTCCTTCACCGGCACCTCGTTTGCCACGCCTTTTGTATCGGGAAGCGCCGCTCTTATGATGGAATGGGGTATTCTGCGCGGAAATGACCCGTTTTTATATGGTGAAAAGCTGAAAGCTTATCTCATCGCAGGCGCAAAACCCATCGCATCCGAGAGCGAATACCCGAACAGGCGGGTGGGATGGGGACGACTTTGTTTAGAAAGTAGCCTGCCAGATTAAAGTTATTGAAGGATTCGATAGAAGAAATAAAAGCGCAATGTAAAGAGTTAAACGACAAATGAGACATATTTTTATCTCTGTACTATCTTGTACTTTGCTACGAAAATAAAACTCGTAGCAAGGTACTTATAGTGTTCATTTGTCTGGCAACTCTTTTTTATTTAACTGTTAATAACTTGCTGTTTAAAATTTTTTGAATGCAAAGAGAATCACTTACCCAAAAGATATTCTTCCAACATTTCCTTTACTTTTTTCTCAATTTCGTCTATGATCTCTTCACACCTTGTCTTTTTCATCCCTGCACCAGTTCCTACCGCCAGTAACTCTTTTCTGCCTGGATTTCTTCCATTTCCATCTACTGACGTAGTATGTTCGCCATAATACGTATTACTGTAAGTAAGATCATATGCCGGACTTAAATGCCATTTATCTTCGTCTGCTTCGTACAAATACGTGAAGTTCTTCGAATGATCATCTCTGTTATGTGCAAAAACATTGAAACACATTCGGCGGAACATATTTTCAACATCTTCATCGCAATTGCGTGTCATGATTTTTGTCAGTTTCATTAATCCATGATAGTCCAGACTTGGCTGCTCAAAATCCAATTCCAGAATTGCAGCTGTCGTCAACATGTGCACTTTCTTTTTCCCTTTCAAACAGTTTCTCCTGTCAAACCTTTTAGTTCCAAAATATCCTTTACATTTTTCTGATGGAAACAATCTCGTTTCACTCATCATAATTCCGCAGGCCTTGGCACAGCAGGAATAGTCATATTCCATTTTTCCTGCATCTTTTCCGTCCACATGCGCTGGAAATTTGATAATCCATTCTTCATTATCAATGGTTGTCATGATTTTAGGTCTTGCTCCGCCGCTGGTACCTCCCAGCAGATACAATTCGTCCAGTTTATCCGAATACTCTGTATTCAGTATCTTTTGACACTCTTCCGCCAGTTTGTCCAGATCTGCACTGCTCTGCTCCTCTGGAAAATTCTTTTCCGGGTGATATGTCAACGCTCCCATCCCCGATGTGCCCACAATCGCCAGACGATCCAGTACGGTCAGTTCATCCGGATTTTGTTTATGTGCCCGTAACAGGCGATCCAACAGTAATCTGCCCCAATGATCTGGAAGACTGTCCGCAAAAACCCCAAATAATCCTTCAAAATGATCCTTAACTGGAACAAATACCTGTTTTTGCAAAGGCAATGAAAATGGGTTGATCGAAAATCCGGTTTCCAGCCATTCATCACTGTACTGAAATGCCACTTTGTGGTCTGCCGTCATAGCTAATGTTCCCACCGTTTGATCCTCATAACACACCTGCAGTACTTTATCTTGTTTCATTGATAACCTCCTGAATATCTTTATACGGTACCTGCGTGAAAATATTTCTGAGCTCATCTGCAAGATCCAGTGCGATTGCAATTTTCGTTAAAGATAACAGGGAAATTTGTCCTGTCGTTTCGAATCTTTTGATTGAGCCGTAACTCACTCCGCTTATAGATGCTAATTTTTCCTGCGTAATTGAACGTCTCTTTCTGATTTTTCTCACTCGCTGCGCAAGTTTTTTAGATCCAGTTCTTCCGGAGTTTCCCATATAAATTGTTCCATTTTTTCCCCTTACTTGTTACAGATTATATGTTTATCTAAAATATCCTGTTTTTACTTCAAAACAGATTATATATTATCTATTCTATTTTACCACTCACGTGCAGAAAGCACAATGATTTCCTGCCCTGTTTCCATAAAACTCACCCCGTTTTTGTAACTGCAGATAAATTTTGCATCTCCTTTACTCTATAGGGATAATTTGCGCTTTTTTGACTATCCGGTAGTATTTGTTTCAGAGTAAGTAAAAAAGCCTCTGCCGGGCAAAAATTTTGCTTTCCGGCAGAGGCTTTGCTGGTCAAACGGATATTCATGCAAGCATGATTCGCGATTTTTCTTCCATTTCGCATGGCTTGGAATCGTTACAAATACTGGCTGAATTCCACTTTTTCTTTATTTGGTCCTTCGATCGTGAAGAAACGGACGCCATTTTCCCAGAACGGAAGGAAATGTACTTCATCCTGCGTCGTATTCAGACCGGCCCCGGTAATCATTTCGTGAGCTGCGAGTCCCAGTTTGTGGGAGATTTTATCCGAATGAGGGCGGCGTAGCGGGCTACGGCAACCGAATGAGGGTAAAATATACCGCAAAGTGGAGCTTGCAGATTGCGGAAATGATTTTTCAGACACGCTCTAGCACCTTTTTTCTCCACACAAAGGCTTGCAACGGCGTTTCCAAACCGGGCAAACGCTGCCAGTTCTTCCTGCGGCTGTAAAGATATGCTCCATTCCACCAAGTGTCACTACAACTATTTTTACACTCTGATGATATAATATTTCCGCTGTTTTTGCAACATTTTGCTCTCTCCTGCCCGTTCGCTGCCGTTTTGCTGTTTCGTTTTTTTCACAGATCACAAGGATGAGTGCCAGCATTCCTCCCATCAGGCTGCACCAACTGCCAGCCGCCCGTCCGGGCGCATGGTACACAAGAACAATTTTGTGCTCGCCTGATGGGATTTTTGCGCCGAGAAATGCCGTGTTTGCGCGGAACAGCATTGTTTCTTTCCCATCCACTTTCAGCACAAAATTTTCATCGTATGGAATGCTGGTGATGAGGTATCCGTCTCTTTCCGCGGAAACCACACCTGTGATGCCGTCGCCGCCGTATGTTGCTGTTGTTCCGCCAATCAGGGTAACCGCCTGACTGTACAGCTGCTCCGTTTTTTCCAACGGCTGTGCCATACCAGTCCATGTCTCAAAATTTTTCAGGATATAATGGCCTTTTCCCATCCGAATGAATGCAGTTCCATCTTCTTTCATCGTTACAAGATAGTTAAACTGTGTATTCCCATTGGCATACGTATGGTTGATGCCGGTCAGGCGGTTGGTCTGGCCGTTGATGCGGATGAACATATCATGACTCGCTTTCTGATTCTCCACCTCGAAAGAAACGGCGAGCAGCGTCGCTCCCTCTGCGGCACCCGGCAGCGTTGCTGAGACGGTCACGGATTTTTTCGTCTCAATCTCATATCCGTCCGCTGTCTTCTGAATGCGCAGATCTTCCTGATCGGTCTCTGGAATTTCAAGGTTCACTTTCTGAAAACAACTGTGAAACAGGGGTCCTACAGAACCATTCTTTGTATCTGAATCTGCAGCGGCTCTGAAATTATCCACAGATTTCGCCGATTTTTCCTGATCCGGGATTGCCGCTGTTGTCTTCCGCATTTCCTGATCCGGGATCACGGCTGCCGTCTCCAGTATTTCCTGGTTCTGCGGATAAGGTAATGATTTGTATTCCGTCTCGGAAACCACCTGGTCTGTCACGTAGGCAACCGGCGCTGCGGATATGGCACGATAAACCTGAAAGTCCCCGTAATCCCGGTACAGTTCATACCCTTCCGGCCGTGTTTCTGCCAGAATGTACTTCACGCCCATGAGCTGCCAGAACAGCGGATCATCGGAAACCGTCTGCATCATGCGGTTGCGGAAGGCTTCATTAATCCCATACGTCTCGTCCCGGAATTTCTTATATTCTGCATTGTATGCCGAGGAATAAATCGTCGAAACATTCTGTCCAATATCCCATATCCGGTTGACGTTCGCAAGGTTCTGTCCGCCGTCTCCATACTGCTCCATACGGTACCAGCCGGGATCCTCCGCACGGATCTCGCGGATTGCCGCTGCAATCTTGCTGTCCGTCAGAGCTTCATACGTTTTACGCGGGATCATCACATGCTTTTCCTGATTGATTGCTTTTCCGGCAAATGCAAGAATCACAGCACTAAAGACGAGCGGCAGAAACGGAAGCTCTCTGCCCCGCAGCCGTTTTTTTGCCGGAAACCACCGCCATGCCAGATAGCACGCAGTCACACAAATCACATCCAGTATGCCGAGATGCCAGTATGGTTCAAAGTATGTCTCTTGCTTTGCATTCCACATCAGAATCAGAACTATGAGGTACGGAAGCAATTCTCGCAGCTCTGTCATGACTTTGCGCTTAAAATTCCCGGTGCTTCGATTTTTTCCACACTCCCGCTTCCGGACAAGCTGGTTTTCCACATAAAGCCCGACTTCTGCACAGAGGACCGGAAGAAACGGGATGAATACTTTATCTTTGCTGTACAGGCCGCCGTTCAGCAGATAGCCGAACAGGGGAATACAAAAGAATACCAGCAAAAGGAAGGACAACAGTTTCTCACGCAACCGGCTCTTTCCGATCACTCTGCCCAAAAGCGCCACCCCCGCAAATGCGGAGAGGCCAATGCCGTACGGCGTGTAGCAGAGACGCAGGATCAGAAACTGCGGTTTCCACATCGCCGGATCGGTAAAAAGTCCTGCGATGCCGCCCGCTGCGGTGCCGCGTCCGCCCTCGCCGCTGCCGCCGAACAAGGCGGCAGCCGATGGGATCAGCAGAATACCGGAAAGAAGGATTCCTGCGAGGACCGGAAGCGCAAAGCGGATTGCTGCGCCAAAAAAGCTCCGCAAACCCACCAAGGTTTCACCCGTTCCGGCAGATTTTTCACCTGCCCTCTGCTTTTTCTCTGCCCCGGCCTTTTGATTCCGCGACACTTTTCGATTCTCCTGTTCCGCTTCATACGCAGCATTTTCTGTACCGCATTTCAAATACTCCGTCACCGCATACGCCGTGAGCGCAAGCAGCCCGCCGACCGAAAAATAAAAGCTGGTCAGAATCATCCCAAGAACGGAAAGAATCAGCAGACCGCTCTTTCTCTTCTGAAAATGGCGGTCCACGCCCAGCAGAGCCAGCAGCAGAAACGGCATATAATTGACAAACATAAGCTGATTATAGGAATGATATAGAAGTGCGGTAGAACACGTAAAGAAAAGTGATGTAAAAAGACAGTTGCCGTAATGCAGACCCTTTTTGCTGATCCATCGATAAAAAAGCACTGCATCCGCCGCATACAGCAGCGCGGAGGAACCCATCACCCACAGGTCCATCGGGATGAACGGGAAAAGGTAGGATAACAGCATGGTCGGACTCAGCAGTCCGTAGTAGGCAAAATGGTAAATATTCTGACCTCCTCCCAGATTCCATGCGAAATCCGGGAAGAGGTTTCCGGTCGCGTAAAACCGCTTTCGGAAGTAATCGGCAAGGGTGCTGTGCTGGCTGATCCAGTCAATCGAGGAGCCGAATACGCCGTATTGCAGGACGAACAGCCGGCACAAAAGCAAAGAAAGAAAAACAGACCAGCCGCCGTAAAATCCTTTCCGGTAAGACCTTCCAAAAGCCGTTCCGCCGTCCTTTCGGCTGGCCTTTCTTTTTCCGTGATTTCCCCGGCTCTCTTATTTCCTTTAAGATTTCCTTTTTCATGCCCGGATTTCTCCTCTTTCAGAAGCATGGCGTTTGTCGGCATACTCTGGAAAATACACATTTTTCTTTTCTGCCGTATGGGCATCTTTTCTTCTCTTTGCAGCACTCTCCTGCTTTTTCACCGGCTGCACACTGTGCATCTTGACCGTCTCTTCACTCGTCTCCTTTAAAAGATAGATCGGACGGTGCTTTGTTTCAAGATATGTCTTGGAAAGATAAATGCCTACAATGCCCGTGCAGAAAAGCTGTACACCGCTCACCAGAAAAAGGATGCATGCCATCGACGGCCAGCCCGCAACGGGATCGCCGAACAGCAACGTTCTTACGATAATGAACACGATCAGAATCATCGAAATCAGGAAAAAGAGCACGCCCATGACGGATGCGAGTGACAGCGGGGCTACGGAAAAACCTGTGATGCCGTCGATTGAGTACGCAAGGAGCTTTCGAAGTGGCCACTTTGATGTTCCGGCGCAGCGATCCTCATGCTCAAATTCCAGCCATTCTGTGTGAAAGCCGACCCATCCGAAAATCCCTTTGGAAAAGCGGTTGTACTCACTCATTTCCAGCACGGCATCCACCATTTTGCGGCTCATCAGGCGGTAGTCCCTTGCACCGCTTACGATCTCTGTTTTGGAAAGGCGGTTGATCACACTGTAGAAAGCATTTGATAAGAAGGATTTGATTTTTCCCTCGCCCTCCCGCGAACTGCGGCGTGCCGCTACACAGTCACAAGTGCCGCTCTGCAGCATCGCGTACATTTTCGGAAGAAGGGACGGCGGATCCTGAAGGTCGACATCCATCACCGTTACGTAATCACCTTTAGCCGCCTGCAGTCCGGCGTACATGGCTGCCTCTTTTCCGAAATTTCTCGAAAACGAGAGGTAACGGCAACGCATATCCTTCTGCGCAAGCCGGCGCATCTCAAACAGACTGTGATCCCTTGAGCCGTCGTCAACAAAGATCAGCTCGAACTGAACCTTCTGCTGTTCTTCCATCTCATTCATCTGACGTACCATCGTCTCGTAGTAAACCGGAATTGCTTCCTCTTCGTTGTAGCATGGTATGATAATACTGATTGTCTCCATTTTTTTCCTCCCGGGGATTACATACTCTCTCAGAATCCTTCTTCAGATCCTTCCTGCTGCAATCCCGCTTCTGTCTCATTCTTATGCAAGTCAGGTTTTTGTGGCTGTTTCTCCCGCTGCAGAATCCTCGCCTGCCTCCGGGAAACGCAGGATGACTTTAAACAGATCGCCGTCTGCCGCAAGCTCCATGCGGCCGCCCATGTTGGCCGTGTAGCTTGATGCAATCGCAAGGCCAAGGCCGTGCCCCTCGCTCGTCCGTGATTCGTCGCCGCGCACAAAGCGTTCCATCATTTCCTCCGCTTCAAAATTCATCTCATAGGCGGAAATGTTTTTCATCGTCACGAAAATCTCCCCGTTTTCCTTCCCTGCGTCAATGTAAACTCTCGTTCCGCCCAGGCTGTATTTCAGGATATTTTCCACGAGATTCTGTATCACGCGGTACATTTTCCCATTATCCCCAAGGAACGGAAGCGGCTCATCTCCGAGCGCCGTGCGAAACGACAGATTGCTCTGCGCAATCGCATCGTCCATATCGGCGAGGGTCTGCTCGATCAACCGTTTCATATCCATTTTTTCCATCTGGAATTTTTCGGTTCCGCTTGTCGATTTGGAGAGCTCGAAGAGGCTTTGGATCATCTCCTTTAGCTGTTCCTGTTTCACAGAAATCACTTCGACGTAATCCTGTGCCGCCGGTGTCAGATCCTCTTTTTTCAGAAGATCCGTATAGCCGACCATCGAGGTGAGCGGTGTTTTCAGATCGTGCGATACATTGGTAATCAGGTCAATTTTGAGACGCTCCGCCTGCATCTGTTTTTCTACGCTCTTCTGCATAGCGCTCTCAATATTTTCCAGCTCTGCAAACGCCGGATACAGCAGGGATTTTTCGGATATTTCATGGATCCGGCTTTCCATGCTGCCTTCTGCCATCGTATGGATCTGTTCCATCAAAAGGCCCATCTCCCGGTTCAGGCGACTGCGGTATGTTTTCCAGGCAAACAGAATTAAAATCAGCGTGGTCAGCCCAAGAAGAATGACAAACAGTACCTCGCCATCCATTCCGTTTATCAGTCCGGTGATCATGGTAATCACGATTAGAAGTTCCGCAATCAGTGCCACACGGAACGGCCATTTACTCTGACCGGCAAGCTGCCGTTCCAGGCTGGTCCGATCTCTGTAACGCTTCCTTTCTCTGCTAAAAAAAGGACATTTCTCTCAGTTGTTTCTTTTCATAGCGACAGACAAGAATGCCGGCACTGAGAAGGAAAACGCCACAGATTCCAAAAAACAGAAGACCTGTCTGCACACACTCTATTACAGTACCCCATTCGGCAACAATGCGGTATCTGGCATAGCTGTGCCGGAGCGGCTGAAGCCATCCGAAAAAAGCAAATCCTCCGACAAGAACCAGAAGCTCATTTGGCACCTTTTCGGATTTTTTTCAGAAACAGCTGCTCTTTCTCTGCTTCCGCAGCGGCTCTTGCCTCAAACTGCATCTGCCGGGATTTTTCTATTTCATCTGTCTCGGACTTATCTGCGGCTGCCCCTTCGCTGCTTTTTGCTGTTTTTCCCGCTTTTTCCGGTTCACTGCCGGCAAAAGCAGTCATTTTCGAGTTCCCGGTATTTTTTCGGAATTTCCATACCAGATACAAGGCTGCGGCTATGCCCAAAACGCCGACTACCGTCACTCCAATGCCGATACCCCATTCGATGTTGCGCCACATTCCCCATTCGAATTCACTGGCCCATTTCCGCAGAAGCTTTCCGCACAAAATCAGTACCATAGAAAGATCGAGAAGCATCCACAGCAGGATGCGTTTTTCAGTCTCCGTTAATTTTTTCAATTTTGTATCCAATTCCCCACACCACCTTTAAATATTTTGGATTTTTCGGATTGACCTCGATCTTCGTCCGAATATTTCGGATATGCACCATGATCGTCTCCGTACCGATCGGTTTTTCATTCCAGATCCTCTCATAGATCTCATCCGGCGAAAAAACTCTGCCCGGATTTCTCATCAGAAGTGCCAGAATTTTAAATTCAATCGGAGTCAATTTCACCGGATTTCCATCCACGGAAAACTCGATGGTATCCTCGTTTAATTCAAGTCCGCCGATGATGTAGTTTCTTCCCTCTTCCTCTTTTTTCTGTGCCATTCCCATAAACCGGGTGTAGCGGCGCAGTTGGGAATTTACCCTTGCCATGAGTTCTAACGGCGTAAACGGTTTTGTCACGTAATCATCCGCACCAATATTTAAGCCGATCACTTTGTCTGTCTCCTCTGATTTTGCAGAAAGCATGATGACCGGGAACTCATGATGTTCTCTCAATTTGATCGTCATGGTCACACCATCCATCCGCGGCATCATAATATCCACAATTGCAAGATGAATGGTTTCCCGCTCGATCACTTCCAGTCCCTCGACACCATCGGCTGCCTTATATACATGGTATCCCTGGCTTTTTAAGAAAATCTCAATCCCATCACGAATCTCTTTGTCATCCTCCACGACTAAAATATTGTACTCATTGTTGTTCAACTGTTCCATCTGACTTCTGACTCCTTATCTGATATGCCTTACTGTAATATATCTATCTAAAAAACCATTATATAAAAAACGAAAGAATTTCTAAAGAATTATTTGTGGAACAACAAAAAATCCCGGCAAAATCAAGTTTCCTTGAAATTACCGGGATTCCTACCCTAAGCT
>ENA-OQKL01000272-OQKL01000272.1-human-gut-metagenome-genome-assembly--contig:-NODE-272-length-17629-cov-2.391898_pt1 | contig 17629 bp, 18 predicted proteins | sample MGYA00242779_ERZ504800 | MGnify/ENA primary metagenome ERZ504800 (study PRJEB26092, sample SAMD00036410) | human gut metagenome | host: Homo sapiens | study: EMG produced TPA metagenomics assembly of... | reverse complement strand
CATCGACTACCTGCGGGCGCACATCGAGGAGATGGAAAAGGCCATCAACGAGGACGGTCTGCCGCTGATGGGCTACACCACATGGGGCCCTATCGACCTTGTGAGCGCATCCACCGGTGAGATGAAAAAGCGCTACGGCTTTATCTATGTGGATAAGGACAACGACGGCAACGGCACACTGGCCCGCAGCCGCAAGGACAGCTTCTACTGGTACAAAAAGGTCATTGCTTCAAACGGCACCGACCTTGCCTGAAATTTGCGAAAAAATAAATTTGTGAGAAAGAATTGGAATTTATGACACCTGAGATCATTGCACACCGCGGCGCGTCCTATCTTGCGCCGGAAAATACCCTTTCTGCGTTCCGCAAGGCGATGGAGATCGGCGCGGACGGCGTGGAAATGGACGTACAGCAGACCAGCGATAAAAAGCTGGTGATCCACCACGATTTTGTCATTGACTGGCACACCGATATGCGTGGCCAGATCTACGACATGACCGAGGGCGAGCTGAAGGCGCTGGACTTTGGCAGCTGGAAGGATGTGAACTATCGGAACGAGAGGATCGCTACCCTGCAGGAGGCACTGGCTCTGTGCAGGGAAATGGAAGGTACCATCGTTCAGCTGGAAATGAAGGCCACCATCGATGACGACCCGGATTTTGTCCCCCGCGTGATCGAGGAGGTGCGTGCAGCAAACATTACCGACCGGCTGGTGGTGATCTCGTTCAACCACGACCTGCTGCGGCAGGCAAAGCAGCTGATGCCGGAGCTGAAGGTGGGCGTGCTGGTCTACGGTGCGTTGGAGACCATGGCGCTGCCCACTAGCACATGGGAAATGCTTGGCCTGCAGAACGGGCTGGAAGAGGATGATTTTCCACAGCTGCCGCCGCTGTCGGTGGAAAATGTGGATGACGAAAACTGCAGCTGGGCCCTGCGCTGGATGGGCAATCAGATCAGTATGCTGCAGGCGAACTTTCCGGGCAAGAGTCTGGTAGAGGTAGCCCAGCGCCTGCTGGAACAGCGGGACCCGGTAAAGTATGTGCAGACGCTGGACTTCAAGCCGGACTGGGTGAGCTGCGAATATCACACCGCTTACCAGCAGCCCAGCATGGTGCAGAAGCTGCATGATCTGGGCATCAAGGCGGCATACTGGACGGTGGACGGGGAACAGGCCGTGAAAGACCTTTGGCCCCTGCAGCCGGATGCCATCGTCACAAACCGCCCGGACCGCGTGCGGGAATGGATCTCTGAACTGGAAATGACAGAATAAAGGGCAGAAGCTGCATCCCTTCGGTGCGGCCTGATTCCCCAAGCAACATCTGAAAAGCAAACAGCGGACAGCCTGCAGGCTGTCCGCTGTTGTGCTATGCAAAAGATGTTATAAAATATATCCGAGGCTCCGCAGCACGAACAGCCAGAAGGTCAGGCTGAATGCGCTGAACAGGGTGGTGGTAACGCACACGCTGCCGGTAAGCACACCTTCGTGGCCCATCTGCTTTGCCATAACGTAGCACGCCGGGGTGGTGATGCTGCCCAGCATCACCAGCAGGGCCACCAGCTTTTCGTCGGTAAAGCCAAAGCGCACAGCCAGCGGCAGGAACAGCGCAGGCAGCACCATCAGCTTGACCACAGTAGCCACAGCGGTAGGCTTGAGGTATCCCAGAGCGTTTTTGGCCCTTGAAGCCTGCACCAATGGCAAGCAGGGCCAGAGGGCTGGTCAGACCGGCCACATTGGAAAGAGCCTTATCCAGCATGGCAGGCATGGAAATGTGCAGCATGCTCCACGCAAAGCCCGCTGCAATGCCCAGAAGGATGGGGTTCGTCAGGATGCCTTTCACACTCTTTTTGAGCTTTTTCAGCCATATTGCCGGTCTGAGCCTGCGCAGTGGGCGCTTCCAGCATCAAAATGACCACTGCCATGATGTTATACAGCGGCACACTGCCAAGGATCATCAGGCTGGACATGCTGGCATCGCCGTAGATGCTCTGCAGTAAAAGCCGAGCCGAGGATGGCAGCCGACGAGCGGTAACACACCTGAACGAACTCGCCCACAAGGCCGGTGCCCGTTTTAAAAACAGCTTTGCCAGCGCCCAGATCACAAGGATGCACGCCAGTGTGACCGCAAAGCAGAACAGCACATACCGGCCATCGAAGGTGGCGCGGACATCGGTTTTTGCCAAGGTCGCGGAACAGCTGCACCGGCAGTGCCACATAAAACACGAACTTGTTGGCCCCGGCCACGAACGCATCGCTCAGAAAACCGGTGCGGTGCAGCACATAGCCCAGCAGCATGATAAAGAACAGCGGCATGGTGCTGTTCATGCTGAACAGAAGATTTTCCAGCATGGCTCACACCCCGCCGTGGCGGCGCTGCTCTGCCGCCAGCTCCTGCTGCAGGGCAGCTTTGCGGTGGTCCAGCAGCAGGTCTTTGTTGTACTTGAAGTAGCGCTCGCAGCCGTTCTCGGTGAGGAAGGCGTGGGACACCGGGTCCACCGTCAGCTCGGTGACGAACACCACCATCTCCTGGCTTTCGGCAAAGGCCTGTTCCATAAAGTCGAAAGCGGCTTCCAGCGCGGCGCTGGCGGTCTGCTGGGCCTTTTCGCGCTCATCGGCAAGGGACTGGAACTGCCCGCGCAGCAGGTCGAAGGCTTCCTGTGTACCGGCGGCGTTGGCACGGCGCAGTTCGCCCTCCCAGCCGCGCAGCACGGCCAGCACCTGCAGGCGGGTGGTCAGAGCATCTTTGCTCAGCAGCCCGGCGGCACGCTTTTGCTGTGTTTCGGTGTCGTAATCCATGATCTGCTGGTGGAACATTTCTGCCGAGCCGTCCGGGATATCCTCCGGAACGGTGGCAAGGGCTTTTTTGGTCTCCCGCAGAAAGGCATAGCAGCTGTCGGCCACTGCATCTGCCTGACGGGAGGCCGTGAACCGGGTGCCGAGGCCTGCAAGGATCAGGCTGACCAGCGAAAGCCGCTCGTCGAAGGGGGCCTGCAGCAGCCGTGCGAACACGGCGGGCTTTGCCTGTCCGGCCAAGATCTCCTCTACGCCGTAGTCGTCGCGGTACTTATAGTAAAGGTCGAGGTAGGCGGAGAAGTCCTCTGCGATCTTCGGGTGCTGGATGTACTCGCGGATCAGGTCTTCATCAGCCTGCAGACCCAGTGTTTCGTAGGTATCCAGCAGATTGGAAAGATCCTCCCAGCCGCGGGCGGTCACGAACTGGGTGCCGTCCACATCGGCGTTGATCTGGTAGAAGTTCTGCGGGTGCAGCTCCAGATAGCTCAAAATGGCGCTGTGGATGTGGGCAGCGCGGGCATAGTCCTTCCACACGGGCAGGTCCGGCTCAATGTCCATGCGGCGCACGCGGTCCAGCGTAACGATATCAAAGTCGCGCACAGATTTGTTATATTCCGGTGGGTTGCCTGCCGCCACGATCACCCAGCCCGCAGGCACGGCCTGATTGCCAAAGGTCTTGCATTGCAAAAAATTGCAGCATGGTGGGGGCCAGCGTTTCCGACACACAGTTGATCTCGTCGATGAACAGAATGCCCTCGGAGAGGCCGGTGGCCTCCATCTTGGCGTAGATGCTGGCAATGATCTCGCTCATGGTATATTCAGTCACTGAGACATCTTTTCCGCCGTAGTTGCGCTGGCGGATGAAGGGCAGGCCCACGGCGCTCTGGCGGGTGTGGTGGGTGATGGTGTAGGCCACCAGCGCCACGCCGCACTCCCGGGCTACCTGCTCCATCACCTGCGTCTTGCCAATGCCCGGAGGCCCCATGAGCAGAATGGGACGCTGCCGGATGGCCGGGATGGCGTATTCGCCCAGAGCATCCTTGGCAAGGTAGGCTTTTACGGTGTGTTCAATTTCTTCTTTGGCTCGTTTGATATTCATAACAAATTCCCTCACGAATTGTTCAGGTCACGGTACAGGTCGTCCTCTTCGGCCAGCGCGTCGGCAAGGGTGCTTTGCGGGCGGGCTGCTGCACCGGTAAATTCTTCTTCATCCAGAACCACCTTCATGGCCCACGGCGGTACATTGGCATCGTCGAACCGCTCCCCCAGAAACAGAAAAGCGGTGTCGTAGGCCGGGCGCTTGGCGGGGTAGGTGCCCATGCCGTCGGTGAAGTACAAAAGGCCCCGCAGGTTCGAGAACTTCTTCTCGGCGCACAGCTGGTTCACGTATTCAAAGGCCGGGCGGAAGTCCGTTCCGCCGCCGCCCCGCAGCTCAAAGTGGTTCATGGCGTGGATCAGCTCGTCCTCATTGTGGATCAGGATATCCTGCCGGATGGCGTTATCGGCCTGGATCAGGTGCAGGTTCATCCGGTGGAAAAAGTTCTCCTGTCCTTTCAGCAGAGTGTAGGTCTCCGCAAGGAACGCCCGCACCAGTTCACCGGAGGTGGAGTAGCTGGTGTCGATGACAAGGGCCAGCTCCTCGATCTTTTTGCTCTCCCGGCTTTCCAGAGGCTCGATGAGGGGCAGGTTTCCGTACACCGAAAGGCCGTAGGTGTAGAAGTTCAGGTCGAACTCGTCCGGGTCCAGCTTTACTTCCTCCCGCAGCACGCAGAACCGGCGCAGAAAATCCCGGTAGCTGCGGCGGCTGCGGTTGGCGGCTTTTACCTGCTGCTTCAGGGCATCGGCACCGTCACCGGCTTCCTTGTCCCGCAGGTCCAGCTCGGTCTGCATCCGCTCACCGATCTTCTGCCACGTCTTCTGGGGCAGGGGCGTGGGCATCTGCTGGGGCTGCTCGGGGGCATCCTTGGGCCACAGGCGGTGGTCATCGGTGTAGAATTCCCGCTCCAGCTGGCGCAGAATGCCGGGGGTCTGGCCCGACCAGCCATCGGTAAGCCGGGGCTAGCGGCCACGACCCTGCCCTCCGCGGCAATGGCGGCGTAGGCGTTCTGGCGCACCCAGGTCAGCGGGCGCTTGACGCTGGAACGATTCAGGCTGTCCAGCACATTCTCCACGGCGATATCGCAGGCCAGATTCCACAGCCGGGCATCCCGCTTGCCTTTGAGCCAGAGATGCCGGAATACGCAGTGGAATACCGTGTGCAGATACAACCGGTTGAGATATTTTGGATTGTCCTGATAGAGCCGCAGCAGGTGGCTGGGCTGATAAAACAGGACCTGACCGTCCGTAGCCAGCACCCGGCAGCGCTCGTCCGGGGCGGGGGACAAGGCACTGAGCGCCATATCCAGAAAGCGGAAGTCCAGATACAGCCCGCTGCGCACCACGGCCAGCACCTCGCCGCCCATGCGTGCCTGCCACTCCTCGTGGGTCTCCGGCCGCTGGGACTGGAACGGCTTGCGCGGGTCAAAAAATTTTTCTTTTTGGATCGTTTGGGGCAAAAGTGTCACCTCACTTAGAACCCTCTCAGCTTCGCTGCAAACTCCCCCAGTCATCGCTGCGCGATGCCAGCCCCCCTCAGGGATGGGGTTTCTGGCGAAACCGGAAGCTTACCCTTACTGCCAAAGGCTCCCTCTTAGAGGGAGCTGGCGCACGAAGTGCGACGGAAGGAGTTTTCTGCTGTTTAAAAATCAAAATCGTACCGCTGCTTTTTGGGCTGAGGAGCATACTTTTTGTGCTCCGCATCCGCCAGCAGAGCGGCGGCAGCGGCGTTCCCGGCCTTGGCGGCAAGGGCTGAAGCTTCGGCAAAGCCGTCTTTGTCCAGCACATCCAGCGCAATGAGTGCACGCACGGCATCATTGTCCTGCGCCTTCAGCAGGCGGGCCAGCACCCGGTCGGTGTTGGCTGCCAGAAATGCCCGGTAGTGCCCGGCGGCGGCTTCGGTCAGCTGCCACGGATACCGCAGCCGGTCAAAGCAGAGCATTGCCATCACATTGGCATCGTCGGCATCGTGGCCCTGCGGGAAGATCGCGTCGTATTCTGCGGGGAGGAATTTGTTCTCTAAAAAACACTGCCGGTAATGATATCCTTGGCCGGAAAAGGTGTGCAGAAGGATGTGGGCGGGGGTCTCCTCGATGTCCTCCCAGTAGGCGGGATACCAGAGCGCCGCCAGCGGGGCTGCTGTACCGGCAGGGCAAAACTCAGCCCGCACCGCTTCGGTGATGTTGTTCACAAGGGCAAACAGGCCGGTAGGTTCTTCAGGGCCTGCCTGCACCCGGATGGTCTCCAGCGCGAAGCAGTTCAAAAACACATCGCTGCCCATGGTCAGGCTGCCCGTGCCCACGGTGAGCAGACGCAGCTTGCGGCAGTTGTAGAATGCGCAGCTGCCGACGACCTGTAAGCTGTCCGGCAGGGTCAGCTCTTCGAGAAAGTTCCCACACACCGGGTGCAGGTCGTCTGCATCCGAACCGGCAGCGGGCGCGTCAAAGTCGAAGTCGTACCGGCGGCAGGTGCCGCCTACCGCCTGCCCAAAGGCCCGAGTCAGCCGCGCCGTGCCGTCCGGGGCCGCCTCGTAGCGGCAGGTCTTGTCTGCCGCAGGCAGGCTGCGCGGCTTTTCGGAAAAGCAGTAGTCGCCCAGTTCGGTAACAGCAAAGCTGCCGCCCTCCGGTGCTGGCAGGGTGCCGGGCAGCGCGATACACGGCTCTGTGCCGTACACCCGCACCAGCCGGGCTGTGTCTGCCGAAAGCGGCAGGATATCCAAGGTGAGTGTGCTCTCCGAAACCACGATGCAAAACTCCTCAATTTGATAGAATCATTCAGCTTTCAGTATAAACCAACGGCAAAGCCTTGTAAAGTATAAAAAATTCTGACGTAACATAGTAGAAAAATGAATCAGAAACCTCTTGACTTTTGCATGAAAGTGCGTATAATAAGGGTAGGCAACGCGATAAGGCCGAACGTGTTTACCACGTAAAAAATCGAAGCACCCCGGTAGAACCAGTACCGGGGTGCTTCTTTTCATTAGTGCTTGCTGCCCTTGAAGAACAGGCTGTCAAGCCACTTGCATAAATAGTAGGCTACTACCTCTGCTGCGACAGTCTGAAAAAACGCGATAAAGCTAGGCATGTTTACCACCTCCTTTCCGCGACAGGGGGATTGGAGAAGGGCCGCAGAGCCAGTATAACACAAAAAGCGGCAGCGCGCAATTTGATGCACGCTGTCGCTTTTTCATTGAGGAGGTAGAAAAACGCTTAGTTTTCGGCAAGGTTGCCGGTGTACAGCTGGTAATACTTGCCTTTTTTAGCGATCAGCTCGTCGTGGCTGCCGCGCTCGATGATGCGGCCCTGCTCCAGCACCACGATGCAGTCTGCATTGCGGACGGTGGACAGGCGGTGCGCGATGACAAAGCTGGTGCGGCCGTACATCAGGCCGTCCATGCCGCGCTGCACCAGCGCTTCGGTGCGGGTATCGATGGAGGAGGTGGCCTCGTCCAGGATCAGCACCGGGGGATCTGCCACGGCGGCGCGGGCGATGGCCAGCAGCTGGCGCTGGCCCTGCGAGAGGTTGGCACCATCGCCGGTGAGCATGGTGTTGTAGCCTTCCGGCAGACGCTTGATGAAGCCATCCGCGTTGGCAAGGCGGGCGGCGGCGATGCACTCTTCATCGGTGGCATCCAGCCGGCCGTAGCGGATGTTCTCCATCACCGTGCCGGTGAACAGATGGGTGTCTTGCAGCACGATGCCCAGAGAACGGCGCAGATCGGCCTTTTTGATCTTGTGGATGTTGATGCCGTCGTAGCGGATCTTGCCGTCCTGAATGTCGTAGAACCGGTTGATGAGGTTGGTGATGGTGGTCTTACCGGCACCGGTAGAGCCGACAAAGGCGATCTTCTGGCCCGGACGGCCATACAGGTTGATATCGTGCAGGACGGTTTTTTCCGGCACATAGCCAAAGTCTACATCGGTAAAGGTGATGCTGCCTTCCAGCTTGTGGTAGGTGGTAGTGCCGTCGTGGTGCGGGTGCTTCCATGCCCACAGGCCGGTGCGCTCGTCCGTCTCCACCAGCTGGTCGTTGCGGTCGTACTTTGCGTTGACAAGGGTCACATAGCCCTCGTCGGTCTCGCTCTCTTCGTCCATCATCTTGAAGATACGCTCGGCACCGGCCAGAGCCATGATGATGCTGTTGGCCTGCATGGACACCTGACTGATGGGCATGTTGAAGCCCTTGTTCAGGCTCAGGAAAGCCACCACCGTGCCAAGGGTCGTGCCGCCCATGCCGCTCACGGCCATGGCTGCGCCTGCCAGTGCGCAGACGGCATAGCTGATGTTGCCCAGCTGGGCGTTGACCGGCATCATGATGTTGGCAAAGCTGTTGGCTTTGTTGGCGCTGTCCTTCAGCTGGTCGTTCAGCTGGCGGAAACCGTCCAGCGCCTTCTGCTCGTGGGTGAACACCTTGACGACCTTCTGGCCTTCCATCATTTCTTCGATGTAGCCGTTCAACTTGCCCAGATCCCGCTGCTGCTGGATGAAGTATTTGCCGGACTGCTGGGTGATCTTTTTGGAGCAGAACATCATCAGCGCCACCATCAGCATGGTGACGATCGTCAGCTGCCAGCTGAGCATGCACATGCTGAAGAACACCGAAACAATGGTAATGGCGCTGGACACCAGCTGCGGGATGCTCTGGCTGAGCATCTGGCGCAGGGTATCCACGTCGTTGGTGTACACGGACATGATGTCGCCGTGGGGATGCTGGTCAAAATACTTGATGGGCAGGCTCTCCATGTGGGTGAACAGCTGGGTGCGCAGGTTGCGCAGGGTGCCCTGCGTCACGTTGACCATGATGCGGGCGTTGAGCCATGCGGCCAGAATGCCGATAACGTAGATGATGCCTACCCGCAGCAGAGCCGCTGCCAGCGGGGCAAAATCGGGGTCCTGCTGCTGGGTCATGGGCACGATGTAATCGTCCATCAGGGTCTTTAAGAACAGACTGGCCTGTACGTTTGCCAGCGCGCTGACCACGATGCAGACAAGTACAAGGATGCAATGGGGCAGATAGTGCCGGAATACCTCATCCATGATGCGCTTCAGCAGCTTGCCCGGGTTTTTTCCACTTTGGGCCGGGGGCCGCCCATGCGGGGGCCGGGGCCGCGAACTTCTTTTGCCTGAGCCATTACTGTTCACCTCCCTGTTTGTCAAAGTCGCCGCTGCCCTGGGTCTGGCTGTTGTAAACTTCCTGATAGATGGCGTTGGTTTTGAGCAGCTCTTCGTGGGTGCCCAGACCATCGATCTTACCGTTATCCAGCACAAGGATGCGGTCGGCGTCCTGCACCGAGGAAATGCGCTGTGCAATGATGATCTTGGTGGTGCCGGGGATCTCCTCCCGGAATGCCTTGCGGATCTTGGCATCGGTGGCGGTATCCACGGCGCTGGTGCTGTCGTCCAGGATCAGCACCTTGGGCTTGCGCAGCAGCGCACGGGCAATGGTCAGGCGCTGCTTCTGGCCGCCGGACACGTTGGAGCCGCCCTGCTCGATCCAGGTATTGTACTTATCAGGGAAGCGCTCGATAAACTCATCGGCGCAGGCCAGCCTGGCCACCCGGATGCACTCTTCCTCGCTGGCGTTCTCATCGCCCCAGCGCAGGTTGTCGAGGATGGTGCCGCTGAACAGCACGTTCTTCTGCAGCACCATGGAGACCTCCCGGCGGAGGACATCCAGGCTGTAATCCTTAACGTCCACGCCGCCCACCTTGACAGAGCCGGTCTCGGCATCATACAGGCGGGGGATCAGCTGCACAAGGCTGGATTTTGCGCTGCCAGTGCCGCCGATGATACCTAAGGTCTCACCGGGCTTGATGCTGAAGGTGATATCATTCAGCACCGGCTGGCCGCTGCCGTGCTTATACTTGAAGGTGACATGCTCGAACTGGATGCCGCCGTCCTTCACCTGCTGCACCGGCTGCTTTGCGGGGGGCAGGTCGGTGGTCTCGTCCAGCACTTCCACAATACGCTTTGCGGAAGCGGCAGACATGGAGATCATGACAAAGGCCATGCTCAGCATCATCAGGGCCATGAGGATGTTCATGATGTAGCCGAACAGAGCGTTCAGCTGGCCGGTGGTGATGGCACCATGCAGAACGTACTTGGCACCCAGCCAGCTCAGGGCGATGTTGCAGCCGTAAACGGCGGTGAGCATGGCAGGGTTATTGAAGCTCAGGCGGCTCTCAGCGTTCACAAACTGGTCGTACAGGCTCTGGCAGGCTTTGGTGTACTTCTCGTTCTCAAAGCCCTCGCGCACGAAGCTCTTCACTACGCGGATGGCGGAGACGTTTTCCTGCACGGAAGCGTTCAGGGCATCGTAGTTTTTGAACACCCGGTCAAAGATGTGGAAGGTGGGCACCATGATGCCTGCCAGCACCGCCACCAGAAAGACCACAGCCACCACGAAGATCAGCGACAGCGGGCCGCCGATCATCACGGCCATGAACAGGGCGAACACCAGATGCACCGGGGCGCGCACGCACATGCGCTCGATCATCTGGAAGGCGTTCTGCACGTTGGTCACGTCGGTGGTCATACGGGTGACAAGGCCTGCGGTGGAGAACTTATCAATGTTGGAAAAAGAATAATGCTGGATGTTCTCATACATGGCATCGCGCAGATTTCCGGCAAAGCCGGTGGATGCCTCGGCGGCGTATTTGCCGGCCAGAACGCCCAGCGCCAGCGCGACCACAGCCACCAGAAAGGTGAGCAGGCCGTACTTGAGGATGGCGTTCATATCGCCCTTTTCAATGCCCTGATCGATGATAAAGGCCATGATGGTGGGCAAAAGCACATCCATCACGGCTTCCAGAGCGGCAAAGAGCGGTGTCAGGACTGCGGCGCGTTTATACTCGCCCAGATGTGACACTAACTTTTTGATCATCTGAGTTACCTCCTGTTACTTTTTATTTGTTTGGTACAGAACAATTTTATACAAAACATTTTAATTGTCAAGACGTTTCAAAAAATGTTCATAATTACTAATTTAGCAAGCCGATTTTAGGCAAGTTGACAAACCCTCTCAGTCAAAGCCTGTCAGCTTTGCCAGCTCCCCCAAAGGGGGGAGCTTTTCTTGCTCTGAACGATACGACCTGCTTTGAATTGGACGCATCACCCTTTGTATTATGGTGCACATAGCTCCCCCTTCGGGGGAGCTGGCGAGCAAGGCGAGCTTGAGAGGGTTCATTTCAGTGCTTCCCGCAGCTTGTTCAGCAGCCGCAGCAGCTCGGTATTTTCCTCCGCTGTCAGCAGCCCAGCCACATAGTCGTCGGTCTGGTGGAAGCAGAGCATCGTCTTTTCGTGGAAGCAGATGCCCTCTTCGGTGAGCACCAGCTGCTTGAGCCGGGCGTCCTGCGGCACGCTGCGCCGCTCAATATACCCCTTGCGCTCCATCAACTGCAGGATGTTGGTCACGGTGGAGCGGGTGATAGAGAACTCCCGCTCAATGTCCCGCTGGAACACGGGGGTGTCCCGGTGGCGGTAGAGATACCCAATGATCCACCCATGCATGGGGGTGGCCTGCTCCACGTCATTTTCGCGGGCAAACTGGTTGATCTTGCGGAAGATCAGGTTGTCCACCCGGCGGATCTGCGCCGGGATGACCTGTGGGCCTTCCCAAGGGGGATCGGCGTGATTGCAGCACTCGTTTTTAGGTTTCGTCACACATCATGGTTTTGTCCTTCATGGTTGTTTTGGCATTGAACAGTTTCAAATAAAACTGTTTGATAGCATACATATTATACAGCAGTCAAAGTGAATGTCAAGGGGAAGGGAACGATTTTAAATGCCCTCCGCTTTGCTCTGGGCATAAAATAATGAAATATTATTTTTTATATTGCAAACCAGCCAAGCCTGCGGGCTTGGCTGGTTTGCTTTTTCACGGAAGGGGCCGTAGTTGCAAGCGGCATATTTTCCGGTTGCACGGTCATTTCCGAAGGAAATAAGCGCAACAGGTGGAGTTTACCTTTTGGGCCATTACTGTGAAAATGCAACAGCAGACAGCCTGCAGGCTGTCTGCTGTTGCCCTATTATAAAAACTATTTTTCCGCTAAATATGCCCAGAGCGAAGCGGAGGGCATTCTAAATTATTATTCCAGATTGTGTTTTTTGCAGAACTGTTTGCTCACCCAGTACATCCCGCCCCACAGCAGAACGGCCAGCACCAGATACAACGGGTTCTTCATGGAACTGACCAGCGACTGCCCAAACACTGCCATCATGGCAATCATCACGCCTTTGCCCAGCAGCATGGTAATGAGATAGCGCTTTTCGTCAAAGTCCGAGATGCCAAAGGCCAGATGCATAAAGGAGCTTGGCGCGAAGGGCAGCAGCGCGAGCATGAACAGCGACGAAGTGTCAAAGCGGTTCACCCACTGCTGAGCCTTTTCCAGCTTGGGCGAGCGGGAGGCAAACTTCCAGAAGAAGCACTTGACCACCCGCCGCCAGAACAGGAACATGATGCTGCCACCCAGCGCCACACCGGCCCAGCTGTACAGAAAACCCAGAATGCCGCCGTGAGCCGCTACATTCAGCGCCACAATGGCAATGAGCGGCAGCGGCGGAAAAAACGACTCCACCATGGCCAGCATGATGGGGGCAATGGGGCCAAGGTTGCCAAAACTGTCCAGCAGAGTTTCCCAGAACTCCAGCGTTCCCAGCTGGCGCAGACAAAAGTTCATTGTGCACATCCATCCCTTCCGCCTGCGCTTTCCCATCCGCAGGTTCCTCTATCCGTAGTATATCCATATTGTATGACACAAGCATGAACACAAAGCGACATTTTTTTTGCCCTGTGCACAGCTTCCTTGGGATACTACGAAGCTGCCGGTGCTCGTTTTACTCCGCAGCCTGCGTTTTCTGCGCGGGCCTTCATACGCTCCAGCTGGGCGGTGCGCTGCTTTTCCCACCGGGCAAGAGAAGCATCGTCCGGGATCTGCAGGCAGCGGGCGTAGCTCCAGTGCAGGCCGTCGCGGCGGGCCAGCTTGTAGCGCTGGAACACACCCTTGCCTGCGGCATTGCTGCTGCCGGCGCAGTGGGGGCACTGGCTCAGGGTGTACCAGCTGTTGCTGCCCTTTTTCAACCACACATCATCGGGCTTGAGCGGTGCGCCGCACTCCGGGCAGCTCATGGTGTAAATTTTGGGGTCGGTGCGCCAGGTGTACTGCTCCACATAGCCGCGGAAGACCTCAAAATCCCGGTAGTCGCCGGGGGTGGGGCACAGGCTGGCCCGCAGGGATTCCTCCTCAGTGGGGTAGGCCGCAAGACCGGCCCGCAGGTCGAGCATCCGGCAGACATCGGCGGTGTACAGCGTGTCGGAAAGGGCATCGTGGAACTGCCGCTCCATGGGCAGCCCTAAGCGGGTGACGACGCTTTCCAGCGTCATGCCCTCGCCCTCTTTGCGGGGATGCTCCCGCAGGAACACCTGCTGCAGGTCGTACCAGATGGTGGGCTTTGATTCGTCGATGTTGCACAGGTACAGGTTCTGCTTGAGCACCGGTACGTCATCCATGCCCCACTCGGCAAATTCGGCATCCGGGCCGCACCACTGCATAAAGCGGCGCAGGCCCTGCACGATGGGCTCACCCTTGTCCAGATCGGCCTGCGTCAGGCCGGTGACTTTAGCAATGTGATGCTGCAGCTTACGGAAGATGCGGGGCCGCAGATGGATGGAAAAGGTGTCCAGCACGTTGGCATCCTCGTCGATCTTCACGGCACCGATCTCCACGATCTCGCCCCGGAAGGTCTGCTGCACGCCATGGTAATTAAAGGTATACGGCTGGTAGCCGATATTCCATTCCAGATCAAATAAAACCAGATTGCGCGGCATTGTTTTGTGTTCCTCTCGTTACTTTAAAATAAACTTCTCCACAGCCTCGGCCACACCGTCGTGGTCGTTGTCGGCGGCAGTCACATAGTCGGCCACGGCCTTTACCGGCTCTTCGGCGTTCTGCATGGCCACGCCCACACCGGCGTACTCGATCATGGAGCGGTCATTCAGGCCGTCGCCGCAGGCCATCAGGGTTTTCGCGGCCAAGGCCCATGTGCTCCAAAAGGGCGGCAAGGCTGCCGTCCTTGGCAACGCCCAGTGGCACGGCATCAATAAGAACGGGCTGGAGGGGTACAGGTCGATGCGGCCGTCAAACTGCTTTTTGCCGGCGGCCCACACCTCGTCCCGGCGGGACGGGGTCCAGCGTGATGAGCATTTTGCAGATGGGGTAATCCACATACTTTGCCAGATCGTCCACGCCGGTCATGGGCAGCTTGCAGGTAAAGCACTCGCGCAGTGCCCACTTGTCGTCCGGGTGCTCGGTGACAACGCCCTCTTTATTATAGGTGATAATGGTCACGTTCTGTGCGGCGGCAAAGGCGCACAGCTCGGGTACGTACTGGGCATCCAGCTGTTTCTGGTACAAAGTCTCGCCGGTGCGGCAGTCGATGATCTTGCCGCCGTTGTAAGAAAGGATGCAGCCGCCCTTTTTATCCAGTCCCAGCTCCTTTGCCAGCGGCATGATACCTGCCGTGGGACGGCCCGAGGCCAGCACGATGGTGACACCCTTTGCAATTGCGGCATCCAGTGCGGCGCGGGTGCGGGGTGTAACTTCCTTCTGGCTGTTAGGTCAGGGTGCCATCCAGATCCAGTGCCAGAACTTTGATCTCTGCCATATAAAATCCTCTCAATTTATATAAAGGTAAAAAAGCACTTACTCTCTTATTGTACAATGAAATGCCATCATCTTTCAACCCTTGCAGAGACGTTTGTGGAAAAAGTGGTGGCACTTGAGCAGGATTTTACATCCCTTTCCGGCTTTTTACGTTGGCGCGGATGCAGCCGCACCGGTTTTACCAAAGCTTTGCGGCGGCATGGTTTTTCCCCGCAAGGCGGTGCGCTACAATAAAAGCGTTCCCACAAGAGAAAAACGGGGCCTGAGGCAGGCCCGCAATGTTTGATTGAATGAAAAGAGAGGATCACGTCATGAAAGAAAATAAGATCTCCCGCCGCAGCTTTCTCAAGTTTGGCGCAGCTGCTTCTGCCGTCGGCATGATGGCTGCTGCACCCGTTGCCGCAAACGCAGCACAGCCGGATGCGGATGCCGCAGCCGACGAGGAGAACTGCCTGCTGGGCCTGTTCCAGAAACCCAAGTACATCTTCCTGTTCATCGGCGACGGCATGGGCACTGCCCAGATCCAGTCTGCCCGCTTCTACAAAGGCACCGTGGACAACAACGGCGCTGTGACCGAGGCCGACCTGAGCTTCACCGGCTTCCCCACCGTGGGCAGCGTGACTACCTACGACAGCACTTCTTTCTGCCCGGACTCCGCTTCCACCGCAACCGCCATCGCCACCGGCCACAAGACCGAGAGCGGTGTCATCAATATGTGCCCCCTGGACCCGCGATGTGCCCCTATGAGACCATTGCCGAAAAGCTGCACGCCCAGAAGGGCTACAAGGTGGGCATCATCTCCTCGGTCAATATCGACCACGCCACTCCCGCCGCCTTCTACGCTCATCAGAAGACCCGCAAGAACTACTACCAGATCGGCGTAGAGCTGGCAAACTCCGGCTTTGAATACTTTGCCGGCGGCGAGTTCCAGAAGGTGAACGGCGACGGCACCGGCCCCAACAACCACGAAGTAGCGGCTCAGGCAGGCTACAATGTGGTCACCACGCAGGCGGGTGCTGCGGCACTGACCGCAGGCGCAGGCAAGACCCTGATCATTGCCGAAAATCTGGCCGACGGCAAGGCCATGAACTACGCCATGGATGCCGCCGCAGGCGAGTGGCAGCTGACCGATTACGTCAAGAAGGGCATCGAGCTGCTGGATAACTCCAAGGGCTTCTTCCTCATGACCGAGAGCGGTAAGATCGACTGGGCCTGCCATGCAAACGATGCCGCTGCTTCCATCCACGATGTGCTGGAGATGAGCAACGCCGTGCAGGCAGCTGTGGAGTTCCAGAACAAGCACCCCAACGAGACCCTGATCCTTGTCACCGCCGACCACGAGACCGGCGGCATGGCCATCGGCTACAAGACCACCAACTACGACACCTTCCTGACGAACCTGACCCACCAGAAGATGTCCTACGCAAAGTTTGATTCCACCTATGTGCAGAACTACATCGCCAACAAGACCCCCTTTGAAGCTGCCATGCAGGATGTGAAGGCAAACTTCGGTCTGACCCTGCCCAGCGACCCGGATGCCGCCAGCGCCGGCAAGCTGCTGCTGACCGACTACGAGGTGCAGAACCTGCGCACCGCCTACGAGCGCACCCTGAAGGTCGGCTCTGCCAGCCAGAAGGACATGTCTCAGCAGGACTATGAGCTGTACGGTACCTATATCCCGTTCAGCATGGCAATCTGCCACACCATCAACCACAAGTCCGGTATGGATCATACCACCTACGCCCACACCGGTGCCATGGTGAACGTCTACGCCAACGGCGTGGGTGCGGAGAAGTTCGGCGGCGTGTTCGACAACACCGAGATCTTCCACAAGCTGGCCGACCTGACCAAGGTCAAGTAAAGCTTCACCGGACTGATTTTTCACATTTTCCCGGATAAAGTAAAACCTCCCCGCTCTGGAACCGCAGCGACTGCGGCCGGGCAGGGAGGTTTTGCGTTGATTATGCTGTTTGCCTTTGCGGCTCCGCGGGTGAAAAAACAAATCGGGAAAGTCCGCAGACTTTCCCGATTTGTAAATTTAGAAAATGATTCCGCTGAATATGGCCAGAGCAAAGCGGAGGCCATTCAAAATTTAATTGTTGATCTCCGGGAAGCCCTCCAGCTTACTGGTGCAGTGGGGGCAGCGCACTGCCTTGATAGAGATCTCGCTCTGGCAGTAGGGGCACACCTTGGTGGTGGGGGCTGCCGGTGCAGCAGGCTCTGCGGGCTTCTTGTGCAGGGCGTTAATGGTCTTGATGACCACGAACAGCACGAATGCCACGATCAGGAAGTTGATGATGGCATTGATAAAGGAACCAATGCCGATCATCACGTCACCCACATGGATGCCGACGTCCGAGAAATCGGCGTTGAAAAACAGGCCGATGGCGGGGTTGATGATGTCGTTCACCAGTGAGTTGACGATGGCGGTAAAGGCACCGCCGATGACAACGCCGACTGCCATATCCAGCACATTGCCACGCATGGCAAAGGCCTTGAACTCTTCAAAAAACTTTTTGATGCCCTTGATCTCTTTTTCTGCCATAAGAAAATCCACTCCTTTACTCCCTTTATGCCGCAAGGGAACGTATTTGCGTCTATGATAGCGGATTTTTGGCGTGATTGCAAGGGAAAATGACAGCCTCAGCCCTCTTTTGGCAAAAAATAAAACGGGAAAGCCCGCAGACTTTCCCGTTTTGCAAGGATGAAACAGTTTTTACTTTTCCGGTGCAGTAAAAGCGATGGGGGTAGCACCTGCAGCGGCATCCACACTCAGCAGGGAGATGGGAGCGACCTCGTAGTGCAGGGTCTCAAAGCTCTGGGTCTGGCCGTCCTCGGTGGTGAACTCCAGAATGTAGGTCACGTCGGACTGCTTGTCAGCCTCCACGTCGCGGGTGATGACGATGTTCTCGCCGTCAGCCAGACCGTTCTCACCAGCCAGATTGTCGCCCTTCTCGTCGCTGCCTGCATCGTACAGGTACAGCTCGGTGACGGTAGAACCGGTGGTGTTGTACACAGTGTACTCAGCGGTGGTGGGCTCGAGCTGATTCGCTGGCTGCAGCCTCAGAGCTTGCAGCCTGGAAG
>ENA-OQKL01000270-OQKL01000270.1-human-gut-metagenome-genome-assembly--contig:-NODE-270-length-17686-cov-2.844296_pt1 | contig 17686 bp, 19 predicted proteins | sample MGYA00242779_ERZ504800 | MGnify/ENA primary metagenome ERZ504800 (study PRJEB26092, sample SAMD00036410) | human gut metagenome | host: Homo sapiens | study: EMG produced TPA metagenomics assembly of... | reverse complement strand
GGTCTTGATGCGGGGCTGGAACTTTTCGTTCTGCCACTGTACCTTGATGGTCTGCCAGCGTTTGGTCTTTCGGGTGCCGGTGAGGGAGAGACAGCCCTCCTCCGTCTCATACGGCCCGGACTTTTTGAGGATGACCGGGTTGAACATGACGAGATAGCCGTCCTCGCTCTCGAATGCGATGATGCGTTTAGCGACGCCTATCATGTTCGCTGCCATGCCGACGCAGCCGTCTTTGTGGGCGATGAGCGTTTCCAGCAGATCCTGCGCGATAGGCAGGTCTTCCGGCAGGGCAGGCGCGGCTTTTCGGGCGAGAAAAAGCTCGTCTTTGCAGATGTCACGAATCATATTATTTCAGCTTCTCAAGAATTTCGTCGGCGCTCACACCGCTGGCGAGGAGCTTTTTCAGCACATCCTCGGCTTCGGCCTTCTTGGATGCCTCGGCGGCTTTCTGGGCGGCAGCGTCCTGTCTGGCTTCCAGCTTGGCTACTTCTTTGTCGAGCTTCTTGACAGAGGCCTTTTTGGCTTTCAGGTCGGCGTTCAGCGACTTGACGTCGGTCTTCAGCTCTTCGATGCTGGCAGCCACTTTCAGGATCTCAGCTTCCACGGCGGCTTTCTCTTCCTGCTTTGCTGCGATTTGTGCGGCGAAGTCGGCGGTCACTTTAGTGGCCTTGACTTTATTCTTGCTTCCTTTGGGTCTGGGCATGGTGGGATACCTCCTGATTTTGGTTAGTTTGTGAGATAAGTATATCACACTTTTTATGTGCATTCCAGTCGGCTTTTAAGCAAAAATACAGAACAAAAAAACCGCAAAAAGCGCAGATGTTCCTGCAGCTCTTCACGGTTTTTCCTTTTATCGAGCAGAGCTGGACAAATCCGAACTATTTCCCACTGTTTCTGTGGTAGTCAAGGCATCCTCAAAGCGGATGGTTTGAGAGCCATCCTTGTAGTTGAACGTGATCAGCATCCGGTCATCATACAGGAAAATGGCGTTCACAAAAATCTCAATCAGTGCTTTGCGCTGTTTTTGCTGCGATATATCGAACTTTCTGAATTTCATCAGCCAGAACCGGATGAAATCGGCATTGAAGGATGGCTTTCGCAGTTTTTCATCAGCGATTTTTGCAGTCAGCTCATCCTTCTGAGCTTCCAAGGCATCCAGACGTTCCTTGGTCGTTCGGGTGAATAAGCCTTCCTCGATTGCTTTCATCAGGTTGTCCAGTTTCCTGTCCACCTCTCGGAGCTGCTTTTCCAAGAGCGGAATCGTAGTGTTCTCCTGATTCTGAAAATCCATGACCAGCTGAACGATTCTTTCGATAACTGCATCATCATGAATCAGCTTCATCGTCTCTTGGACGACCAGATTCTCCAGCCACTCCTTTTGTACGGTTTTCTTATTGCAGCCTTTGCGCCGCTTGGCAGTAGCACATTTATAGTAATAGTAGGTTCGTCCAGTGGCGCTTGTTCCGCTTTCGCCAAACATCAATGCTCCGCACTTGCCACAGAACAGCTTGGTAGTCAGCAAGTATTCCTCATCTGCCTTTCCGTGAGCCGGTGCGCGCTTGTTTTTCTCCAAACGCTTTTGAACACGGTCAAACAGGTCTTTCGGGACGATAGCAGGAATCGCATCTGGCACAACGGTATCCCGGAAAGAAAGCTCTCCAATGTAACGGCGGTTCTTCAACATGGTGTTCATGCTGCTGCACGTCAGCTTTCCACCCAGCATATTACGAACGCCTTTTGCGTTGAGATAGTTCAGAATCTCAACGATTTTCTCACCATTATCGTAGCGCTGAAAAGCCTCTAATACAAGTGGAGCGACCAGTGGGTCGATACGATAGAACTTATCTGCGTCGATTTTATAGCCAATCGTTCCGGTGCCGCCTGTGCATTTGCCTTTCAGGGCATTTTCCGTCTGACCACGGATGACCTTTTCAGATAGCTCAGCAGAGTAGTATTCTGCCATGCCTTCCAGCAGTGTTTCCACAAGAATACCTTGCGAGCCTTCAGCAATCGGCTCCATGACCGATATCAGGTGTACATTGTTCTTTTTCAGAATCATCTTGTAGTTCGCACTGTCAAAACGATTCCGGGCAAAGCGGTCAAACTTCCAGACCAGAACGATTTCAAACAATTTTTTGTTGCTGTCCCGAATCATTTGCTGAAAATCCGGGCGATGATCTGTTTTAGCGGAGAATGCACGGTCAATGTAGTGCCTGACCACCGTGATACCGTTTCTTTCTGCGTAGGCTGTGCATTCCCGAATCTGACCTTCGATGGATTCTTCGCGCTGGTTGTCACTGGAATAGCGGGCATAAATCACAGCATTCATAGCAAGCACCTTTCTTTTATATATCATCGAACGGTAGGTCGTTCATTCAGGATGTTGTTTCGTATAATGTATATACCACACTTCATAGGGGTTTGCAAGGACAATTTTGAAAGATATCCCAATGTGAAATAGCAGCCACTCCGGTGATTTCAGCCATCTTAGCACCCTACCTTTAGATATGCTCGCAATTTGGCCTGCAAAATCGGGTCTTCGGACGGAAGAAATTTACGACTGTCGACTCGCATCACCCGATCGGGGGACAGCTGCGCACGATACTCGGTGGGTGTGCGGTGCAGTGTGGAGCGAAAACGTGCATTAAAGGTTTTCAAATCGGCAAAACCATTGCGCAAAGCAATATCTGTCAGGCCATCATTGGTCAATGCCAAGTCACTCAAAGCGTGCTGGAAGCGCACACGGCTCAGATATTCATGAAAATTAACACCAACCACCTGTTTGAACAGGGTTGAAACATAGGTTCGGTTGTACTGGGCAAAATCTGCAAGATTTTCAAGAGTGAGCTTTTCTGCGTAATGTTCTTCAATATATGCTAAAAGGCGGCGAATTGCAGAACGTCTTTGCTCATCTTCCGGCATTTCGTTCAATCGCTGTGGCTCAAACTCTGTGCATAGTATAACGAGCAGCAAGTCGAGGCTTGCCTTGACAGCCAGCTGTGCATATGGACTGTTCTGCTGCATCAGCATGAAAATCTGGCTGGCATAAAATCGAATATGACGGTAGCGTTCTTCTGTGTGTGTTCCAGCGTTTGAAAGACAGGAAGGAAAGTGGTAGACGCCACCCTTTTTAAGCAATGGACGAATCGCTGTAGCTGAAAAATGCAGGACGATGGCAGTAGTATTTGCCTGTTGACCAAAGGAGGCGTGTCCTACTCCCGGCGGAGTGAGCAGAACGTCATCCTCCTCCAGTACAACATTCTGCGTTCCACGGCAGTACTCTTGACTGCCATGCAGCAAAATGTTAAGCTCATATTCGTCTGGATGCCAGTGGTAACGATAATTCATGATATCGTGTGCAAAGCATCGCACAGTAAGCCTCTCACGCGGCCATTCCATTTTGAATTGGCTAAATCCATCTCTTTCTCTCCCAAAATCCAAATATTTTCCCTATGTCAAATCTTTGGAGTGTGCTCCATTGGTGAATCGTCTTTTTCAGAATAAACGATAAAATATCTCCTGTCAACTGATTTTTTAGAGGCCTATCAATAAATTTTTTACTTAGAATTTGACATTTTGACTAAGGGAGAGTCTCTCGATTTGGCAAAGCGCACAGGGGAAATATTTGGATTTTATTCTGATATTTCAGGATGTCATAGCTTTCCTGACAAGATTTGATTTCTGTACGGGTGCCAAAAGATACAAATTTTTGCATCGACAGAGTAAATTTGCTTTGTTAAAATGTCCACAATGAGCCTGCCCGGGCAGCAAGCGAATTGAAATCGAACCGTTTTCATATCAGGAAAGGAAAACAAATCTATGAATACTCAAATGATCATCTGTATGGTGATCTTTGCGGCAACGCTGGTCAGCTATATGCTGAACAAGATCCCCATGTGGCTTACTGCATTGATCTCAATGGCCGCCCTGTACATCACCGGCTGTATTGATGATGCCGGTGCATTGTCCGGCTTTTCTAATGTGAACACCCTGCTGATGGCATGTATGTTTATTGTAGCAGCGGGTTTCCGCCGTACCTCTCTGGTGGACGGTATGTGTAACAGCATCATGAAGCTGACGCATGGCAGCTTCAAAATGGCTTACTTTGGTTACATCCTTCTGGCAGTTCTGCTCACCAACTTCATTTCCAGCCCCATGGTCGTTTATGCGATCATCAGCCCTCTGCTGGCAGCACTGTGCGACAAGACCGGAAACAGCCGTACGCAGTATATGTTCCCCATTATGGTCGTCTGTGTGGCTTGCTGCGGTATCCTTCCACTGGCAACCTCTATCCAGATGGCTGGTCAGTTCACTGGTTTCATGGAAACCTATGGCTTTACTGGAATGAGTGTCCGTCCCATTGATTTTACGATCGCCGCATGGCCTGTCCTTATCGTTGTTCCTCTCTGGGCAATTTTCCTTGGCCCGAAGTTTACTCCGAAGCAGCCGGTCGTTCCCATTGAGGCACTGGAGAAAAAGGATTCTGGCAAAGCTCAGCAGAAGCTCAGCCCTGTTGTGGATAAGATTGGTATCTTCCTGTTCTTTGCAACGATTATTTGCCTGATCTTTGCACCTCAGCTGCATCTGACCACTTGGTTCGTTGCGCTGGTCGGCAGTCTGCTGATGGTTCTGTTCGGCGTAGTCGATCAGAAGTCCGCTCTCCGCGATATTCCTTGGGATATGCTGATGCTCTTTGTCGGCGCACTGGCTCTGGGTACTGCACTGACCAATACCGGTGCAGGTGACATGATCGGTCAGACGTTGGCAACAGTCGTTGGTGGTACTCACAACAACTATGTCCTCGGTGCCCTGTTCTTTATCATCCCCTTCTTGCTCACTCAGTTCATGCTGAACCGTTCTGTCTCCGCAGTCTTCGTTCCTATCTGCCTGCTGACCTGCTCCGCTCTGGGCGCAAATCCCACCGGCCTTGTTATTCTTGTCAATGCCGGTTCTCTGACTGCCTTCCTGACCCCGATGGCTACCCCCGCAGTGCCCATGTGCATGGCAGACGGTGGCTACGACCTGAAGGCAATTATCAAGAGCGGCGCGCTCATCACGCTTATTCTACCCTTCGTTTATATCTTCTACACCATGACAGTGCTGCCAGCATTCTGATCCCGGAAAGGAAGCATACAAAATGACACTGGAAGAAAAAACTCGCAACGGCTCAGCAAGTGCGTAGCCGTGACCGGTTCGGCCCGGTCAGTCCGGAAGAGTTGGCCGCACTGCCCGGCACCGAAACAGAACTGTGGGTCGAAGTGGCCGATGGCCGCAAAGTCCATGTGTTCGAGGAGCGCCCGGAGCATCTGCCTGCCAAAGCAGCCCTGCTGTTGAACTTCCACGGCGGCGGCTTTATCAAGGGCCGCACTGACCGTGACCGCCGCTATTGCTGCACCCTGATGGAGCAGCTGAACTGCCTTGTCTGGGATGTGGACTACTGCCTTGCACCGGAACAGGCGTTTCCGGCAGCAGTCGAGGAGACGTACGGTATCCTAGCTTACGCCTTTGATCATGCGGAAGAACTTGGAATCGACCCTCAAAAAATCGTGCTGGCTGGTCACAGCGCAGGCGGAAATCTTGTTGCTGCTGCACTTATCAAAGATGCGGAAGCGCATCACCTGAAGCCCTGCTGCGCATTGCTTGAATATTTCCCTGTGGATAATACAGTCGATCCTGTAAACCGGCTCTCACCGGAGTTGCAGGCTAACGAATTCTGGGTCAAACGCGCCCAGACGGAGAAGCTGTATACCGATTTTTATGTTGGCGATGCCGATCCTGCCGACCCGCTGTGTTCGCCGCTCAAGGCAGATGAGACTGCACTTGCTGCATTTCCTGAGTGTCTTATCCTTTCCGCAGGCGAGGATAGTCTGCGAGAAGATACAGAAGCCTTTGCATTGCGTCTGGTCAAGGCCGGTGTCTGCGTAACAGCACAGCGGATCCCGGAAGCCATGCACGGGTTCACGACAAACCGCACTCCCGGTTGGGAGTATGCACTCAAAAAACATATCCAGTTCTTCCGGGAACATTTGCAGGAGGATAATTCATGAAGATCACAGATGTAAAACTGCGCTTTGCCAAGCATTATCTGTTTGTTCAAGTCTATACCGATGCTGGTATCGTGGGCTTGGGCGAAGCGGGCAACTGGGGCTATCTGCAGGCGACCGCAGCAGCAATTGAAAAATTTGCCGACTATCTCATTGGAAAAGACCCCTTCCGAATTGAAGACTTCAATCAAAATTTTCTGAGGTCGGTCTATTTCCGTGGCTCGGTCATCATGAGCGCAATTTCTGCCATTGACATTGCGCTGTGGGATATCAAGGGCAAAGCACTGGGTGTTCCTGTCTATGAACTGCTGGGCGGTAAGACCCGTGATAAGGTGCGCGTCTATGCTTCGGTGATGCACATCACGGAAGATAAGAATGAGCTGGCTGCACAGTATCAGCAGTTGCAGCAGATGGGCTTTACTGCGGCTAAAATTTTCTGCAACGGCCCCACAAGTTCTCCGGACGGCAAGGGCGAGTTCTTTTCCAGCCGCATCGAGCGGGAAGTTGAAAAGGTGCGTGTCTGCCGGGAAGCGGTCGGCCCTGATTTCGATTTCATTCTGGAAGTTCATCGCGGCATGACACTGCCGGAGGCGGTCGCTTTTGGTCGTGCAGTTGAGCCTTACCGTCCGATGATTCTGGAAGACCCTGTTCCGCCGGACAATGTAGATACTATGGCCGAAGTTGCAAGCAAAATCGGTGTGCCGATTGCTACTGGCGAACGTGCCATTGACCTGCGTGAGTGCGAAGTGCTGATGGCTCGCCATGTCTGCCAGTATATCCGTCCCGATGTGTGCGCTGTGGGCGGCATCACTACCAGCAAGAAGATTGCTGCACTGGCAGAAGCACATGATGTTCTGGTGATTCCGCACAATCCGCTTGGCCCGGTCTCTACGGCGGCCTGTTTGCAGATTTGCGCTTCCATTCCGAATCTGGGCATTCAGGAACTTCCCGGTTTCTGTCTGAACGGTGCAGAGGATAAGATGGTCAAGGAGCCGCTGCGTTATGAGAACGGCTGTATGCTCATCCCCGATGCTCCCGGCATTGGCGTGGAGCTGGCAGATGATGCTGAGGAGCTTTATCCGGCGAGGGAACGTGGCAGCAACGCTGCCCGCCGTGCCTTTGACGGTGCGGTAAAAGATTGGTAACAAGAAAGAATGTGAGGTTGACATATGCCGATTGGGGTTTTGACAAACTGTGCCGCCGTGCTGCTTGGCGGTCTACTGGGAACATATCTTGGAAAGATTCTCCCGCGGGGACTAAAAGACAATCTGCCGACTCTTTTCGGTTTCTGTTCCATTGCAATCGGTGTCAATTCCATTATCAAAGCATCTGGAATGACTGCGGTCGTGTTAGCGATTCTGGTCGGCTTTACGATTGGCCATCTTCTGCATCTTGAACAGTGGACAAGTAAATTTTTTCATAACCTTGTTCGGGTACTCCATCTTGGTGGGGAGGACATTGATATGGAATTTTACATCACAGCGGTCGCGCTGTTCTGCTGTTCCGGCTTTGGATGGTACAGCACTCTGACAGAGGGCATCACAGGCGATCCAAGCCTATTAATGTCCAAGGCTGTTCTTGATGGATTCACGGCAATGATCTTTGCGGCTTCCTTGGGTAAATCCATATGCGCAATTCCTTTGCCGCAGTGTGCGATTCTTCTTGTCGTATACATGGTTGGTCGCACTTTATCCGCTTATTTGACCCCCACAATGTTTGCGGATTTGTCGGCTTGCGGCGGCATTTTAACAATGGCTGCGGGTTTCCGCGTCTCTAAAATCAAGTCAGTTCCCCTCGTTGACTTGATGCCTGCCTTGATCCTAGTGATGCCTTTCAGTATGGCGTGGAGCGCACTGATGGGCTGATAGGAGCGTTCTCCCTTTCAACCGGGCTGTTCTTTCATTTATGAATTGAGCAGCCCGGTTTTCTTTTTGGCTGACTTTGCACGAATGATGAGGAAAGAAACTATCGACAAAGAATAACTGTTTTAACAGAAGTCTTACTATTGTCGCTTTATCGTGATAAATTTTGCAAAACCATCTTGACGTACCCACGCTTCCATGATACCCTTTATTCCAAATCCTGCTGAAAAAGTGGTGGTTCTCACCGTGATAACCACCACTTTCAGCGGATAATCACCTCGGAAAGAACGTACCGTCCCGCAACACACCCGATTCATTTTGCCGCCGATTCACCCGACAAAATCATCGCTGCGCTGCATGGGCGGTATTTTTCTTTTCCGGGAAACTGTACCTTGAATCCTTCATAAGCCGTCTGAACGTGATACCGTGCCATGACCTCACACTTTCTGTGGGCGAGCCGGACAACGCCGCTGCAAAACAGGGGCAGGAACTTCGTTCGGGGCAAACGGCGACCCCCTTACATGAGCAGCATCACCTTTACTTGTTTTTGCGCCTTAACAATTCGGAAACATTTGCCGAAAGTTGATTTTGAGCGCAGCGGTAGAGGGCAAGAACCGTCCCGTGGCCACAAATTTTCAATTCTTGAAAATTTCCTGTCCATCCGGGACTTCACTTCTCAAACTCTTGCGAGTTTTCCAAGTGATCTTGTTGGGGCGTGCCTGCCCCAAACCCTGCTCCTATTTCGCACCGTTGGTGCGAAAGAAAGGCGTGTCGTGCTTACATAGCTTCACCGAGGAGCTATCCGAAACGACAGGAGGTTCAATGAACAAAACGAATGTCAAAGCCAATCCCAGCACGATCCACCGCCACGACACGCCGAACAACAAAACGCACATCATCAAGTTCCGAGTGACGGAAACTGAAAAATCGGAACTCGAACAAACCGCAAAACTCCTTCATCTCTCCCTGTCCACTCTCATCCGCCGTGCGCTGCACAATGCGAAGATCGAGCGCACTGTTGTCGTTGCCGGCGGCGGAGAAGAAACCCTGACTGCCGTTTCCGCCCTGCTTGCCCAGTGCAGTAAGGTAGGAGGCAACCTCAACCAACTCGCACGACACTTCAATTCTGGCGGTGCAGACACCGAGCAGATCCGGGCGAAAATCCTTGACGAACTTGCAGACCTGACCGCATTCCGGCTCCACGCCGAGAAAGTTCTGGGTGAACTGTATGGCAACGCTCAAGCATATCGCCTCTAAGAATTCAGACTACACTGCCATAGAAGCGTACCTGATCTACCAGCATGACGCGTTCACCGGAAAGCAGCTTCTGGACGAACAGGGCAGACCTATGCTGCGGGAATCGTACATTCTGGACACTCTTGAGTGTGGCGATTATTCGTTTGCAACTGCCTGTCTGCTGGCAAACCGCAAGTACGGCAAGAACACCCAGCATGGTGATATTAAGAGCCATCAATATATCATCAGTTTTGACCCTAGAGATGCAGCCGACAATGGTTTGACTATGGAAAAGGCACAGGTACTTGGCCTGAAATTCTGCGAAGAAAACTTCCCCGGTCATCCTGCCATCGTCTGCACTCACCCGGATGGGCACAACCATTCGGGAAACATCCACGTCCACATCGTGATTGGCAGTATCCGAACACGAGAAGTGGAATACAAGCCTTATATGCAGAAGCCCCGCGACTGGCGCGAAGGCATGAAGCACTCCAGCACCGCCCAGACCATGCGGCACCTGCGTGTTGAGGTCATGGAGCTGTGCGAGGGTGCCGGACTGTACCAGATCGACCTGCTCAACGGCTCGAAAGAGCGCGTGAGCGAAGCTGAGTATTGGGTGCGCAGACGCGGCCAATTGAAACTTGACCGTGAGAACGCAGCTCTTACCGCAGCCGGACAACCGCCCCGGCAGAAGAAATTTGAAACTGTGAAGGAAACTTTACGGAGACAGATTTCGTCTGTATTGTACCGTGCCACGAGCTTTGAAGAATTTTCTGACAGGCTCATGCAGCAGTATGGTATTGCCGTCAAGGAAAGTCGTGGACGGCTCAGCTATCTGCCTGCCGGAAGGACAAAGTTCATCCGGGCAAAAAAGCTCGGTGACAAGTTCGATAAGGCAGCAGTGCTTGCCACGTTGCAGGCAAACGCCGAACGCAAACCCAAGGCGCAGTTCAAGCAGGATACCATCGGGAAACTGGTGGATATTCAGGCGAAGCTGAAACAGGGCAAGGGCATCGGCTACGAGCGTTGGGCGAAAAAACACAACCTCAAAGCCATGGCACAGACCTTGATTCTCCTAGAAGAAAAGGGCTTGACTGACGAGGACGCACTCGACCAGAGAATCGCAGAGCTTGACACCAAGTTCCATGAATCACTGACCGTAGTGAAAGACCTCGAAGGTCGCATGAAAGCCAACAAAGAGCTGCGCATCACGTCGCAGCCTACACCAGCACCAAGAGCGTTGCACAGCAGTTAAAGACTGCCAACCGACCCGCAGCCTTTGAAGAACAGCACCGTGCAGAGCTGACAGCGTACCGGGCGGCAGCAGCCTATTTCAAGGCAAATGATATCACCAAGCTGCCCAGCCCGAAAAAGCTGGAAGCCGAGTATGCGCAGCTGGCATCCGAAAAGGCAAAGTTCTACGAGCAGTACAAGGAAGCCAAGTCCGAACTGCTCAAACTGAAAACCGCAAAGCAGAATGTTGCGTCCTTTTTCCGGGAGGAAGAACCGGCGCAGCAGGAGAGATAAAGGAGTGTGCGTATGATCAATCTGAAAATCGACCCGGAGTTCCAGTCCCAGATTCCTCCTCTGACCGATGATGAATTTAAGCAGCTTGAAGAAAATATCCTCAAGGAAGGCAAGCTGCTCTCTCCTTTGATCGTCTGGAACAACACCCTCGTTGACGGTCACAATCGTTATGCCATCCTCCAAAAGCACCCGGAGATTTATTTCTCCACGATGCCGCTCCCGTTTGAAAACCGGGAAGAAGTCCTCGCTTGGATTTGTAAGAACCAGTTGGGGCGGCGCAACCTCACGCCGGAGCAGAAGAAGTTCCTCATTGGAAAGCAGTACAGTGTGGAGCATCGAAAGCCCGGTGGAAACGGCAACAACCAGCACACGGCTGCTGCCAAGAAAACCGCCCCGGAGGAATTGTGTCAAATTGACACAATTCCTCCCACCTCTGCGGAAGCGAGCATCCGCAAGCAGATTGCAGAGCGGAACAATGTCAGCGAATCCTACGTTGCCCGTTCTGAAAAGTTCATGCGGGGCGTGGAGATCATGGAGCAGATGATGCCCGGTACAAAAGAAAAGATCCTGTCCGGGCAATTCAAAGTCCGTGATGCCGATATGCACCGCCTCGCCAGAGCTGATTTTCCGAACCGCAAGCAGATCGTGCACGAGATTCTGCACCCGGAAGACCGTCCCGCTCCGCAGTCGAGCTACTCACACTACTCTGGAATCAACTACTCTGCGCTGGAAGTCGCCGTCCGGCGGATTCAGCAGGACTTTGATTTTTTGATGAGATACTTGCCTAAGCTGCCGGACGATTCCTACGCCAAAACTGAAACGCTAAAAATCCTCAAGCAGCACAAAGCGTATATGGCACAGTTTGAAGAAATGCTGAACGATGAAAAAATCGCATAACGACAGGCACTTGTAAGCCATCAACGAGCCACCAGCCGCAAGTGCAGGGCGGAAAACATCCGCGCCCTTGCGCCTGATAAAAATTGGAACTTTGATTTTCTCGCCCGGCTTTGCCACGGTGGGACGATCAAAGGAGCGTGCGTTTGAACAAAAGAAAAAGTCCACAAACACTTCCCCCTACCCCGATGAAGTCATCGACCGTCTGGCACGGGCATTCTACCCGGCCATCCTTGCCTGCTGGAACAGCGAGGAAGGCCAAAGAGAATTTGCCGCATGGCAGGCAGAGCAGGCTCATCACACCACCAGCAAAGAAAAACAGAGCGTTCCCGACGGGGAACGCCCTGCTGTACATATCGCTGTTGTCTGTGGCTTTTGGCAGGGTGCGTCCTATTCAGGGGCGCACCCTGTTTTTGTTTTGCCCTTAATCTTCTAGCCCATGACTCCCAGCCACTTTCTTCAAATATTCCTCTGGGTCGCCATTCAGAATCAAATCGGCATAGCCAAGCGGGTCATTGTAGATGAGATAATCCAGTTCTGACCTCTGCGCCATGGTCACGTCCAGTGCATCCTCGACCCCGGTGCAGTCGATGGAAATCTTTCTCCCATCCCGGAGCAGCAGCTCCACGCAGCCGGTGTCCATGTTGAATTTGCAGGTTCTTTCATCGTACTTCATATTTGTGTCCTTTCTGCCTTACGGCACTCTTACCGTGGTCTGTCGTGCTTTTTTGTGATAAGGTCTAGGACGTTTTTCGATGGAAGCAAGGGATTCGTTCTGTTTTCCGAAGAATACAAAAAATCCGAACCCTTCTCCTATCGGAAAAAAGTTCGGATTTTGTTGTTGTGGTGCGGATAAGAGGACTTGAACCTCCACCGAGTTGCCCCGATTAGAACCTGAATCTAACGCGTCTGCCAATTCCGCCATATCCGCATATTCTGTTTTGTTCGCTGCCGTTCGGCTCGGAACGATAGTTATTATACCAGATATGGCAGAATTGTCAAGCATTTTTTCAAAAAAACTTTTTCCTCACTACAAAACGTCATACTTTCGCGAAAAAACGCCCTCTGCAGGCCGATTTTCCGGCGGTGCAGAGGGTCGGAGTTTCTTTGTTTTTTTACTTCAGCAGGCAGCCGTTCCGGAGGCCAGCAGATCAGACTCTGCCCCACGACCAGCCACAGGTACGCATAGCCTGCCAGCACGGCGGCCAGCGTAAACGGGCACGCCGATGCGCAGGAAGTCGCGGGTGGTGACGGTCTCGCCGTTTTTAGCGCAGAATGCCAATGGCCGCGATATTGGCCGAAGCACCGATGGGGGTCAGGTTGCCGCCCAACGTTGCACCGGTGAGCAGGCCGAAGTAAAACACATAGGGTTCCACGCCCATGCCATCGTTCATCAGGGCGGCGATGCTTTGCACCACCGGCAGCATGGCGGCCACGTAAGGGATGTTATCGATGAAAGCCGAAAGCACCACCGACACCACCACCAGCAGGGTGAACAGCCGGAAAGGGCTTTCCCCTGCCACGACATGGAACAGCCGGGCTGCTGCGTCGATAACACCCGCCGCGTGGATGCCCGCGATCACGATGAACAAGCCAAACAACAGCAGCAGGGTATCGCAGTCCAGCTCGCCCAGCACATGCGCCAGCGGCTTTGCCGACCCTGCCCGCAGGCAGGCGCGCGCCACGCCAAACAGGCACAGCCCCATGCACACAATACCGCTGCGCAGCTCGTACACCGTGTGCAGCGGCCCGGCTGCAGGCTCCGGCAGGAAGGATGCCGCAATGAGCAGACCCACCGTGAGCAGCATCAGGGCAGTGGGCACATCGTCCTCCACCTCAGTCTCCACCTTTGCGGCGATAGGCTGGGTCTCGCGGCGGAACAGCCACAGCAGCACTGCCAGCGAAGCAAGTGCGCCCAGCTCTACGCCCCAGAAGATGCCCGGACGGCCCCGCATCCAGAAGAAATCGAAGAAATTCATGTCGGCAAAGCTGCCCAGCAGGATGCTGGTGGTGTCGCCCACCAGCGTGGCCGCGCCCTGCAGGTTGGAGGACACCGCAATGGCAATGAGCACCGGCACCGGCGAGATCTTCAGCTTGCGGGCAATGGCAAGGCCCACCGGTGCCACCATGAGCACCGTGGCCACATTGTCCACAAAAGCACTGATGACACCGGCGAACAGCGCCAGCATACACACCGCCCACTTGACATCCGGCACACAGACGATAAGCATTTCCGCCAGGCGGGCAGGCATTTTGCTCTCGATGAACAGTGCCACCGTACCCATGGTGCCCGCCATCATGAGCAGCACATTATAATCCACGGCCTGCAGCGCGGCGCGGAGTGAAAACTCGTAGACCCCTGCCTCGCCCAGCACAATAAAGAGCACCGCACTGCACAATGCCACCCACGGGCGGTACTGCTGCAGCCGCAGCATCAATACATAGGTAACAGCAAACAGGATCAGTGCAAGTATCATTCGTTGATCTCCCCGCTGCGGGCATCCTCGTCGATCATGCGGTAGCCCACGCCCAGCTCATTGAGGATATAGGCATTGCTGCCCGGACGGCTACCCAGCTTTTTGCGGATATTGGCCATGTTCACCTGCAGCTTTTTGGTGCTGCCGATGTCGGTATCGCCCCAGATGGCCTTGACGATGGCCGCATAGGTCATCACGCGGCCCGCATGCTGGGAAAGGAACGCCACGATGTTGTATTCGGTCTGGGTCAGCTTGATCTCGGCACCGTCCACAAAGCCTTGCGGCGCTCATAGTTGATCTCAAGCCCCTGTGCCCGGAACACGCCGCCGGGCATCCCGCCCAGCACGCCGAAGCGGTTGGTGCGCAGGGCGGCGCGCACCCGGGCCAGCAGCTCGCCGGTGCCAAAGGGTTTGGTGATGTAATCGTTGGCTCCCAGATCCAGCGCCTCGATCTTGTCCTGCTCGGTGGTGCGGGCCGACAGGACGATGATGGGGGTCAGATACTTCTGCCGGATGGAGCGGATGGCGTCCAGACCGTCCCGGTCGGGCAGGCCGAGGTCCAGGATGACGAGGTCCGGGTTATAGGAGATGAACATGGTCATGCCCATCACGCAGGTCTGGGCCACCAGTGCCTGATAGCCGTTGGTCTCCAGCAGAGTCTGGATGAAGCTGCAGATGTTCGCCTCATCCTCGATGATAAGTACCTTGAATTTATTATTGCTCATCCTCTGTTTCCTCCGTATCCACTTCTTCGGTCTCCAGCCAGAACCGGATGGTCGTACCCTCGCCGGGCGTGCTCTCGGCCTTTATCTCGCCGCCGTGGGCTTTGATGATGGCCGCGCACACCGACAGCCCGATGCCCATGCCGTGCTTGCCGCCCGACGAGGTATCCTGCGTCAGGGTCGTGCCGGTGAAGAGGGTCTTGAGCCGCTCTTTCGGGATGCCGCAGCCGTTGTCAATAACTTCAAACACCGCCCGCTGCCCCAGCGTGAACACCCGCAGCGTCAGGCAGGTCATCCCCTTGGCGTGGAGCACCGCGTTTTCCAAAAGGTTCGTCAGCACCTGCTGGATGAGCATGGAGTCCATCGGGATGACGATGAAGTCATCCGGAAGTTTTACTTCCACCGGTACGCCGGGGTGGAGCTTCTGGAACCGCACCAGCACCGTATCCACCAGCTCTTCCAGCACGGTGGGCGTCTTCTGGATGGCGACGCCGTCAGCGTCGATGCGGGTGACGGAGAGCAGATTCTCCACCATCCGGTTGAGCCACTGGGCGTCGGCACAGGCCTCGGAAAGGAGCTTTATCTTCTGCTCCCGGCCCAGCGAGTCGTAGTTGTCGATGACCGTAGAGCAGGACCCGTAGATGGACGTCAGCGGAGTGCGCAGGTCGTGGGAGACAGCCCGCAGGAGGTTGGCCCGCATCTTCTCCGTCTCGCTCTCCATCCGCAGTTGCTCCTGCTTTTTGATGCGGGTGGTCAGGGTGCTCGTCATAAAGGAGACCACCAGCATCACCACGCCGGAGAAGATGTTCTCCGGGATGGTGAAGTTGAAGGCAAAGTAGGGCGTGCGGAACGCGAAGTTGACCGCCAGCACGCTGATGACAGAACCGGCCACGCCCCACCAGTAGCCGTCGGTGTACATGGAAACAAAAAACACCGCCAGCAGGAACACCATCGAGGCCACACCGTCGATGCGGCCGCTGATGAACTGGATGAGCGTCACACAGGCGAACGCCCCGATGAGCGCCGCCAAAAGTACCCAGACGTCCTTTTTCCGGAGCATCTGCTTCATTTGCTGTCCCTCCCGATATATATTCGGTTACATTGTAAAAGTATACCACAAATAAATTAAAGATACAGCAAAGGGTGGGCATTTTTCCGTTGTTCCAAAGGGTTGACAAAAGTGCGTTCCTGGCTCACAATAGAATCATCTTCTTTATCGTAATAAAGGAAAGGGAAAGAATATGCTGTATTTTGAGAACGACTACTGCGAGGGTGCGCATCCCGCCATCCTGCAGAAGCTGACGGAAACGAACTTCGAGAAGGTGTCCGGCTACGGCACCGACCCCTACTGCGCCAGCGCAAAAGAGAAGATACGCACCGCCTGCGCCTGCCCCGAGGCAGACGTCTTCTTCATCTCCGGCGGCACCCAGGCCAACTCCATCGTCATCGCCTCCATGCTCCGCCGCTGGGAGGGCGTCATCGCCGCCGCCACCGGCCATGTGGCCGGTCATGAGGCGGGTGCCATCGAGTTCACCGGCCACAAGGTCATCGGCCTGCCCCAGAAGAACGGCAAGCTGGATGCCGCCACGGTGGAGGATTTCTGCAAGACCTTCTACGCCGACTCGAACCACGACCACATGGTCTTCCCCGGCATGGTGTATATCTCCCACCCCACCGAGTACGGCACCCTGTACAGCAAGGCTGAGCTCGAGGCCCTGTCCGCCGTCTGCCACACCTACCATATGCCCCTCTTCGTGGACGGCGCACGTCTGGGTTATGCGCTGGTGAGCGAAGGCACCGATGTGACCCTGGCCGACCTCGCCAGGCTCACCGACGTCTTTTACATCGGCGGCACCAAGGTGGGCGCACTCTGCGGCGAGGCCGTGGTCTTCCCCCACGGCGCACCGGCCCACTTCATGACCATGGTCAAGCAGCAGGGTGCCCTGCTGGCCAAGGGCCGTCTGCTAGGGCATCCAGTTCGATGTGCTGTTCACCGATGATCTGTACACCCGCATCAGCCGGAACGCCATCGAGACCGCCGACCGTCTGAAGGAGGGCCTTGCTGCCAAGGGCTACCGCTTCTATATGGAGTCGCCCACCAATCAGGTGTTCCCCATTCTGGAGAACAGCCAGCTGGAAGCACTGGAACCACTGGCAAAGTTCGGCTTCTGGGAGAAGTACGACGACACCCACACCGTGATGCGCATTGCCACCAGCTGGGCCACCCGCATGGAGGAGATCGAGCAGCTGATCGACCTGATGTGATGCCGCCAAAGATTTTTGGCGGTTTTATGCGGGATACCAATTGCAATTTCTTTCACAATGTGGTATCTTTTGGGTAGACCAATGGGTTGGAGCCGGTGGGCCTTGCAGGACAGCGTTTCGGCCGGCTGGCTCTATGAAATAATCGGAAAGAAGGTATTTTAACATGGGCTTTTTTGATAAGCTGTTCGGCGGCAAGACCGAGCAGGAAGAGACTGTCAAATTCTTCGGTCAGAGCAAGACCGTTCTGACCCCCATCCGCGGCAAGGTGCTGGCACAGGCCGACATCCCCGACGAGACCTTTGCACAGGGCATCCTTGGCCCCGGCTGCGGCATCGAGCCCACCGGCAAGACCGTGTATGCTCCGTTTGACGGCACCGTGGAACAGGTGGCTTCCACCCTGCACGCCGTGGGCCTGACCAGCGAGGACGGCATCGAGATCCTGATCCATGTTGGCATGGACACCGTGGAGATGCAGGGCAAGGGCTTCAAGGCACTGGTCAAGGTGGGCGATAAGGTCAAGGCCGGCACCCCGCTGCTGAAGGTGGATCTGGACGCCATCCGCGCCGCAGGCCATCCCACCGCTACCGCCATCATCGTGACCAACGGCGATGACATGGGCAGCTGAAGATGCTGGCCGAGGGCGATGTGCTGGCCGGCACT
>ENA-OQKL01000268-OQKL01000268.1-human-gut-metagenome-genome-assembly--contig:-NODE-268-length-17715-cov-3.171481_pt1 | contig 17715 bp, 16 predicted proteins | sample MGYA00242779_ERZ504800 | MGnify/ENA primary metagenome ERZ504800 (study PRJEB26092, sample SAMD00036410) | human gut metagenome | host: Homo sapiens | study: EMG produced TPA metagenomics assembly of... | reverse complement strand
GTCATTCAAAGTATCTGCATCAGAAGCAGAGAGGTAATAGCTGGGATCCTGGGGCGTTCCGTTATTGGAGGAAACATTCTGCATGAACTGGTTTGCCTGTCTGTTGTTTGCCCCCTCAGCAATTCCGGCAGAGGTTGCATCCGCACCTTCAAAGATACCCACAGATTAAACGGCACACCGTCATTTTTCAGTTCTTGTGCCTCAGAAATGGCAGCATTTGCGACATCGCTTTCATAGCCGCTCCAACCAGGGGAACCGTCCGTAAACAGAACCACGACCCGGCTCCTCTTTTCATCTTGCGGTACGGGATTGGCATCCAAAATGCCCTTCGCCATTTCCAGACCGTAGTTGGGATAAGTAGCGCCACGGGCAGCCAATGCATCTGTGGAAGCATTCACATTGTCCTGTCCAGCCTGCGTGTTCATATCCTGCAAGGCTTCTTTGTAGTGACTACTAGCATTGTTGTTGTAGTTATACTGTGTACTTCCCACAAAAACTTCAGTGTTTTCATAAGTTGGATAATCACTGCTGTCGTTGGTATAGTTACCAGTTGCAAACCCAACCACGGCAACACGGTGATCCACATCATCACCGGTGCCTAAGATACCGTCCTCGCCTTTGGCTTTCTCAGAAACGGAGTTGGTAAAACCGGATACGGCATTTTTCAGGGCTTGCAGCCTGCTCATGGAGCTGACAGTAAACCGCTCATACAGAGAAAAGTCCGGTTCAGTATTTTGTCCGGTAGAGGTGCCGATCTCCTGTCTGTCACCATTGCTGTCCGTATAAGAGTAGGTATATTCGTATGTGTTGCGATCTTGACTTTCGCTGCGTACATACAGGGGACCTTTTCCCTGAAAGTCTGGTACGGTAGCATTGCGCTTGCTTACGATGGTGGAGCCATCCGGGAAGGTATAAGTAAAGGTATATCCCCAAATAGAGCTCCCTGTACGAACCAGTTCTACCTTCTCGTAGTTTTCGCCATTCTTAATATAAAGGTTTTCCCGATTCGAATAATAATCACTTCGTCTACCATCATCATTCGTCCAGGTAGTAGGACACTCGGTATAGGTATACGGTCTGTGTCTTTCAACGGAAACGGTCACATAACTGCCATCGTCCAGCTTGTGGTACAAATTCCCATTTCTGCCGCCGTTGTGTCGAAGATCATAATAATCGCTGTTATCCTTGTTTTCGTAGAGGCGGAAGTCATAGGTATTCATATTGCTTGTCATAGACCCGGACTGATCCAGAACCAGCACAATATCCGCAGGGACGTCCTTTGTTACTTCTGTAGAGAACTTTTCGCCAGTGGCGTAGGCTTCCAGCGTAATAGTATAGGTACCATCGCCATTGTCTGCGGCTGTTTTGCTGATCTCCATGCCCTTTTTCTCATCGCCGTCCCCGGCGGCATAAACTGGCAGAGCCAATGTTCCGGGAATCGCTGTAGAAACCAACAGCGACAGGGAAAGGAGGAGCGAAACTGCTTTTGATTTTTTCATAATTTTCCTCCCTCCTTATCCAACGACAGGCGCACCAAAAGGTGCTACATGATCGAAATTTACCGTCGGATAGATAATCTCACTATCAACCGGTTCATCATCCGGTTCATCGGAGATAACCTCCGGCAGGGGAGCCGGTTCCAGTGCAAGAGCCTTTTCATCAATCTGTGCAACCTGCTCCTCCGTCAGTTCCCCGATTTCTTCTTCCGTCAGGGATTCGATCATTTCCATGAGTTCCTCATAAGTTTCACAAGCCATGAGACGGTCAAACAGGCTCAATTTGTGGCAAGGACAGGAGCAGCCTTCTACTGTACAGTCATCAGAGCACCCCTCGATATGCACAGGCGTTTCAGGAGCAGTAGGGGCAACATACAAAGGGCAGTCCTCGGCATGGACAATGGTTCCGTCCTCACCAGCTACTGCACCACAGGTACACTCTTTTTCCTCCGGCTGTGCGGGAGCCTGATACAGAGGACAGTCCTCGGCATGGACAATGATTCCATCCTCACCGGCTACTGCACCGCAGGTACACTCTTTTTCCTCCGGCTGTGCGGGAGCCTGATACAGAGGACAGTCCTCGGCATGGACAATGGTTCCGTCCTCACCGGCTACTGCACCACAGGTACACTCTTTTTCCTCCGGCTGTGCGGGAGCCTGATACAGAGGGCAACCTTCGGTGTGAACACCGTCCTCAGTGCCGCAGGTGCAGATCGGCTCTGCTAAATCAGGCTGTTCGTTGCTCTGAGAAAGATAGCAGGCATCGCTGTGCTGATGCTCCTCCAGCGTACAGGTCAGTTCCTTAGAATAGCAGCTGTCATCATGCTGATGGCCCTCGGATTCTTCCTGTCCGCACACAAGAACACGCTCGGCAGTATAACATCCATCCCCATGCGTATGTGTCTCATCCTCAGACAGAGTACAGGTCAGGACAGTTTGCTCCTCATAGCAGCTGTCATCATGGGCATGAGCACCTTCGCCAGCTTCCAAGCCGCAGGTCGGAACATCAGAAACTATGTAACAAGCATCCGTATGGGTGTGCTCCGTCTTTTCACATACCAAAGTAGAATGTGCATCTGCTTTGATTGCCAGCGTACCTGGGACACAAACAGAGGCAAGCACACAAAGGCTCAATCCCAATGTAAGAAATTTTCTCTTCATCTGTTATCCCTCCTTATTCCCCGTCAGGCCAGCCTGCGGCTTCCATTACCGTATCACCATTGTTGGCAGTCTGGACAGCCTGGGCGGAAATAACAACGTTGGCAGTACAGTTTTGATACGCATTGCCCATCTCTGCACTGAAGCGAACTTCTTCCATTACAGGCTCTGTTGTCTCACCGGGAGCCAAAACCTTTTCATAATAGAAGTTACGATCATCCCGGTTGAGCTTCCATTCTCCAGAGGTGCCATAGATATGGACATACTTGATCCCCTCGTCAGAGAGGTCGCTGCCATCTTCTCCCGTAATGGTAACCTCCATCTTTAAGCGCACCCAGGCGTCGTTGTCGCCGGTGTTTTTAACCTGGACGATTTTGCTGGCAGAAGTACCGGGCATGACACCCTTAATGCCTTCTTCCGGGAACTCTACCAAAGTACCGTCCTCTTTCTTGGTTTGCTCCACCAGCTCAATGTTCACATCGCCAGAGGTAATCACGTTGTGTGCCGTATCCTCAGATGTGAAGTAAGCCAATGTGCCGGCAGTCGCAATAGCCAAACACATGACCACGGCTGCTACCAGCAAAATTTTCTTCTTCATTCGCAGTTCCTCCTCGCATTTATACTGCAATCCGCAGTTTTATTCTTTTCTGACTTATAGCCATATGAGAATATCCGAAGGGACGCTTCGGGTACTCTCATATGGCCACCCCTCTTGAGACCGCCGACGGGGTGGGCCACGAAAAATCTCAAATTAGAAACCGCAGGTGGTGAACCATGCAGCGATTTCTTCCACGGTCATATTCTGAACATCAGCCCAACTTGCCTTAGCGACCCTGAGCCTGAACAGCCTGAGCAACAACATTGATCGGCTGAGCTTCTTCATTGCCGGTCAAAGTAGTAGGCATTACAATCTGATCAAACAGAGCATCGGTGGTCTGACCAGCTTCCATTACCTTGGTGTAGTAGTAATAACCATCGGTGTGCAGAACCCAGTTTTCACCCAGCTTATTATCAACATAATCGGTACGGTAGATGATGTCGCCCTTTTCGCCGAACTGCTTCAAGCCCTCAACGCTGATGCGGACGAAACAAGGGTTGCTCTTCTCGTCAACAGTAACAGTGGGGTCTTTTTTCAGAGGCTCACCGGGGTAAACGGTATCAGCATCCTTGCTCCCCTCAGCATCCCAATTAGGCTCGGTAAGGTCGATGTTAACATTTCCTACGGTAAATACGTTCTCTGCTTCATCTTTGTCGGTGAAATAAGCAAGAGTACCGCCGATGACAGCAACCGCTGCCAAACAAACGGTAAGGCATACAGCCATGATTTTCTTTTTCATGATAGCGATTCCTTTCATTTTGTCGTGTTATGTATCCGGCAATTACCGATATACATCAGTGAGTTAGTTCTTCGGAACATTTGCCCAAGCCTCGGCAGCGGTAAAGGTATCCGTATTGTTCTTATACAGCTGAGAAGCATAGGCGGTGATGGTCAGGGTTGGCTGATTGTTTTCAGCCTCAGCCATCATTTCCTTGGTGACTTCGCCCTTGACGGTAACCTGGTCGTCTTTCAGAACGCTGAATTCCGTTCCCATGTCGGCAGTCTTAACCTCACGGTAGTAAACACCTTCAACACCTTCCAGAGCTGTCCAGCCATCTGCCATCTCGTAGGTCATGTAGCTGTCGAAGTTTGCAGACTTCTCCACCTTGACGAACAAGTAGCATTCCTCAGAGCCTTTTACCACAGTGGTCTTTGGGTCCTTATGGATGGTGTAGCCAGGAACCATTTTGTACTCTTCTTCGGTTTCTGTCAGGGTAACATCAATATCGCTGGTGGTGAACGTGTTAACCACAGCATCGGTTTTAGCCGTCAACCACGCAAGAGTGCCGCCGATGATACAGCCAACTACGAGAACCAAAGCCACAAGCAGCGCCAGAGTTCTTTTCTTCATGTCGTTTCCCTCCTCTCCTCATATATTTGAATTGCTTGTATCTCTATCAGAGGTGCGGTCATACCGAAACCTCTCAATAGACGATTCCTATTCAGTTGTTAAATCCAGCCGCAGTCCAAATATCGGAAGCGCTCTTGCCGTCAAAGCCGTCAGCCTGAATTGCGTAAGCGGTGACATTGATTTCCTTGCCAGCGTAGCTTGCCAAAATCTCGTTGTTCACATCGCCCTTAATGGTAAAGCTCTCGAATACGGTCACATTGTCGCCGCCCTTAACAACTGCAGGATTGGTGTTGTCAGTGGTGTACACATAGATGCCATTGGCTTCATCCACAGCAACCCAGCCCTTGTCTTTCATCTGCTCAGCGACGGTCTTGGTATCTTCGATGTCAGCAATCCCGTTTGCAACCTTGACAAACAGGTAGCAATCTTCGCTGTCAGCATCCACATGGACGATAGGGTCCTTCACATACTCCTTACCAGGCATCAGCTTGTATTCGTTCGCCTGGTCACGATCATTCTCGCCTGGGGTGCTGTTGTCCACGTCGGTTTCGTCCAGGGTTATGGCGACATTTCCCACAGTGAATGTGTTGACAACCTCGTCAGTGGAAGTCAGGTAGGCCATGGTTCCCAGCACAGAGGCGGTGACAAGCATTACCGCACAGAGGCTCAGAAGCAGTGCTTTTTTTGTTTTCTTCATTTGAGAAAACCTCCTTCAATAAATTTTTATATAGGGAGCCTTGCGGCATTGCCCTCATTGTTTCGGGATATGATCCCGTTCATATCTGCCTTTTGTTTTCTTTTTCTCCTTGTCTTTATCGTCAGAAGAAAACAGGTCTGGCAGAAAGACCAACAGCAGCAGAACTGCGCCAACGGAAATGGCTACATAGGTTCCCGGAGGATTCTGAATGTAGTCAGCGAAATATCCCAAATAGGGAATTGTGAACACCGGAGAGCCGATCACATTCTTATAATGAACCAACTTGCCGTCCTCAGCATCGTTGGCGTCGCCCTTGGTGCGGTAGCGCAGCGTGTCTGGCTCTTCCTCATCAGGAACGACTTCTGTAATGCGGTGAGTTGCCACGGTATCCTCATCCAGCATGAAAGTGATGACATCGCCCGCTTCCAGTTCTTTGTAGTCCACATCTTTAACATAGATGAGGGAACCGACATGATAGGTCGGCTCCATAGAACCGGAAAGCACCGTGAATACCTGAAGCCCAACCAGCCGAACGCCTACCAGCGCAACGGCGAGTATCACAGCAAGAACCACGATGATGTTCGAGATGATATTCCAAATTTTTTTAATTGTTTTTCCCATACCCTTTTCCTGTTCTGCGGCAGATCAGTGCCGCCCTTTCTCTCGTTCTATTGCCGGTCGGCTTTCTCCGGCAGTTCCTTTTTCATCTCCGCTTCGATTACGTAGAATGCCGTATTGAACGCTCGATTTTCTGCATCAGCCTCATCCGGCGTTTCCTGGTTTACCACCAGAATTGCAAAAGAGTTCAGCAGAACAAATAGTGCGTACAGACAATGCTTGGCATCTTCCATGGTGTCAAACCGAGGAAGAATTGTCTCTGCCAGTTCATCCAACTGTATCTGATACTCCTTCTGTGCATACTTTTCAAAATTAGGGGAATGGTAGTAGTACGTGAAAAAGCGGCAGACATCCGGAGTATCAATCAGGTAACGCCATGCCGCATGAAAAACTAACCTGCACCGTTCCGGCAGAGGACAGGCAGACATTTGTTTTCTTACAAGATCAATCTGCCGAATCACATGGTGCATAAACTTGTGGTTTTCAAGAAGATATGCTTGTACCAGCAAATCTTCCTTATTCTCAAAGTAACGATAGATATAAGCGTCATTTACACCTGCATCGCTGCTGATGTTACGGGTACTTATATCTTTCATTCCATATTTTGCAACTGCCCTAACTGTGCTTTCCAAAAGAGCCGTTCGCTTGTCATCTATCAATATTTGCACCTCGCTTACTGATTGTGGGCATTTGCTACACAAACTGAAAAAATTAAGCCGATTACGGCCATTTTTTCGCTGTCCTTTCTTCGCAGAGTAAGGCACTCACTGACATCGGTCGCTGTGATGTTCTGGATAGCCTAAAAAATTCGTCCCAAAAAATTTTCAAAACGGCTCTGAAATCCACCTTTCGCAGAGTAAGGCACTCTGTCAAATCACAGTTTCAAAACCTGAATAGCCTTGTACTTTTGCCGTCCTTGAGGGGGAAAGACACAAAACTGTGACTGCGGAAATTAAAGCCCGACGGCCGCCAGTTTGTTCATATTGTCCCGTTTCAGCTCCATTGAAGAATGCACATAACGGTCAAGGGTAATGGTTGTATTGGCGTGTCCTAAAATCTCGCTGAGAGATTTGATTTCAAAGCCAACTTCAACACAACGGGTGGCGAAGGTATGCCGAAGCGTATGAAAATGCACGCCGTCCAAACCGCAGATTTCGGTATAACGCTCCATGCGGTATTGCAATGTTCTTGGCTCCATATAATGAGAGGTTCCGGTCAAAACAAAAGCCGCAGGACTTTGCGGATTCATCTTCCGGCAAAGCTCGGCGGCAGTTTCGCTTATGGGAATTGTCCGGGTAGAAGTATCGCTTTTAGGAGAGCCGATCACAATTTTTGTTTTGCTTTCCTGATCGGGATTCATGTCTTTCAGCCTCTGCATGGTCGAGCAGATTTTGATGGTATTATCTTTCAAAGAAATGTTCTCCCACCGTAAAGCACACAACTCACCAATCCGAATTCCCGTGAGAAGTGCAAGAAGCACACCGAACTTACACGAATCCATATCATCCAGAAGAAATCTGGAAAACCGGGTTTGCTCCTCTCTGCTCAGTACACGCATTTCCTTTTTGCTTTCCTTTGGATAGTTGATGTTCAACGTAGGGAATGTTCCGGGAAATCGTTTCGCTGTATAATCGAGAATGGACCGCACGACCACCAGAATATCTTTGACAGTCTTAGGTGCCAGTTCTTCTTCAAAGAGAAGTTCGTTCGCAAACTGCTCAAACAGTGCGTCGTTCATTCCCAAAGGGAAACAGCCGCCCAATCGAGGCTTTATGTGTTTATCAAGAATCGTCCTGTACTTTACACAGGTGGACTCTTTGAAGCGGTTTCTCCCAGATTCAAACCACTCGTCACAGAACCACGAAAAACGATGCCGGGAATTTGATGCTGGTATCGGCTTTCCACTGAGCAGCGCAGCTTTCGCCTTGGTGACTTTTTCTTTTGCTTCCTTATAGGTTTTCCCATAACAGAATCCGTATTTGATTTTCCCGGACAGTTCATACCCTTTGATATACCGTGCTTCCCATCGACCATCCTTACGCTTAAAAATATTTTCGCCTTTTGCCATTTGCTTACCTCCATTAGTAATTGAAAAATTTAGTTTGACTGCTCCTTTGACTGCGAATCAAATGCAGAGCAACAGTCTTATTTATAGAATAGATTTCCTTTGAACCTGAAAAGCCTGTCAGGCAAAAAAATAACCGTATTTTTCCTCTTGAACCCTTGATTTTTCGAGCGATTAGGAGTATAATTTTCTACATATAAGTGGATTGACCGCTTCACAGAGTGCCTTACTCTGCGAAAGGTGGATTTCAGAGCCGTTTTGAAAATTTTTTGGGACGAATTTTTTAGGCTATCCAGAACATCACAGCGACCGATGTCAGTGAGTGCCTTACTCTGCGAAGAGAATAAGCTCCAAGTGAAAACATACTTGGCAAGCAGGGCACGGCGGTACCCACCCGTGCAAAATTTATAGGCTCCTGCATCACGCAGGAGCCTATAAATCGCTTGTCGAGGAAACATCCCCGAACCCCTTTAACACAGATTTCATCTGTGGCTACGCATCGTTCCGACGCTAAATTGAGCACAGTCATTCACGACCGTGCTCTTTCTCTTTGCGCTTCTCCCGTTCCTCAAGATCACGCAATTCCTCGTAATTTGCCGTGTGTACCGCAAGGTCCCGAAGCTCATCCCGTACTCTTTTGAGTTCAGCATACGCTTCTTTTTTCATTGTGAGTTTCTCGGCAAATTCCACCTGCAGGCTCTTAATAGTCGGCAGCTTCTTCAAACCTAATTCATCAAAAGCCTTTTTCGCAGCCTTATGAATGATGATGTCCGGCTCGTGTTCCTCCAGAAACCTTTTGGAATAACCGGACTTCCGATAGCCCACATACACATCCCTGGTCTTTGAATAATTGACGATGTGCGTTTTGAGAACATTGATCTCTGCAATCCTGTTTTGAGCTTCTGTGATTTTCGCAGAAAGCTCTTTTTCTTTTGCCGCCAGCACCGTCTTTCGCTCTGTCATCGCTTCATAGCTGAAACCGTGCTCATCCATGTAGAGCTTGGTTTTTGCCATACGCTTTAGGTTCTCAACGGTCGCCCAGCGGCGATAGCCCTCGCCCATACCGGCGGCAAGTTTCGCTTGAATGTCGATAATGCTTTGCGGTCTGGTTTTGTCCCATACCGTTCTGCGTTTCTTCGGCTGATGGATTTTCTGACCTTTGATGACAGCTCGGATTGTATCCTCAGAATACGCATCGCCCAGAGTGTACATACGGATATTCTGCTTGAAGTCAGCATGAACAAAGGTAAGGTGTTTCCCATTTTTCACTTGGAAGCCCTGCTCTGAAAGCAGAGCGAGAAACGCATTGAAGTCATGGGGTTTCTGCTCCAAAGCATCGTCAATGGCGATACGCAGAAGTTCCCGGTGAGAAGGTTTCCCCTGATAGCCGTGCCACTTGTTATACGCAGAGCTGCCACGCTGCGGTTTTTCAATGACCGATAACTGATGCTCTGTACAGATAAGGTCGACTCAGCCGGGCAACGGCTCTGCCGGATCTGCGGAAATCCCGGAACTTCCGTTTGCAATCGAGCGTGACAGCGTTCCAATAGATATGATTGTGAATATGGGCCTTATCAGTATGAGTACAAACAAAGAAAGCGTGTTTCCCTTTGAGAAAGCGGGAGGCAAAATCATAGCCGATTTGGTTTGCTTCCTCCGGCGTAACCTCTCCCGGCTTAAAAGACTGGCGGACTTGATAAACAAGCACATCGTTCTTTTCGTCTTTGCCGGTAAAGTGTCTATATTGTCTTTTCGATATTAAAACCTCTGATGCAAATGAGCGTGGGTCGCAGGCATAGGCAGAAGTCAGCTCTCCGTTATTTGTTTTTTCGGGGTTCAGTCCGTAATCCGTTCTGTCAGAAATAGATTGGGCAAGCGTCTTGCCCTTTGTGATGTGCATGGGAATGATACGAGTTGTGGCTATGAAAAATCACCTCCCAACGAAAAAAGGCGGGCGCAGCCGAAGCCACACCCGTCTCAATTTAATTCTGTCCAACTTGGTCAGAATTTTCTTTATCCGTAAACTGCGTCCTGCACAAAGTATCGGAATCTCTGCATTTGACCGATCAGCCACGCCGCCAGCATCGGCAGTCCCAGGGGACTAACGAGGAAGGCAAACACAAGAACGATGATGCCGTTGACAACGCTGTCAAGCAGAAGAATCACAAAACCCAGAATACCGAAAATCGTGCCGAGGATGCCAAAGAACCAGGCAGATAACTTGAGCACAAAGGCGAGTATCCAGATGATAACGGCGAGAGCCGCAATGACCGGTGCGAATAAAATCTTTAAAATGAACTTCATCGAAAGTCCCTCCCTTCTTCTGACTCTATTCTACTGTATCGGGAGGAACAGGGCAAGGATGCCGAAATCAGTCGATGGCGGCGAGCTTTTCGAGGACTTTGTTGTTCGCCTCCCAAATCTGTTCCAGCATACCTTTCATTTCACGAATATCATCTTCATAAATTCGGTTTGTGGAATTTACTCTGCGGGCGATCTGGTTGAAGTTGTTGCTTGTTCTGCGAAGATGAGAAATCATATCCCGAAGTTCGGGCAGTTCCAGTTTAACCACATATCCGTCGATTGCCATTTTGCGAAGATACGCCGCCATATTCATTGTGCCAGCCTGCTCCATACGCCTGCCGATTAAAGCCCGTTCCTCCGGTGTTACACGAAATTTCACTTGAACAGGTCGGTTGCGGTTTGCCATTACAGCTCAGCCTCCTTTACTTTGCCCGGAGACTTCCTCGGCAAATCTGCTTTTGCTTCTTTCAGCTTTTGGAGCACAGACGGCTTTTTCTCTGCTGCAAGCTCCTGTTCCTTTCTAAAGCGGTTGACGAATAAATTGATAAGACCGGGGTGAGCTTGGGTGCAGACATACTCATGAGTACGCCTGCCGCCCCATGCGTCATAATCATTCGGAACTGGCACATCTTTTGCCCACGCTTTGTTATCATGGGAGATCCGCCCGTCCCAATCTTTGTCCTGGACGGTGTTGGCAAGAACAAACGCTACACGCTCCATACCGAAACGGTCAATGACCTCATCCACACAGGAACCGTCAAACCGGTTATCTCTATAATGGCTGGAAATGGCTTCTTCAATGGCGTTTTTGCAAGCTACATTCGCACGATGAGATGTCCGGTAGGTTTCAAGCTCGCCGTGCTCTTTTGCGAAAGTTGCAGAGAAAGTATACACAGGAAGGCTGCGAAGTTCCTCCCGCTGTTTCTCGATGTTTTTATTCGCCCCGCTTTCGATGCAGTCCCGGATCACATCCATGTGGTCGCCCTCGATATTCTCAAAATCATGGAAGATTTCATCCAGAGGAGACGGTGAAGCAAGCAGGGCTTTTGCCTGTTCATCGGTTAAATCGTGATATTCCATCGCCAGAACGATGTCCTCACGCATAACATATTCGTAGGCATGATTCAAGATTTCAGAGGGCGGCTGCGTAAGCAGCCACCCCTTGAATTTCTCCTGTTCGGCAAAGAGCTTTTCGTAAAGCGCAGTATTTAATTCCTGATTGTTCATCTGACAGTTTCCTCCTTATGCTTTTTGGTTGATTCTGTCCTGCCTGCTTTGTCGTAGGAATGGAGCTTTTGCAGGACAGAGGGTTTTGCGGATTTGGCAATCTCAGCTCTTAACGGAGTTTCTTCCGCCATCGCCTCAATCGGCGTCTTATCATCAATGTTCAGAGCGATATTGAGTTCCGCAAGCCTTGCGGATTTCACCCGCAGCTCGTCCTCCTGGGGGAACGGTTTACCCAGCTCTGTCTTTGCAGTCTCCATCTGCGAATCAAACTTTCTAACTTGCTTTGAACTGTCGCAAGACGGTCCGCCATCCGTTTAAGGCATTGTCAATTCTCGTCAAATTGCCACGAGGGTCTTTGCCCAGCGTTACACGATGGGTCATCTGTCCTTTCAGGGTCAAAACATAGTCCCGACCGAAATCCTCCAGCGTCAGCGACATTTGGAACCCACGATAGCTGCCGACCGGAATGGGGTCTAAACCCTTTACTTCCTTAAAAGCATCGACTAAAGCGGCGCCTGCGTTCTCCTTATCGGTCAGCACATCGCCACGAACGGTCATGCCGGCAAAGCCGTCCACCGGGTGCGGATTCTCGGCAAGCGTTTTCATATCCGCTTCAAATCCGGCAATAAAGCCTTTACTCTGTTCAATCTGTTCGGGGAAATACCGCAGGAGGTTATCTTCCAATCGGTACTGCTGACTTTGGTGGTTGGCTTTCATCAGCTTCAATCGAGCCACATCCACATCAAGGTCCATCTTCTCTTTGATCCGCTCATCGCCCGCACACAGAGCTTTGATTTCCGCATAACTGAGTGCGGTCTCGTCAATGTCATCACAGGCTCGGACAGGTGATTTGCTCGTCATAATCTGGCTGATGAACTTCTGTTTGTTTTCAAGGGTCTGCCAGAGATATGCGTCAAAAGTTGCCTCGGTAACATAGCGGTAAATATGAACTTCGGGATTCATGTTACCCTGCCGGATAATACGACCGCTGCGCTGTTCCAGATCTCCCGGTCTCCAGGGTGCGTCAAGGTCATGGAGAGCGATCAGCCTGTCCTGTACATTCATACCGGCTCCCATCTTAAAGGTGGAACCCATGAGCACACGGACTTGACCGGAGCGGACTTTACTGAACAGTTCCTTTTTGCGGGCTTCGGTGTTCGCTTCGTGGATGAAAGCGATCTGCTCTCTCGGAATCCCTCTTGCCACAAGTTTGTCCCGGATGTCATCATATACGGTAAATCCCGCTTCTTCGGGAGTATCGTCTTTCTCTGCCAGATGCTCCAATGCTCGGAGTTCCGGGCTGTCGAGGTTTGCTGCAGGAGCTTTGGCAACTTTCTTTGAAGCGGAACTTTTCGGTGTAGAAAGGTCGCAGAAAACGAGCTGAGTCAGTTTGTTTTCCTGTCCTTCCTCCCAAATGCGATGGATATTATCCACGCACATATTGACTTTGCTTGTCGGCTCATCAGGAAGATTGGGGTTGATAATTCGCTGGTCAAGACCAAGTTTACGTCCATCGGAGGTAATGCGGAGCATATTGTCCACGGATGGGTCAACCGTACCTGCATGGACAGCGGCGGCTCGTTCGGAAAGCTCCTGTACCATCGCCTGCTGGATTTCTGTCGGCTGTGCCACCTCGTTGTGATAGATCGGCGTTGGAGTCGGCAGATTAAGCTGGTCGGCGGTTTTAATATCCGCCGCTTCTTTGAACAGATTCATCAGTTCCGGCAAATTAAAGAATTTGGCAAATCTGGTTCTTGCCCGGTACCCTGTCCCTTCGGGAGCAAGTTCGATGGCTGTAGTGGTTTCCCCAAAGGTCGATGCCCAGCAATCGAAGTGAGCCAGTCCCTTATCCCGAATGGTATCATGCTGCAAATATCTCATCATCGTATACAACTCGGTCATGGAGTTTGAAACAGGTGTTCCGGTTGCGAATACAACGCCACGGCTGTCGGTTATCTCGTCGATATAGCGGCATTTTAACAGCATATCCGATGACTTCTGAGCATCGCTTGTAGAAAGTCCCGCCACATTCCGCATTTTTGTGTAGAGGAACAGGTTCTTAAAACTGTGCGCCTCGTCCACATAGAGGCGGTCAACGCCAAGCTGCTCAAAGGTAATCACATCGTCTTTGCGGGTGCTGTCCTGCAAGTTTTTTGAGCCGGGTTTCCAATCCCTTTTTGGTTCTCTCCAAAGACTTGATGGTAAAGCGTTCCGCACGGCTTGCTTTCAGTTCCTCAAGACCTTCTTCGATTTCCATGATCTGCTCCTGCAAAAGCCGCTCCTGCCGTTCCTGCGATACGGGGATTCGTTCAAACTGGCTGTGCCCGATGATAATGGCGTCGTAGTCGCCGGTTGCAATCCTGCCGCAGAACTTTTTTCGATTTCTCGGTTCAAAGTCCTTTTTGGTTGCAGCGAGGATATTGGCGGACGGATACAGACGGAGAAATTCACTTGCCCATTGTTCGGTCAAATGGTTCGGGACAACAAAAAGCGGCTTCTGGCATAAACCAAGCCGCTTACTCTCCATCGCCGCTGCTACCATCTCGAAAGTCTTACCCGCACCCACTTCGTGTGCAAGCAGCGATTGCCGCCGTAGAGGATATGGGCGACCGCATTGAGCTGATGCTCACGGAGCGTGATTTCGGGATTCATACCGCTGAATACGATATGGGAGCCGTCATACTCACGGGGACGATTGGAGTTGAACAGCTCGTTGTACTTCGTCACAAGCTCCTGCCGCCTGTCGGGGTCTTTCCAAATCCAATCATGAAACGCATCTTTGATTGCCTGCTGTTTCTGCTGGGCGAGGGTCGTTTCTTTGGAATTGAGCACACGCCGTTCCTTTCCGTCGGGGTCTGTAACGGTGTCATAGATCCGCACATCCCGCAGATTCAGCGTATCCTCCAAAATCTTGTAGGCGTTGGCTCTGTCCGTCCCGTAGGTCATATAGGCGTTTACATCGCTGTAGGACGGCTGGGATTTGCCGGTGATGTTCCATTCCGCAGAGAACGGCGAATAGTTGACTTCAATACTTCGCCGCAGATAATACGGCGGCTCAAAGGTCTCTACCATAAACTGCTGAATATAGGATTTATCAATCCAGGTTGCTCCCAGACGAACCTCAATTTCCGAAGCATCCAGGTCTTTCGGCTGTGCTGATTTCAGAGCCGCCACATTGTCTGCAATCTCGCTGCGGTGCTCCGCACCTTCCGGCAGCATATCCAGAGCTTTTTGATAGTAAGCGAGCTTTTCACGGACATTCCCGGACAGAAAATCATCGGCGGTTCTCCAAGTATAGGAGCCGTCCGGCTTTCGGTTAAAATCCATATAGATCACGCCACGCAGATCGCTCGCCAGTTCTTCCTCGGTCTTGCCGGTAAGCTGAGACATATATGCCATATCAACCATTGCTTTTTCTGCAATAGAGACTGCCAATGCTTCCGAAGCGGTATCGACCGATGTGACAACTTCGCTGGGCTTAATGGTACGCTTGGTAAACATATCCGCCTTGCGTTTCAGATTGTTGTCCTCATCGAGAACTTCCAGCGAGCAGAGCAGATAATAGGAGCTATCGTCCGCAAAAGCAAGAGCATTGCCACGGCTGTTGATGAGACCGTGCTTTGCGGTAAAATTATCGTAGAGTTCATTTAATTCTCTTTGTGTCTGCCGGATAACCTCGTCCGGGGTATATCCGTCCATCTGCTGACCAATGAGTTTCTGCACACAATCACGGAGTTCCACCATGCCCTTGACACGCTCCATTGCCGCAGCGTTCAAATCGGGCTTTACCATGCGGCTGTTTTCTCTGTAGTAGACATTGCCGTCTACCACGGTGTAACTGTAATTTTTGACATTTGGGTCAGCGGGGATAGAGGTGTCGATTGCTTCCCCCGCACCGAGTTCGGGCAGCTCTGCCTCCGTATAAGTGCCACGGATATATTTCACAGCATCGTGAAGCTGATCGGCAAGTTCCAGTCCCTCAATGGGTTCAACCGTAAAGTCCTGCTTGCCGTATTGGGTGCTTTCAGAAGTCTGCCGTCCGAGTATCATTTCGGGATGGTCGATGAAATAACTGTTGATGGCAAAACCGTCATCGTTCTTTCCAAGGTGTATCCAATCGGGTTCAATCTCAATAGGACGATCCCGCTTCTGCAGGAAGATAATATCGGACACAACTTCCGTGCCTGCATTTGCCTTGAAAGCGTTGTTCGGCAGGCGGATCGCTCCAAGCAGTTCCGCTCTCTGAGCGATATATTTTCGGACTTCGGGAGATTGCTTGTCCATCGTGTACCGGCTCGTTACGAAAGCGACCACACCGCCCGGTCGAACCTGATCGAGAGCCTTGGCGAAAAAATAATCATGGATAGAGAAACCGAGTTTGTTATATGCCCGGTCATTTACCTGATATTGACCGAACGGCACATTGCCGATAGCCAGATCGTAGAAGTCCCGCCTGTCGGTAGTCTCAAATCCTGCTACGGTAATATCTGCTTTGGGATAAAGCTGCTTTGCGATTCGCCCTGTGATGCTGTCCAGCTCCACGCCGTAGAGCCTGCTGTTCTGCATAGATTCGGGAAGCAATCCAAAAAAGTTGCCCACGCCCATTGACGGCTCCAGAATATTGCCCGTCTCAAAACCCATGCTGCAGACAGCTTCATAGATAGCCTTAATTACAGTTGGGCTTGTATAGTGGGCATTCAGCGTAGAACTTCTTGCGGCGGCGTATTCTTCGGGAGAAAGTGCTGTGTACAGCTCCGCAAATTCACTTTTCCAGTTGTCTTTTGTTTCATCAAAGGCGTCCGCCAGCCCGCCCCAGCCCACATACCTGGAGAGAATAACCTGTTCTTCGGGTGTTGCCTGTCTGCCGTCAAACTCCAATTCTTTCAGAAGGTTGATGGCGTCCATATTCATACGGAACTTTGCTTTTGCACCACCTTCACCCAGATGGTCATCGGTGATGCGGAAATTGTGAAGTTCGGGCTTCGGTATCGGCGGCTCTGGGGTTTTGATGGTTCGGATTTCCACATCGAACGGAAGATTGTTTTCTTCCGCAGAGTAAAACGCTGCGGTTTCTGACTCCAACTGAGGCTCGGCAGGCGGTTCCGCTGTACGCTGTGCTTCGCTGATCTCCATGAGCCCACGCATAAACGCAATGGATTCGCTTCTGAAAATCGGGAACCCTGCTGCGTTCTGGAATGTAACATCCTGCAAGCTCACCTTGCCAAAATCGAGATTTACGCTGTCCACAACAAATCTGCGTCCGTCAATCTCAAAGGTGGATTCATGGGGGATCAGATACTCATTTGCGAAAGCCTCATCAGCTTCCCGAATAGCGGCCTGCTCACGGCTGATCCGATCCACATCTCCCATTACCTGCTGAATGAACGGGTCTGCATCCAGCTTTTCGGAGTCAACGACTTCGCCGTTTACGATGCCATGCTGGGCAAGGGTTTCACGAATGGCAATCGGGTCAATATCGTCCAGACGGTCATATTCTGCCTGGGTGTAAAATCTGTCCTCCTTGATGAGCTGTGCGATACGCCTCTGTACCTTTGCCCAGGACATTTCATAATCAATGTCCGTTCCGGTAACGGTGATATGCAGAGGTTTCGATACCTCAGTACCGTATTCTCCGGCGAGCCACGCCGCCGTGTCCCGTTCACGGGCATGGTCTGCCATATAACGGACAACTGCCTGCTTACTTTCAATACTGCCGTTCCAGCTTTGGAGAGCTTCATCAATCTCTGCCTGTGTGATTTCACGGGAGATAAGCGGTGTTTCAACTGCTGCGGTTGAGGTGCCTTTTGGAGTTTCTGTAACGCTTACAGGTTCGTTTTCGACCTCCGGGGATAATTCCCTGTCTGCTCCTAAAACGCCCAGAGAATAGGTCGTATGCTCGGTTTATAATGCTGTTATGACGGGCAACCGTAACGCCGCGGGTCTGGCGGATTTTCTCAACAGACTGCTCCAGAATGTGAGAGGGAATCCCGCACATTTCCACCCGTCCCGCACCGGACACCGGCTCTTGTAGTAAGATTTAAGCCAAGCAGCTCCGATGCCGGTTCTGGCATCCACGCCGTACATTTCAAAGAAATCTCCGACCTGGAACAGCACCACATCATTGGGATGGTCATGTTTGATGTCGTTATAGGCGTCCATGTGTTTGCGGAACTGCCACTCACGGGTCTGCATTTCCTCATA
>ENA-OQKL01000267-OQKL01000267.1-human-gut-metagenome-genome-assembly--contig:-NODE-267-length-17853-cov-2.902855_pt1 | contig 17853 bp, 11 predicted proteins | sample MGYA00242779_ERZ504800 | MGnify/ENA primary metagenome ERZ504800 (study PRJEB26092, sample SAMD00036410) | human gut metagenome | host: Homo sapiens | study: EMG produced TPA metagenomics assembly of... | reverse complement strand
TTTCCCTGTGGTTCTTCCCTGATTCTAACATCTTTTCTATGGTCGGTAGTAGAACCTGCATATTGGTGTATCTTCGTTTGCTCATAATGAATCCCCCCTGATGTACTTATTATCCTACATCAGGGGGGATTTTGTCTATTGTCCTGTTTTACTGGTTCTGTTCAAAAGTGAACGGGATTTTTAGCTTCCTGTTATTACGCGTTCTCTTTAAGCCACTCCACCGCGCAATGCGCCATGCACGCCGCGCCGATGGGGAGGACGCCCTCGTTGAAGACGACCTTCGGGTTGTGCGCGGTGTACTGTCCGCGTTCGTCCATATAGCCCGCGCCAAGGTACATCATTGCGCTCGGCACACGTTCGGCTACAAGGGCAAAGTCCTCGGAGCCTGTCGCCGAAATTCCGCCGTACGGCGTAAAATTCGGAATGTTCAGCGCGCCCATGTAGCGCAGCATGTCGTCCGTCACCGATTTATCGCACACGAGCGGGCACACTTCGGAAAGCGTCCTAATCTCCACTGTCGCGTTATACACGGCAGCCGTGCGCTCCGCCGTCTCGCGCATGCGGCGTACAAGCAGTGCGCGGGCCTTTTTGTCGTTCGTGCGAATGGTGCCGCGCAGCACGGCCGTGTCCGGGATGATGTTCGCAGCGGTTCCGGCCATAAACTGCCCGATTGTCAAAACGCACGTCTTTGTCGGGTCGCTTTCGCGCGCGATGAGCTCCTGCAAGGCGAGATGAATGTGCACGCCTACGTTGATGGGGTCAATGGCAAGGTTCGGGTTTGCACCGTGCGAGCCGTGCCCGTGAACCGTAATCTCAAATCCGTCTACGGATGCCATCATCACGCCCGAGTCGTTATACATCACAAAGCCTACGGGCGATTTGCCTGCCGCCACGTGGTACGCGAGCGCCGCATCGACCGGCGGGTTTTCAAGCAATCCGTTTTCCAGCATATCGTGCGCGCCTTCGAATGTCTCCTCCGCGGGCTGGAACATCAATTTCACCGTGCCGCAAAGCGCGTCTTCGTTTTCTTTCAGCATTTTCGCCGCCGTCAGCAGCATCGCCGTGTGCATATCGTGTCCGCAGGCATGAGCCGTTTCGCCGGTGGGGCAGGCAAACGGCTCGCCGCTCTCCTCTGGCATCGGCAGCGCGTCCATGTCGGCGCGCAGCAAAAGCGTTTTACCGGGCTTGCCGAGTGTCGCTGTCACGCCATGTCCGCATTCTGTCGGCTTTAGGCCGTATTCGCGCAGCTTTTCCATCACAAACGCCTTTGTGTTCGGTAGGTTCAACCCCACCTCGGCGCTCTGATGAATATGTCTGCGGTTTTGGGTGATCTCGTCTTTCAGTTCCTGTGCCCGTTTCCAAAAGTCCATAGTCTTGTCCCCTTTTAAAAAATTTTGTAAGCAAAAAGGCAGCATGAAGCAATACCCATGCTGCCTTTATTTTGTGATTTACTCAGCGGAAGATTCAGAAGAAGTCTCACTCGTCTCGGAAGAAGTTTCGGAAGATTCCGCACTGCTCTCCTCGGAAGAAGCGCTTTCGTCGCCGCTTTCGGAAGCGACGGAAGACGTGCCGTTCTTCGTGGCATCCGCAAACATAGAGGGCTTGTAGCGGTTCAGTACCTTCTGGTTCCATTCCACGCCCTCAAAGCTCTGTGCAGCCGCACTGACAGCATCGGCGTATTCGGTATTCTTCAGCTCAAGCAAAAGCTGCGAGCGGTTGTCACTGCTCTCCAGCAGCGTGTCTTCGTCCTCCTTGATCGGCAGACGGTGCAGAACGATCATGTACTTTGTCGATTCCACGACCTCCACGTCGCCTTCGTTCATCTCCTTAATCGCAGAGATGAACGCGTCCGGCATGTAGCTTGACTGCATACCGTTTTCGTCCTTGATGCCGGTCTGGTAGGTGGAGTCCTGCTGTACTTTGAGCGCATAGTCCGTTGCAGCGTCGTTTACGGTCATTGCACCGGATTCGATCTTCGTCTTGTATTTTTCCAGTGTCTCCTTGAGGTCGGCCTTTTCCTCGTCGGTCAGGTCAACAGATTTATTGTCATCATCCGTCTTCGTCAGCGGCGCAGAGAAATACTCGTAGTCGTAGTAATCGTCCTCAATGTGCTGGCGCAGCTCGCTTTCCGGCACTTCGTTTTCGCCGCCCTCGCCGTACAGCGCGTTGAAGACCTTAAGGTACATTCTGTTATACTGGGAATACGCAATGTCAAAGGAGGTTTTTGCGATGCCGAACTTTTCAAAGCTCGTGCCGAAGTAGTTCCAGTAGCTCTCGGTGGTCTGGAGGCATGTGCTGTAATCCTCGTCGGTCATTTCAAGGCCCAGACGCTTCATTTCGTTCTGAATATAGAAATACTGGTTCACATACTCATCCGCGCGGTTTTTGATCCACGTCTCGGCCGGCGTGCCGTCGATTTCGCACTTCAAGACCTCGTCTTCGGTAGAGACCTTGGAAGCCGCTTCATTGTACGCAATGGAGAGGTAGTAAATGTATGCGCCGGCAGGCAGCTCGGTGTCGTCGTACTTTGCGGACCAGTTCAGATCCTCATCGTAGCAGCCCGCAAGGCTGAAGCACATGGCAACGGCCAAAAGCAGCGCCACGGTAATCTTTGCGATTCTTTTCATGGTGTTTGTTCCGTACCTTTCTTAAATATTGCGGACAAAATGCCCACAAAGGTTTGCTGTTGTTCATTATACCGCCGATACGGCAAAATGTCCAGTTATTTTGTAGCGGGTTTCGGCGCTTTCGCGTCCTCATCGCCGCAGAGAACTTTCAAAACGTCCTCCAAAACGGTGAGCGGCGCCTTGCCGCCCAGCGCCACGCTGATGTACGGGCGGCTGCCGGCGGAGAGCATCACCTTGTTCGGCATACCTTGAATCAGGCGCTTCACGCGCTCCATGTCAAACTTATCTTTGTAGAGCAGAAGCGCGTTTGCCTGCTGCTTGACTTCCGTAATGCCAAGCTGTGTCGCGCGGTTGCGCAGCAAAGCAATGTCGATAAGCCCATAAACGCTTTCGGGCGGCTCGCCGAAGCGGTCAATGAGCTCATCCACAACATCGCTCGAATCCTCATACGTTTTAATGTCTGCGATGCGGCGGTAAACGTCCAAACGCAGCGCGGTGGAATCGATGTAGCTTTCCGGGATATGCGCCTGCACCTGCATGTCCACGGTGCATTCCTCCACGGGGTTCTCGGGCGCTTCGCCTTTCATCATGGCCACAGCTTCGTTTAAGAGCTTCAAGTACATGTCATAGCCCACGCTTTCCATGTGCCCGTGCTGCTCACCGCCGAGGATATTGCCTGCGCCGCGAATCTCGAGGTCGCGCATCGCAATCTTAAAGCCGGAGCCGAACTCCGTAAATTCGCGTATCGCCGCCAAACGCTTCTGCGAAATCTCACTCAAAACCTTGCCGCGTGTAAACGTAAAGTACGCGTAAGCGCGGCGGGTGCTGCGGCCCACGCGTCCGCGCAGCTGGTGCAGCTGCGAAAGTCCCATGCGGTCGGCGTTGTCGATGATCAGGGGTGTTCGCGTTTGGCACGTCCACGCCCGTCTCAATGATCGTCGTGCAGACGAGCACGTCAATTTCATGCTCCATCAAACCGCCGCCAGACCTTCGGGAGAGCTCCTGCTCGCTCATTTTGCCGTGGCCGATGCCGATCCTCGCCTCCGGCACGCGCTCGCGAATACCCGCCGCCACGCGCTCAATCGATGCTACGTCGTTGTGCAGGTAATACACCTGCCCGCCGCGGCGCAGTTCTTTTTTGATGGCGTCGGAGATGACGCCCGGGTCATATTCCATCACGTATGTCTGCACCGGGTGACGGTCGTGCGGCGCTTCTTCAATGACGGACATATCGCGTATACCGGAAAGCGCCATGTTCAAGGTGCGCGGGATCGGCGTTGCGGAAAGCGTCAGAATATCGGCAGATTTACACACGTCTTTCAGCCGTTCTTTCTGCTGCACGCCGAAGCGCTGCTCCTCGTCGATGATGACAAGGCCGAGGTCTTTAAACTGCACGTCTTTCGAGACCAGTCGGTGTGTGCCGACGATGAGGTCAATGCTGCCGCGTCTCAGCTTTCTCAGAATTTCGTCCTGCTGACGCGGCGTGCGGAAGCGGGAGAGCAGCTCCACATCCACGGGGAAGCCCTCCATACGCTTTAAAACGGTCTGGTAGTGCTGCCACGCCAAAATCGTCGTCGGCACCAAGATGGCGCACTGCTTGCCGGCGGTGATGCACTTAAACGCCGCGCGCAAGGCAACTTCCGTCTTGCCGAAGCCCACATCGCCGCACAGCAGTCTGTCCATCGGCGCTTCACGCTCCATGTCGTTTTTAATCTCGTTGATGCAGCGCAGCTGGTCGTCCGTTTCGTTGTATTCAAAGTGCGCCTCAAAATCGTGCTGCCATTCGTTGTCTTCGGGGAACGCAAAGCCCTTCTGCTTCATGCGTTGAGCGTATAAAACAATAAGCTCCTTTGCGATGTCCTTTACGGCGGCGCGTACGCGCGCTTTCGATTTCTGCCATTCCGTGCCGCCAAGGCGGTGCAGCTTTACGCCGGAGTCCTCACGCGGACCGATATATTTCGCAACTAAATCGAGCTGTGTCACCGGCACATATAAGGTGTCGTTTTTTGCGTACCGCAGCTTGATGTAGTCCTTCGTGATGCCCTGCATGTCGATTTTGTGGATGCCCTCAAAAATGCCGATGCCGTGCGTTGCGTGCACTACATAATCGCCGGGGGTCAGCTCGGCAAGGCTGTAAACGGCCTTGCTGTTTTTGTCCTTTTTTTTCGCTTTCGGCTGGCTGCCCGCGCTCATGCGCCCGTGCGTGATGAGCGTAAATTTCGCGTTCGGGTATTCAAAGCCTGCGGAAAGCGTACCCGCCACAACGGCTACCGTGCCCGGCGTGATGGCGGAAAGGCTCTCAAAATAGCCCGCAGGCAGTCCGGCGGCCTTTAAATCTGCCGCCACGTTCATCGCGGCGCGCTCCGTGCCGGCTAAAACAGCACAGGCATGCCGGTTGTGCAGCGCAGCCGTCAGGTCTTCGGCCAAAAGCTGCGTGCTGCCGCCCCAAACGGAAAGCTGCCGCACCGTCATGTTCACAAGCGCCTTTGTCGGCGTGTCGTAAGAGCCGCGTGCAAACGCGTCCATATAAACGCTCGCCGTGTCCTCCGCACGCTTTAAGGCGTATTCATACGTCTCGGTATACATGTCAAGCCCGCGGCACAGCACGCCCTCCGCGAGCAGTCCGCGTACGTCCTCACCCCACTGCCACAGCGTCGTGCGCATGCGTTCCTTTAGTTTCGAGCCTTCGGAGAACACCAGCAGCGCATCCGTGTCAAAATAATCGAACAGCGTTGCGACTGTCTCGTAAACGAACGTGTAATATTTGTCCATGCACCCAATGTGCAGGTCGTTTTTCAGTTTATCCGCCTCGCGCAGCAGCACTTCCTTTGCGGCAGGCGCCGCCTTGCCGCGCAGCGTTTTTGCATGTGCCTCGAGTTTTTTTGCAAGGATACTCATGCTGTCCGGCACGACCTCCACGGCAGGGGAGATGGTCACCTCCGTGATCTGGTCGGTGCGGCGCTGCGTCTCCGCGTCAAAATACGAGATGGTGTCGATCTCGTCGCCCCAGAATTCCACACGCACCGGTGCTTTTCCGCCGGGGGAGTAGAAGTCCACAATGCCGCCGCGGCGCGCAAACTGACCCGTGCCGTCAATCTGATCGGCGCGCACATAGCCACAGCGCACCAGCGCCCGCACAATCTCATCCACCGAAATTTCTTGTCCGGCAGAGAGCTTCACCGTGCGCTCTTTCAGCTTTTTTGGCGGCAGAACATACTGCAATGCCGCGTCGATCGTCGTCACAATGCAGGTGCACTGCCCGGTTTGCAGCAGCGTCAGTGCTTCGATGCGCTGGCGCTCATATTCATGCGAGCTGCCCTCCGTGTCGCGCAGGCTGAAATCGCGCAGGGGGTAAAACGCAGAAGTCACGCCCATCGCGTTCAGGTCTTCCAGCATACGCGTCGCTTCCGCTTCGTCGCCCGCAATAAACAGCGCTTTTTTCGACATGGCAGAAAGCAGCGTGTGCAGAATATTTGCTTTGTGGATGGAAGCCAAACCCGTCACGGCCACCGGCGTCTTGCGCTGCCGCACAGCGTTTTCGATCGCGCGGTATTCCGGCACGCGCCCGAGCGCGTCATTCAAAAAATTCATACGCATAGTAGTGTTCCTTTCGGGGAGCCGCTCAGGAATTATAGCGGTTCATCGCCTTGTCCGGCGCGCCGGAGAGGAGCAGCTCCACGGCGCTCGTTACGTTTTCGGAAACGGTTTTTAGCGTTTTCATCTCGTCATTTGTAAAGCGGGAGAGTACCCAGTCCGCAAGGTCCCAACCTTCGGGCTTGCTGCCTACACCGATCTTCATGCGCGGGAACAGGTCGCTGCCGCTCAGATAAATGATATTCTTCATGCCGTTGTGCCCGCCTGCACTGCCCTTTAAGCGGATGCGCATGCGCCCAACGTCAAGCGAAATGTCGTCGAATACAATCAGCGTGCGCTCCGGCGGAATGTGGAAAAAGCTCATCGCTTCCGTTACGGACTGTCCGCTCAAATTCATAAAGGTGGAGGGCTTTAAAAGTACGGCGCTCTGTCCCGCAATGGTGCCCTTGCCGTAAAGGCCCTTGAATTTCACGCGGCGCACCTCAATGTTAAAGTGCTCCGCGATGGCGTCCAGCATTAAAAAGCCGGCGTTGTGGCGTGTCATCTCATATTTCGGGCCCGGGTTGCCGAGTCCCACGATCAGCCAGTCCGCGCCGCCCGAAGTTTGATCGTTTTTAGAAAAAAGCTTCATGGAATGTTCCTTTTTACATCAATGTTTTTGTCTTCTTTTTCGCACCGCCCGTTTTCGGGAATGCCGAAAGGCACGCAGAAGCCGCACAGCCGCCGAAAGGGGGAGACCCTTCGCCGCTGCGCTTTTCTCTGCGTGTGTGTTTTTGCGGGCATGCCCGCTTTTTCAAATATATTATATTATGCCACCCGCAAAAGGGTTTTGCAAGCCTATTTTGTCCGAAAACGCGGGAAAACCCGCCTTAAAAAATCGTTTTGCGGCGCAAAAATCTGTCTAAAAGAAAAATTCTGCGAAAAATTTCCGAAAACAGACGATTTCTCGAAAAAAGGTATGGAAATTCGCAAATATATTTGGTATAATAGAGTGCGGCGAAACAGTGGATAAGTTTTTTACGCCTTTTTCGCTGAAAAAAATCAGTTAATACTCGGTTTAACCGTGTAAATTTTCAAGGAGGTAGTTTCCAATGAGCAAAAAGTATGTCTATTTGTTCACAGAAGGCAACGCGAGCATGCGCGAGCTTCTCGGCGGTAAGGGCGCAAACCTTGCTGAGATGACGAACCTCGGCCTGCCCGTTCCGCAGGGCTTCACCATTTCCACCGAAGCCTGCACCCAGTATTACGAAGACGGCCGCCGCATCAACGATGAGATCCAGGCTGAAATTATGGAGTACATTGAAAAGATGGAGCAGATCACCGGCAAGAAGTTCGGCGATCAGGAGAACCCGCTTCTCGTTTCCGTCCGTTCCGGTGCACGCGCATCCATGCCTGGCATGATGGATACCATCCTCAACCTCGGCCTCAACGAGGACGTTGTTGAAGTTATGGCTAAGAAGTCCGGCAACCCGCGCTGGGCTTATGACTGCTACAGAAGATTTATCCAGATGTATTCCGACGTCGTTATGGAAGTCGGCAAGAAGTACTTCGAGCAGCTCATCGACGCGATGAAGGTTAAGAAGGGCGTAACGCAGGACGTTGAGCTGACCGCTGACGACCTGAAGGAGCTCGCAAATCAGTTTAAGGCTGAGTATAAGGAAAAGATCGGCGAGGACTTCCCGTACGATCCGAAGGAACAGCTCATGGGCGCTATCAAGGCTGTTTTCCGTTCCTGGGACAACCCGCGTGCAAACGTCTACCGCCGCGACAACGATATCCCGTATTCCTGGGGTACCGCTGTTAACGTGCAGATGATGGCATTCGGCAACATGGGCGAGACCTCCGGCACCGGCGTTGCGTTTACCCGTAACCCGTCCACCGGCGAAAAGGTTCTCACCGGTGAGTTCCTCATGAACGCACAGGGCGAAGACGTTGTTGCAGGTGTCCGCACCCCGCAGCACATTGACCAGCTCAAGGAAGTCATGCCGGAAGTTTACGAGCAGTTCGTAGGCATCTGCAACACCCTTGAAAATCATTACAGAGACATGCAGGACATGGAGTTCACCATCGAGGACAAGCACCTCTACATGCTCCAGACCCGTAACGGCAAGAGAACGCCGGCTGCTGCTCTGAAGATCGCTTGCGACCTCATCGACGAAGGCATGATCGACGAGAAGCAGGCTGTTCTTATGATCGAGCCGAGAAACCTCGATGCTCTGCTGCACCCGCAGTTCGACGTTAAGGCTCTTAAGGCTGCTACCCCGGTCGCTAAGGCTCTGGCTGCATCTCCCGGTGCTGCTTGCGGCAAGATTGTCTTCACCGCTGAAGATGCAAAGGTTTGGAACGAGAAGGGCGAAAAGGTCGTCCTCGTTCGCCTTGAGACCTCCCCGGAGGACATCGAAGGCATGAAGGCTGCACAGGGCATCCTCACCGTTCGCGGCGGCATGACCTCCCACGCAGCTGTTGTTGCGCGTGGCATGGGCACCTGCTGTGTTTCCGGTTGCTCCGCTATCACCATGGATGAAGAGAACAAGAAGTTCGAGCTCGCCGGTAAGACCTACCACGAGGGCGACTGCATCTCCATCGATGGCTCCACCGGCAACATCTATGACGGCCTCATCCCGACCGTTCCGGCTTCCGTCAATTCCGGTGATTTCGGCCGTATTATGGGTCTCGCGGACAAGTTCCGTCAGATGAAGGTTCGTACGAATGCCGATACCCCGCAGAACGCTATCGATGCAAAGCGCCTCGGCGCAGAAGGCATCGGCCTCTGCCGTACCGAGCACATGTTCTTCGATCCGGACAGAATCGCAGCTATCCGCGAGATGATCTGCGCTGACACCGTCGAAGGCAGAAAAACTGCCCTTGCTAAGCTCGAGCCGATGCAGCAGGGCGACTTTGAGAAGCTCTACGAGACCATGGAAGGCGAGCCGGTTAACATCCGTTTCCTCGATCCGCCGCTGCATGAGTTCGTTCCGACCGAAGAAGCTGACATCGAGCTGCTGGCTAAGTCCACCGGCAAGACTGTCGAGCAGGTTAAGGCAATCATCGCCGGCCTCCACGAGTTCAACCCGATGATGGGTCACCGTGGCTGCCGTCTGGCTGTCACCTATCCGGAAATCGCAGAGATGCAGACCTCCGCAGTTATCAAGGCTGCGCTGAATGTCTCCGCTAAGCACCCGGATTGGAACATCGTTCCGGAAATCATGATCCCGCTCGTTGGCGAAGTCAAGGAGCTGGCATACGTTAAGGGCGTTGTCACTGCAACGGCTGATAAGCTCATCGCAGAGGCAGGCTCTTCCATGACCTACAAGGTCGGCACCATGATCGAGATCCCGAGAGCTGCTCTGACGGCTGACGAGATCGCGAAGGAAGCAGAGTACTTCTCCTTCGGTACGAACGACCTTACTCAGATGACCTTCGGCTTCAGCCGTGACGACGCAGGCAAGTTCCTCGGCGCTTACTATGATAAGAAGATCTACGAGAACGATCCGTTCGCAAAGCTCGACCAGATTGGCGTAGGCAAGCTCGTTAAGATGGCTTGCGAGCTCGGTAAGTCCACCCGCCCGGACATCAAGCTTGGTATCTGCGGCGAGCACGGCGGCGACCCGACTTCCGTCGAGTTCTGCCACAACGTTGGCCTCACCTACGTTTCCTGCTCTCCGTTCCGTGTACCGATCGCTCGTCTTGCTGCGGCGCAGGCTGCCATCCGCAATCCGCGCCAGTAAAAGTTGACGCAGTAGCGTAGGACAAACAACCGATATAAATACGGTCACACAGTCCATTTGGATTGTGTGACCGTTATTTTTTTGCCCATTTTCAGTTAAATACACCGCAAATCAAGCCGCTGGTTTCACTACGAAATCAGCGGTTTTTTTCATTCCCAAAAAATTTTTTGAAATTTTTTCGTTTAGGGGGTCTATAAATGAGCCTTCTCGCTGCCTACCTATTGAGGGACAAAACGAATTCCCTCGTGAACCTTGAAAACCGAATACACATTCAACAGGTACATTCCTGATTGGGGGCGAAAGCCCCAGCCGGATGAAGGTGCGCCACGAACTTCCTGCCCATAAGGGTTATCACGGAAAGCGTGGATAAGCGTGAAAACGAAATCGTCGGCAATTCGCGAGCTTTTCGAGGAGCTTGGCGTGCACGCGAAAGCGGAAGACTTTGTGTACTGCGGCACGCGCCGCGTGGTGTATGACGGCGAGTTTTGCGGCAAGCTGTTTCACGACCGTCAGGTCTCGAAGGTGTTCTACCTTTGGTTCGACGCAGATGAAAGCGCTTTTAACATCGACCCCGCCGAGGTAGACCATGTTTTATGGATGAATTTAGATGCGTGCATCGACGGTGTGCGGCATAACACGTTTCCGCACTGCATCGAAATGGACGAGCTTGAAATTTTATGCAGCGGCTTAAAGGTCGATTTTGCATAAGTTTTTTACCGCGTAATGACCTGCACCGTGGTATCGGCATAGTCGGAAAGCAGGGAAAAATCCTCTTTCAGTCCGTCCGTAATGTAGACCGTGCCGTCCGCTGCAATGAAAATCGCTTCAAAGTCGCTGCTTTCTGCCCAGAGAGCAGCGGCTTTTTCTAAGCCCATCACAAAAAGCGAGGTGGAAAGCCCGTCGCACACCGCGCCGTCCTCGCCGATGACCGTCACGGCAAGCAGGCCGCTGTCTGCCGGACGTCCGGTCTTCGGATCCATAATGTGCCAATAGGTCTTGCCGCCCTGTTCAAAATAACGTTCGTATCCGCCGGATGTGACAACGGCTTTGTCGCGCACGGAGACCACCATCATGGGCTCTTTATTGTGAGGGTTTTTCACGGCAATTTGCCATGCGCCGCCGTCCGGCTTGCTGCCGATGGTCTGCACGTTGCCTCCGAGATTCAAAAGTGCGGAGGTGACGCCCTTTTCGCGCAGAAGTTCCGCTGCCTGTTGACCGGCATAGCCCTTTGCAATGCTGCCGAGGTCGATTTCCATGCCTGCAGGCAAGATCACTTCGCCGGTGACTTCATCGTACTGCACATTCGTGTAATCGACCAGCGGCAAAAGGGAGGTGAGCTCCTCCTCGCTCGGCACCTTGTAGCTGCCGGTCGTAAAGCCCCATGCGCGCACAATGGGGTAAACGGAAATATCCAGTGTGCCGTTTGTGCGGCTGCACATCGCAAGTGCCTTTCCCATCAGGTCGGCGGTGCTGCCCGTAACGGTACCAGAGCCGTTTTGGTTGATCTGCGCGATCTCGCTTGTGTCTTTCGTCACAGAAAGCTCGTCTTCAAGACTGTTTATCAGCGCCTCCGCGTCGTCAACGAGCGAAGCGCTGCTGTATACGGTAAATTCCATGGTGGTGTTCATGGCGTAGAATGTCTTTTTTTCGGCTTGTGGCGTGCGGGAACACCCCGTGCACAGTGCAAAAATCAGCACAAAACAGCCAAAAACGGATAAAACTTTCTGCATAGTGGTCTCCTTTTGAGAAAAAATCATAGAATATTAAAAATAGATGACAGATATTTAAAAAATGAATACCGTTTCCGGTTGACAACAAAGGAAATTTTTGGTAGCATACTGTGTGGAGGTTAGAGCTATCTAACTCTATATACACCGTAAGAGCAGAGAACGTAATCCTTCGCGTGAGGGATTGAAAGCCTTTTGCGGCGCATAAAGCTTGGGGTGCTAACACTGATTTTTTCAGTGCAAGTTAGATGCATCTAACCCACGCGCAGCATTATACCACGGAAAAGCGCGCCTTTCAACCATTTTAAGAGATTTTGTTGAAAGCTGTCCGTGGAAATATCCGAAGCGGCGGAGAAGCCGCGACAGAAAATGAAGGAGGCAGCATGAGAAACATTTACAAAAAAGCAGCGTCTTTGCTTTTGGTGACAATGATCCTCTTATCCATGGTCGTGACCGGCGCAGTGGCAGAGGCAGCAGCACCGACAGAAGTGAAAAGCTGCGAAAAAAGCGGGTTTTATACAACCGTTTTGAATTTTGAATTCAGCGATACCACATGGCTGAATGCAGTGAACGGCGTTACCGTAAACGGTACAGCGTTCACAGGCCAGACGATCAACAGCTTTTCAAACGATACCGGCATTTGGTGTGTCGGTGATGCAACGGGTGCATACGGCAGCTATAAAGCCTTACAGCTTGCCATTGAGAACGACGCTTCGTTCCCGCTGACCGTTGAAGTTACGGCTGCAGGCTACAATAAGCTGACGATGGAAGTCGCAAAGGCAACGGTCAGCTATAACGATGTCTACACCGCGACCGTAAAGATTTCGGAGACCGAGCCGACCACTCCCCCAACGGAGCCGACCAAGGAGCCGACGCCGGTAGAGGATACGGATCCGCCGACGAGCTTTACGGCAAGTTCTAATTTTGGAAGCGACTTCAATTTAACATTCAGCGGTGCGTATGATTGGTTGAATTCGATCACCGCCGTTCAAGTAAACGGCACTGCATGGGAAAAGGCATCGTCTTCCTTTGGTGTGAGCAGAAATAGCAATTATTATGTCAGACCCGGTAACGAATACGAAGACGGCTATCTTTACATCGGTGAAGGCTTTGATACAAATCCCGCGACCTGCATTATCACCGCAAAGGGATATAAGCCGTTAACGCTTACGTTGGATAAGTCAAACTACAAGGTCACCATCGGTGCAGTGGAAGAAACCACCTACAAGGCTTACGTAGCGAAGGCCGAAAACGGAAGCGTCTCTTTGAGCGCTTCCGAGGTCATCAAAAAGGGCGAGACAGTTACAGTTACCGTCACCCCGAATGTGGACTATGAGCTTGATACACTAACCGTAAAGACGGAAAGCAAAGAAGTGGAGACCAAAAAAGTTTCCGAAACTTCCTACACCTTCGCGATGCCGGCTGCAAACGTAACCGTTACGGCAAAGTTCAAGGCATCCGCACTGAAAGTTGTAGATATCGACAAGGTCACGCTTACGAAAGATACTTTCGGAAACGATTGGCATATCAACTTCTCCGAGCCGAGCGATTATGTGGAAAACGTTACCGGTTTTAAGGTGAATGGCATTTCTTGGGAAGAAAAGTCGTATAACGTTTCCTCCGGCGGCGCATACAGAAAGTATGCGGATGATAACTACATCCAGATTGCGCAAAAGAGCTACTCGGCTTCCGAAAATAAAGTACCTGTCAGAAGCGGCGATGTCATCACCATTTCCGCAAAGGGCTATGAAGATCTGAACCTCAAGTTCGTTGTAGATAAGGACGGCAAGGCGTCTCTCGTGGCAGACGACGGCAAAGGCGACCCGCTTGAACTGCACGTAAAGATCGAGGGCTCGTTTGAAGCCGCCATCGTCGGCCAGAAAGATTATGACGGCGTTTCCGGCGCAAGCACGGGCGGTTCCACATCGAACAACAACAGCAACGTTACCGTTTACGGTGCACTGGTTGAAAAAGACAAAGAGCCGACCGACGACGATTGGCAAAAGCTTGATAATAACTCCGAAATCAATCTCAACGGCAGCAAGTGCAAGGTCAGCATCGTGCCGGATGTCGAAAGCGGCACCGCGGAAGACGCAGACAGTGGTATGAGCGGCGTTTATATGCCCATCAGCAGTGACCTTACGCTAAGCGGCACACCGAAGGACGCAGGCAAATACCTCGTCTCGGTTTCCATCGAAGACAATCAGGGTAGAAAAGCGACCAGCAACACGCTGCCCTTTATGATCTACACCGGCGAAGAAACGCTCGCCGAGCAGATCAAGATCGAAAACCTCAAGCAGTATGCAAACGGCCTGTATGCTTGGGATATCATGGAGCCGTGGGCCATCAAGAACTTCGGCAGCAATGTGGACGGTGAAGAAGAAAGCGTCCGTGTACCGGCTGACCTCGAAGTCTGGTTCGGCTCGCATGAGAGCGGCACATACGGCTACCTCGGCTATGACCTTGCTTGGGACGAGGTAGAAGCGGGCAACATTCCGCAGACACTGTACATCCCGGCCGGCTGCAACTTGACGCTCACCAACATGAAAATTCTCAGCAGCGTGCGCATCGTCGTCGAAGACGGCGGCAAATTAACACTGGACGATTCCGTTGTGCAGGGCATCATCGACGTTCAGGGCGGCGGTACGTTCTCCATGAATTACAGTGCTTACAGCGGCGACTTCAAGACGGGCGCTTCCGTTTGCGGCCAGATCCGCCTTGCAGACGGCGCAATTTTGGAAAACGCAGCGATCTATTCCCATGCTAACTACCTTGCAAACGGCGATTTAACAGGCCGCACCACGTCCGAGCCGGTCGTTGTCACAAACGGCAATGTGGCCGTCAAGGGGCAGGTCTTCATTGAAGGCGATGATGCCGGCAATGAGATTGGCCAGACCGCTCTGCAGGTCAACGGCACCCTGACGCTTGCAGACGGCGCAACGCTCGTTGCATACGGCGGCGGTGGTATGACCTATTTTGCAGGCGGCACTGCAATCGATTTGAACGGTACTATCACCGGCAACGGTAAGCTTGTTGCCATCGGCGGTGCACCGCTCTTCGGTGACGGTGGCACGGCAATTTCCGGCAGCGGCACCATCTCCACAAGCGAAACCTTCCTTCAGGGCGGCACGGCATTTACAAGCCGGGATGCAAAGCCCGGCAAGGCGCTGAACGGCGACATTACGCTCACAAGCCAAAGTCGCCATGTAAAAGACGGCACACTGGAAGAAACCGGTACGGACGATCCGCTCAAGGCGCTCTACTGGAATACCGGCATTGAGCTTATCCCGCCGCTCGATATGTTTACCACCGAGCAGCATACGGATGCCGTAACGGATACAACTGTGTGGAAGTTCGACGAGAACACCCACTGGAACCCGTGCGACGACGTGACCTGCAGCGTACATGTAAACGAAGCGGCACACACCTTCGTTTGGGTCAATGACGAAGCGGAAAGCGACATCAGCACTCGGAGCATAGAAGCCAGAACAAAGCACGAGGAGTGCACCGTTTGCGGCTATACGCGCAATGAAAACACACCCATCACGCCCGATCCGGTCGTGACTCCGGAGCCGTCTGCCAAACCTACGGCGGAACCGACCACGGCACCTACGACAGAGCCATCGGTTACCCCGGCACCCACAACGGAACCCACAGCAACACCGGCACCGACCACAGAGCCGACCACAACGCCTGCGCCTACGGCAGCGCCTACGGCAGCGCCGAGCGCAGCGGCTACCGTTACCCCGGTTCCAAACAATAACAACGGATCAAATACCCCGAAAACCGGCAGCGATTACATTGCCGTCATCTTCAGTATTTCCCTCCTCACCGTTTCCGGCGCAGCCATTGCCGCACTTGTGTTTTTGAGTAAAAAGCGAGGTAAGCACGTCGCAAAGTAAACTCGTTTTTTACGAAACAGAAAATATTTTCTCCCTGATAAACACGCCCCGGTGGACAATTTCCAGTCCGCATGGGCGTGTTGCTCATTCTTTTACAAAAGCAAGACCGAAGCAGCACCTGACGCTGCTGCGCCTGTACTTGATGCGGTCCAGTACTATAAGGATCACAAAGATCTCGGAGTACGTGGATGTGCAGAAAATCTCGGCATCGGATACGAAGCCATTCGTCACAGTAGAACGAAAAACGGTGCCGGGAGTTTGTGTCGGGAATTGGTTTACCATTGACCAGCGCCGCTTTGCACTTGTTCACTTTTTCCTTGGCCTCCCGATAAGTCTTGCCGTAGCAGAAGCCATACTCAATTTTTTCGGAAGCTCGTATCCTTTGATATAGCGCGCTTCCCATCTGCCGTTCTTGCGTTTGAAAATATTTTCACCTTTTGCCATCTTAAGAACCTCCTGATTTTAAAAAAACTTGTGTTAACTTACATTCTACCAACAGCACCAAGCTGGTTCAGACTGCGCATTTGACTGCGATAAACCGTCAGCCAAACGTGTCAGCAGCAGGAATCGGGCACATAATTTCAGTTTCACACCCGCGCCCCGATGCGTTCTGAAATGACCCCAAAAGTCTGGAAAGGGAGACACCGGAGAAATTCGGTGTTTTTCGCATTTTGTGGGAAAATTGTGTAAAGTTTTCTTTACTTCTCTGAGTTAAAGTAGTATACTAATACGTATATATTCGAAAAGTGCGGCAGTTTGACTTTTGGGGTATAGCAGGTATTTTACGGAGGAGTGTATAGGACTATGGAGAAAAAAACAAGCAAGTTTTTTCCGGACAGCTCGGCTTTGTGCTGGCGGCGGCCGGCAGCGCGGTGGGCGTGGGCAATTTGTGGCGCTTTCCGTACCTTGCGGCAAAGGACGGCGGCGGACTGTTCCTCATCATTTATCTGGTGTTGGTGCTGACGTTCGGCTTTACGCTGTTGACTTCCGACATTGCGATTGGCAGAAAGACGCAGAAAAGTGCCATCGGCGCATATGAGGAGATGCACCCGAAGTGGAAGTTCCTTGGTGTGCTGACGTTTTTGGTTCCGGTGCTCATCATGACGTATTACGCGGTCATCGGCGGCTGGATCACGAAGTACGCGTGCGTGTATCTGACGGGGCAGGCTTCGAGCGCGGCGCAGGACGACTACTTTACGTCGTTTATCACGTCTCCGGTGTCGCCTGTGGTGTTTGGCCTGCTGTTTATGGCGGTGACAGCGTTCATTGTGTATAAGGGCGTTGAGGGCGGCATTGAGAAGGTATCGAAATTCATGATGAACCTGATGCGTGGTAGTTTACATGTAGGAGCCGGAGAAAACTGGCATCGCCTGGTAAAATACACTTTGCAGGAAGGTATGCCTGGTCTGGAAAATCTGGCATTAATTCCTGGTTGTGTCGGCTCATCACCTATCCAGAATATTGGTGCTTATGGCGTAGAATTACAGCGAGTTTGCGCTTATGTTGATTGTGTTGAACTGGCGACAGGCAAGCAAGTGCGCTTAACTGCCAAAGAGTGCCGTTTTGGCTATCGCGACAGTATTTTTAAACATGAATACCAGGATCGCTTCGCCATTGTAGCCGTAGGTCTGCGTCTGCCAAAAGAGTGGCAACCTGTACTAACGTATGGTGACTTAACTCGTCTGGATCCTACAACAGTAACGCCACAGCAAGTATTTAATGCGGTGTGTCATATGCGCACCACCAAACTCCCTGATCCAAAAGTGAATGGCAATGCCGGTAGTTTCTTCAAAAACCCTGTTGTATCTGCCGAAACGGCTGAAGCATTACTGTCACAATTTCCAACAGCACCAAATTACCCCCAGGCGGATGGTTCAGTAAAACTGGCAGCAGGTTGGCTTATTGATCAGTGCCAGCTAAAAGGGATGCAAATGGGTGGGGCTGCGGTGCACCGTCAACAGGCGTTAGTTCTCATTAATGAAGACAATGCAAAAAGCGAAGATGTGGTGCAACTGGCACACCATGTAAGACAAAAAGTGGGTGAAAAATTTAATGTCTGGCTTGAGCCTGAAGTCCGCTTTATTGGTGCATCAGGTGAAGTGAGCGCAGTGGAGACAATTTCATGAAGGATAACACCGTGCCACTGAAATTGATTGCCCTGTTAGCGAACGGTGAATTTCACTCTGGCGAGCAGTTGGGTGAAACGCTGGGAATGAGCCGGGCGGCTATTAATAAACACATTCAGACACTGCGTGACTGGGGCGTTGATGTCTTT
>ENA-OQKL01000266-OQKL01000266.1-human-gut-metagenome-genome-assembly--contig:-NODE-266-length-17857-cov-3.094585_pt1 | contig 17857 bp, 16 predicted proteins | sample MGYA00242779_ERZ504800 | MGnify/ENA primary metagenome ERZ504800 (study PRJEB26092, sample SAMD00036410) | human gut metagenome | host: Homo sapiens | study: EMG produced TPA metagenomics assembly of... | reverse complement strand
CCGAGCATGGCGATGATGATGGCGGCAAAGATACCGCTGCCGATCTTGCAGCTTGACCATGCAATGGCTCTGCTTGAGGACCATTCCTACGCGCAGGTTGTTAAGCTGACCGGCATCAGCAAGTCTACGCTCATCCGGGAGAGCAAGCGGCGCTGTCAGTTCGGCGAGCCGGAAAAATAAGGAGCCTCCATCGCCGTGCGTGGAAGCTCCTTTTGGGTAAAGTAGGGTGATATGATTTTCAACAACTGAGATCTGGAAAACAAACAGGAGGAGTCGGATATTTGTTTATCCGGTCATGAAGATTCGTATTTGCGGAAGAATATTTTGATTGTCAAAGATAGTATAAGCTAAGAGTGGCGTTAATAATACGATGCCACTCTTTTTTTTATGGCTAAACTTTCATTTATTTTGTTTATTTTTGTGCGCTGTTAGGGTCATAATTTTGATAAAAATAACTTTATATGAAAAACAAACATTTGGTGATGCTATTGCTATCATCTTGCTGTTTAGCGGCATGTGTGGATAGTAAGTATGATTTAAGCGATGTCAATACGGACGATGCGGTAATGGGTGAGTCTTGGGTAGCTCCCCTCGGTACGGGTTATGTAACGTCGGATGACGTTGTGAATGTAGAGAAAGTCCCTTCCATTCGGGAAGTCGACGGGGCTTATAGCTTCAGTCATGCCATAATTGTCTCTTTGTACGTATGCTCCGTTGTTCACACGACCCTTACCGTGCTGCAAACAGTAGGCCGGATAGCTTGTGCCCTTAAACAGAATATCGTAGAGAGGGTATTGACCGAGATCATACAAATAGTTGGAACTGAAATTACCGATGATGCCTACCGTGCGGTAACGCGTAACCGCCTCATCGCCGAGCGCTAATAGACTGATTCCATCCTCCGGGTTTGGCGTGGGGGAAGCAGTGGGTTCAGTCGTTGCTTCCGGCTCTGCACTGACCTCCGATTCAGTCGGTTCCTCTGTTGCCTCCGGTGAGGGTTCTGCTGTCGGTTCGGCAGAGGGCTTTGCGCTTGCCTCCGGCGTCGCGGTCGGCTCTGCCGTGGTTTCCGGTTTAGGTTCTGCATCCGGCTCCGTGTCCTGCGCTGCTTTTTCAGCGTTTGTTTCGACCGTAACCGATACGGGTGTATCGGCCTCATCGGCAAGAGCGCTCATCGGCACGGCGCTGAAAATCAGCAGTGCTGCAAGCAGACATGCAAGTGACTTTTTGAGTTTCTTTTTCATTTTTTTGCTTCCTTTCAAAGATTTTTCTATATGAAAAAAGCCGCATATAAAATGACACGGCTTGAATTTGAGCAGTAAAAAACGCACTCAATGTAAAATCGAGTGCTTTTTTCTGCAATATTCACTTTATTTGATCCTTATCTATATTCCCAGTGACCTTGTTCAGGTTGTGCGGCTTGAGCGGGAACATCTACAACCCAATACTCACCGTCTTTAACCCAGTATTTTTCACCAGAAACCATGGAGTAACCACCATGGTCGTTTCCTTTGTCAAATTCGCTCCAAGTGTGGTCGTTTATTTCCTCAACAGTTGCAAATTGAGCTCCACAGCCATTGCACTGATACACCCAATCGCTCTTCCAATGACCTGCTTCTTCCCAATGACCTTGTTCTTCTTGAGCAGGTTTAGCTGGCACATCTACCACCCAAACCTTTTCCTTGGGCTTCGGCGTCGCAGTGGGCACGGCTGTTGGCGCTGCGGTAGGAGCTGCCGTAGGCTTAGCTGTCGGAGCTGCGGTGGGTGCAGCTGTCGGTTTCGCAGTCGGTGCGGGCGTAGGTCTGGCCGTGCTGCCGGAAGGCTTGCTGTTGGAAGTATTGGAGTTGCTCGGCTTTGCGGTTGCCGCCGGTCTCGGTGTAACCGCTGCGCTCGGCTTGCCTGCCGTGCTACTTTCGGTTTTACTCTCCGGCTTCGGCGTTGCGGTAGGCTTAGCCGTTGCCGCAGCACCGGCAGAGGGAGTAGCCGTAGGCTTCGCCGATGCACTCGGCTTGGCGCTGCTTGCGACCGTGGAGCTTGTGTTCGAAACCGGCTTGCTGCTCACTGCACTGGATGCAGAGCTTTCAACGCCGGTATCCGCTGTGCCGTTGCCTGCACACGCCGCCATAGTAAGCGCCATTGCTGCTGCCATTAAAATAGCTGTGATTTTCTTTTTCATGTAAATCAGCTCCTCAGTTAAATTATAGCGCGAGACTTTCTTCAAATCAAGTATGCAAAAAGCAGGTGCTGAATTATCGGCAACTGCTTACGCTGCGTATGGGAGATATTTTATTTTACATTGCGGTGCTTACGATAAATAATAACGCTCATAGCCGCTGCGGAGATCATCAAGATCATGATTGCAGCATAAACGACCGTGTTGTCACTGCCGGTTTTCGGCATGGAAGATGTCGGCGTAGGCGTTGCAGTGGGCGCTGCCGTAGGCGTTGCTGTAGGAACTGCTGTGGGTGTTGCCGTGAGTGTTGCCGTAGGCGTTGCTGTGGGTGCTGCTGTGGGTGCTGCTGTAGGTGTTGCTGTAGGTGTTGCCGTCGCTGTGGGAGTATCAGAAGGCTCCGGCGTCGCAGTCGGCTCTTCTGTCGGTGCCGGTGTTGCTGTGCTCTCGGGCTTTTCTTCCGGCTTTCCGTCGGACGTATATACATAGGTCTTTTTATCTTCGATGATAGAAGCATTGAAGCCCTCGGACAGCACTTCGCCGTCTTCGCCGATCTCACGCACGGTATATGTGCCGTAAGGGAGAAGCTTCGTAAGTGCCGTGCCATTCTCATCGGCGGTTACGATATCACGTTCGGTTTCTTTTGCATCGTTGTAGCTTCCGGCGGATGCAAGGTAAACCTCGAATTTGCGATCCTGTGCGTCAAGCGTATCGAGCGACAGCAGCGCAATGTCAGACTGCGTTTTTATAGCAATCTGACCTTTGATAACTTCATCTCTAAGGCTGAAATTGTCAAGAACAAAAGGTTCTTCATTACCGCCGACTGTGATATTATACGTGTGTACAATCGGGTCCAGCTTGTAGCCGGTCGGCGCTGTGATTTCCTGCGCACGGATTCGTCCAAAAGGCATATTTTCCACCATAGCAAAACCGGTTTCGTCGGTCGTAATGTCGCTATAGGTTTCACCGGTGCCCTGCGGATAGTATACACGGTAAACTGCGCCGCCAAGCGTTGCATCACCGGCTGCTGAGCCGTAATCTTTGTCGTTTTTGTAGATTTTCATGGTAATCGAACTGGGCTTTACTGTAGAGGTTAAGAGAACATCATCATTCGTGATTTCAAAAACGTGATGATTCTGATCGTAACGGTATCCTTTTGCTCTTGTGCTCATAATTGCAACATAATTTCCGCTCGGCAATCCGCCCGGAACCTCGCAGTAACCGTTTTCATCTGTAGCTTGCGTTGTTGCGCACGGCTCGTGTTCCCAATACGGATAATTGTCCGGATCGTCTACATCCTTGTAAATCGCGTACACAGCGTCCTCAAGGCTGTAATACGGATTACCGTTTGTAAAATTCCGTTTCGGATTTAGTTAGCTGAACAGCGACTTTGTAATGCGGTTCGTCTGTGGTTTCTCCGTCAGAAGTCTCATCCGCAAATACACCTGTCGGCATAATACCGCAGAGCAACAGAACGGCCAGAAGACACGCAAACGCTTTTTTCATCTTCATGATTTTACTTCCTCTCGCTTTGATTTTATTTCAGCTGCATAAAGTGCAACTTTTGTCTGAAATTGAATATATCTTTATCGTTATTTTAATACTATCATAAAATCATTTCAATAACAAGTGATAATTAAATTTTCATTTCTTTTACATGCCGATAAAACGTGCTGCTTGTAAGTCCTGTAAGTCTCTGTGCCTCTACGGCTGTAATTTCGTGAGCACGCCATTTTACACAGACTTGCAGAAACTGTTTCTTGTCGACTTGCACTTTCGGCCGCCCGGTGATCCGACCTTCCTGCATCGCAATGCGGCGCCCTTCTTCAGTACGCTGCCGGATGCAATCGCGCTCAAGCTGCGCTAATGCTCCGAATACGGTCAGCATAAATTGACCTTGCGGGGTAGAGGTGTCGATTGACTCCTTCAGACTTTGGAAAGCAACACCTTTCTTTTGCAGCTCGTCTATAATGGTAAGTAGATCGCGCGTGTTGCGTGCAATTCTGGATATATCCGAACAGACGACTTTATCACCTTCCCGGGCGAAGCTTATCATAGCTTCAAGCTGCGGACGATCTCTGTTTTTGCCGGATGCTTTATCTATGTAGATCTTCTCTGCATGGCAAGCATGTGCATCTCCCAGCTGTCGCGCCTCGTTTTGCTCTGCGGTAGAACACCGGGCATAGAAAATAATCATTGAATACCTCCCTAACCAAAAACGTGCCAAAAGATACCAAATAGTTTTGCTACATTTCAAAACTACAAAAGTGTATCTTTTGACACATGAATATACATTGAATCAAAAGGTATAACTTTTGAAACAGTTCATTCTTGACATTCCCTCACAGGTCGTTTATACTTGTAGATAGAAAGAGTGCTGCCGATGAACGGTTAGCCCTCAGTGTTACTCAAAGAAATGAGCCGACGACTTTGGGAAGTATGGGCGGCTCATTTCTTTTTTATGTAGATGAGGATTTGAACGATCAATCCTGCGGTCATGATGACTAAAGATAAGATTTCAAAATCACTCATGGTATCATCCCTCTCTCCGTGTCGGATTGAGGGATTTTTCATATTCAAGAAACGTCCCTCACACGGTGCGGAAAATCCGCATCTGAGGGCCAAACCGTCCACCGTTTTATGGCAGCACCCGAACCGCATATCGCAGTTCGCTTTTATTCTACCAGAAATCACCTTATATGGCAATGTTTTTATTCGACACTCACGGCCACCAGTTTGCAGTTTAGCGCGGCTGCTATCCGCAGCAGTGCCCGGAGCTGTACCATGTGCTTTTTCTGCTCCATGAGTGCAACCTCCGTCCACGAAACTCCGGCGGCAGAAGCTAATTCGCGCTGCGATATTTTAAGTGCTTGCCGCTGTAAAATCAGGCTATCAATCAGCTCTATATAAGCGTTTGGCATTCTATCACTTCCTTTCAGAACCGGCAATGTTGCCGGTTTTCGTTTTTTTGTCTGCGGCGGATTAGCAAGATCAACAGCAGCAACAGCATCGCCGCAAAGGAAGTTATGAGGCCGATTGCAAGCCCTTCCGCATATTTTTCTATCCACGTGCTGCCCTCCGGCACTGCCTTTTCTTCGACTTCCGCTATAGCTTCTTCGGCCATATCTACCCGGTGGCCGCGCACAAGCAATCTGTGCGTATTCACGCCATACGGTGTGCAGGTGAGCAATGTGACGTAATCTTGCTGCGTATCGATACGGATCAAATCAATGTCTGTGGGCTCCACCACTGCGATGTTGTCCACTTCGTAAGCTGATTTCTGGTTGCACACCGTGATGAAGAACATATCTCCAAGCTCAAGCTTATCGAGGTCGGTAAAAAGCTTTGCGCTCGCCATGCCGGAGTGTGCGGAGATCACGGCGTGTGTGCCGATACCGCCTACCGGCAGCGACGTGCCTACCATGTGGCCCGCGCCCTTTTCCATCGCTGTACCGGTCGTGCCGTGGTATATAGGCAGGTCTATGTTAATGGCCGGTATCATTATGTAGCCCATGATGCCGTTATTGGCAAGGTTCAGAAGATCTTCGTATGGCGGCAGGTCGGCTTTGATTTTATCGACATCTTCAATTTGCACGGTAGAGATTGTTTTGTTATACTCCCGTGCTGCCGCCAACGCTGCATCGATTTCCGAAGTGTCAAGCTGCTGAAGCTTTTCTTCGTATTCCGTCTGTACGAGCGATTGCGTGTGCTCATTGTTAATCGATGCAATTAACGGGTAAGCAGCTGCACCCGCGCCGAGCAGGATCACAAGGATAAAACAGATAATGATGATGGTATTTTTGCGTTTGCTCATTTTTTAATCCCTCCAATCTTTTTTGCGACGACGATCAGCCTGCCGTTATCGTTGCTGTATTCGCATGTCGATAGAGTAACTAATTTATCTCCGTATTCAGCATCCATGCCCGTATCATATAGAGCACGCTGCTTACATTCCTGTACGTATGTATTAAAGGTTAATTCGTTGTTCTCGATGTAGTTGTAGTATTGGAAGCTATCCGACTGGTAGGCCGTTGTGATGACAACCGCCATGACCTCATATAGTCCCAGCTCGTCTAATGTGTCAAAACGCACGTATTTGTGCTGCTGAAAGAATTTTCTCTTTTTATAGAGCTCAAGATCGCTGAACATCCCGCCATCAAGCATGTGGTGGCCGTAAATTATCAAGTTATCGCACGTGCGTATATCGCAGTTTTCCTGTAAATACGGCGTGCCGAGGTTGCTGTACGCTTTCTCAAAATTTCGACGCAAATAATAATTAGGGCTATCCGGCGACTGCATCACCGGGTAATTGATCTCTGTGCCCGGCACGCGTATCCAGCCTACAAAATCGGAATTGTAGTTGTGCAGTTCCCCATAAACTTCAAGCAGCTGCGCCACCCGTTTATCTTCCACCGTGCTAATTTGCTCTAAGTCTCCCAATTCGTTTTCCGCTGCGTCTACTTTTTCGGCTATGGTTGCAAACAGTTCCTTTTGCTCTGCTTTTTGCTGTTGGTTATCAATAAGCAGATACGCGCAAAATCCCGCGACGCACAGCAGTAAAATCGCGATGATGATGGCTATGATCTGCGCACCTTTGTGCGTTCGCTTTTGGGGCATGTTTTCACCTTCTTCCATTTTTCCTTTCCACCCAAAGCCTACACACAACGGTTGCAGGCTTTGGGTGGGGCTCAGTGCTGCCACTGAGCCCTCCCTGCGAGGTAAACCTAATTCAAAGTTTTGGTGTACTCTTACTTATCTTCCTGCTCTTTTCTTCTCTTGAATACAAGGAAGAAGATAAACGCGGAAGTGCCGAGGCAGAAGACGAGAACGCCGCCGATAGCAAGCGCCCATGTGCCGTTTTCACCGGTCATAGGAGTCTCAAAGCCACGCGTATTTACAACCTGCAGCGGAGCGATTGCGTTCTTGGAACCCGCATCCATCTCATCGTCGAGCATCGTGACGTCGTTGCCGTCAACCGTTGCAGATGCAGTCTGATAGTTGTGAGCCAACTGCTTCTGCGGGATGTTGGCGAGCTTATAATCTTCATTGTTCGGGAAGTTGTAGCGCGGGTCGTTCTGGATAACACCGAGTGTATCTTTGCTGTAAATGTCGCACGGGCGGTTTGCATCATCGACGGACGTAATCGTTACGTCGATATTATTCTTGAGCAGCGTGTAGCCGTTTGCAGTCTCGAGCTCTGTCCAGATGTACTGGTCGTCCTCAACGCCTTTAAGGATGATCTGGCCCTTTTTGCCATTCCATTCGACGGGGTGCATTGCTGTTGCAGAGGCTTCTTTGTCCGTGTGTCCGGTAACATACCAGATGCCCTCGTCCTCATTAAGCTGTGCAATTACATAGTAGCCATCGGACGCATTCTGCGCTTTAAAGAGGACGTTATCGAACATCGTCTGTTCTTCTTTACCGTCGCTAAAGGTTTTCGTGATGTTCGTCGCATACGTGTAAATATGCGCGTCGTCGATAAGGGTGTCGTAGTAGGTGTCATTGGTACGCTTCCATGTGAGGACGACTTCGTTTTTGTTTCCGTTGTCACCGTAAACCAGAGACTCATCAGAATTGAGTTTTGCGTCGTAACGGATACGAAGTGTGTAATTGCTGTAACCTGCATAGAGCTTGCCGTTATCGTTATCGTAAGCCGTATTGGCTGTGTTGATCTCGGCAAGGCCATCATCGGTCATGGAGATCGTCATCGTATGCGTACCGTCGTTGTTTTCTTCGCGCGTAACTTTGAATTTGCCGTCGGACTGCTTCCACGTGGTAACTTTGTTGGTGCAATTTGCATCGGTAAAGAATTCGAGTGTAACGCTGTTCGTGCCGCCTACATAAGAGAGGCCGCGGGCCAGAACATCTTGGAACGTATACGCGCTGATATTGGTGGCCGCAGACGTGATCGTCGGCAGTGTGGAGATGATCTGATATTCTACGGTGTCGCCTGCGGATGCCGTTGCGTTGTGTGTAAAGCCGTCGGTGATAACATCAGATGCGTTATTTATGCCGGTGTCTTTTGCAGCTTCACGCACGGTTTTTTCCAGTGTGACAATACCCGTTTCGTTTTTGGGGTAGAGGACAACATTGTAGTTCCAATCTTGACCGCCGGTCGTAATCTGGTTGCCGGAACCGTCTGCCATACCACCGTCAACAGTGGTCATCGGGAGACTGACAAAGCACGGATTTGTTGTACCTGTCACCATTTCCGGTGTGCGGGTTTCAACCAGCAGATAGAGACCTACGGGGAGGCCGGTTACGTTGCTGTAGCCGTCCTCGTTCGTTTCGGGCATTGCCGTACCGCCGTTGTTTTTTACGTAGGCTTCGAGCGAATTCTTAACAGTCGTGGAATTGGCTTCAAGAGCAGCTTTAAGTGCTGCACTAAGTACGTCGGACTGGTAATACCAGTTGTTTGCATCAAGTGCATTTGCGTTTTCATAGCTGTTTTTGCCGTCTGCAAGGCCGATAGCAGCGAGCATATCTGCGCCTTTGACTTTATTGATTGCATACAGCACCTCAATGTGGCTGTCGGTACGACCGCCGTCTTTTTCGGACTCCGTGAACTGCGTGATGTCCGCAATTTTGAGGTAAGTATACTCGACACCTTTAATTGCATAGCCATTGCTTGCCTGTCCATTACCAAGTGCAGAAGATGCGCTGTTCGCACCGGTACGCGTTGTGCCACCAAGCACTTCATTTACTTTTGCGTCATACTGGCCGGTAGAAACGTAGCTATCCTCATCCCACACGCCATCTTTTTTGGCGTTAGTGAAATCATACTTATAAATGGACAGCTGTGCCTTTGCGTCCATATCGATGGTAGCTTTATCGATAGTAGCCGCCGAGGCCGAGATCAAAGAGGTGCAGGCCAGAGCTGCTGCTAAAGCCAAAGCACCAATGCGAGAGATTAACTTGGATTTTGCCATTTCTACTCATTTCCTTTCTTCGTTTATTATTCCAAGGGTTGTAGAATCCCCTTAAAACCTCTTTTTACGCGTCAGCATTAAAATGCAGGACGCGGAAATCAGTACGAGAGCAATGCCTACCGGCACGCCCATCATGCCGTTACCGCCTGAAGACGGCAATGTAAAACTTTGATTGTTGACCGCTGTAACAACCACATCAACGGTTTCTGTACCGTCATCGAGCACCTGCGGCAAGCTGCCGATAAACAAAGGCGCTGCGAGCAATGTGTTGCCGGACTTCGTGCCGGTTTCGGTCAAACGGTAGGTGATTGTAACGGTCTGGTTATCGACCTGAAGCCCATTAAAGGTAGTGACGCCGTTTTCATCGGTTATAAGTGCGCCGTCAACGACTGCACTTGTGCAACCGCCGATGGAAGGCTTGCTGTCTTCTGCTCTGGCTTCTACCGGGGTCCAAGTCGCGCCATCGTCAGTGCTGTACTCGAGCGTAAACTCTACGCCCGGCATGGCGTTGCCGTCAGCATCGACCTTTTTAGCTGTAATGGAGCCCACGCTCGGGGTGTTTCCCTGCGTAACTTCTACGATCTGCTCATCGTGCTCGATTGCAAAGTCATGCACGGTATCATCAAGTTCATAACCCTTCGGAGCTATCACCTCTGACCAGTGGTATTGTCCGTAAAGGATCGAGTCTACCTTGATTTTTCCGTCCGGCCCGGAAGTTTTGGTTGCAATTACATTACCGTTATCGTCTGTAATCTCAAACTTCGCGCCTTCAAGCGGCGTCACACCGTCGTGGTCTACTTTAAGGATTTCAAGCGTGCCGCGTGCAATTTGGTTATAGAAGCTAACCTCTGCCGTCTGCCCATAGGTAAGTGTTATCGTCTGTGCATCCGGCGTGCGATATTTATCCGGCACGTTGATTTCTTCGACCTTGTACTCATACAGCTGCGTTGCATCTGCATCGACGTATACAGGCATCTGATCTGTAATGATCTCACCGGCCGCATTGGTGGTATATGTTTTACTATACCCATCCGCAAGCCGTGTGACCTTGAATGTAAAACCGGCAACATTGCCGTCTTCGGAGGTCTTCACGATTTTGAGCGGCGCATACTTGAGCTCGTTTGTGAGCGTCACCTCATACGTTTTACCGTTTTCGTGGACGTCAACATCCATGTCTTTAAATTCGCGCCCCGGCACACCCTTAACCTGATGCAGCGTATATGTGCCGTAAGGCAGGTCTTTGGTGATCGACTTGCCGTCTGCCCCGGTCACAAGATAATCTCGTTCTGTATCCTTTGCTGCATTGTAGCTGCCTGCGCTCTTGAGATACACCTGATATTCAGCGCCTTGCTCAAGCTGTGCATCCGCCCCGAGCATTTCAATCTGCTTGATGATCTGGATGTGTCCTTTAAAGACATCTTCGGTGAAATCTTCGGGTTCGAGGTCATATTCAATTTTCTCTGTTTTGGTTGTTGTAACGTAGGTGTGCACACGGGAATCCAACTTGTATCCTGCTGGGGCTGCAATTTCTTGTACAGTTACAGTCACACCAATGGGCAAGCCACGAAGTGTAGCAGAACCTGCTGCGTTTGTTGTTATGACTTCTTCAATCTTCTTTCCACCGTTTGTATACGAAATTTTGTACTGCGCTCCTTCCAAAGAAGCGTTACCTTGTGCGGTACTTGCGTTTGTTTCCGAATCTTTTTTTCGCACAGTCAAACGTATCTTTGTCGGGTCATCTACAACATCCATTGTGTTTGAATCATAGGTGAGAAAAAATGTATGAACCTCTTTGTCCAGTACATAACCCTTCGGTGCAGTGCGTTCTTTTATGGCATAGCGCGTATTCGGCTTTAAGGTACGTGAAAGAACAGCTTTACCGTTTGCTCCGGTTGTAAAGGTTGCAACTACCGTATCCTTGGAATAATCATGGTTCGGATCACCGTTTGCAACGTACACATTATAAACCGCACCGGCTAAGCTGTAATTCGAGTTGCCGTTCGTGATGCTCACGTCTGCACTGGTTTTTGTAAGTGTCACCGTTTTGATAAGCGGCACATCGCTGACATTCAGAGTTGCGTCAGCATTGTTGATCCTAACGGTATGCCTTGTCGTGTCCAAGGCATACCCCGGAGGCGCTTTGGATTCCACGGCGGTATATGTGCCGTTTTTGAGCTTCGCGCTCGAGCTGCCCTTGCCCGATGAATCGGTGGTGATGGATGCAACTTCCGTACCTGAACTGTTATAGATTTTATACACGGCTCCGGCGAGGCTGTATCCACTGTCGCCGTTTGTGATAGAGACATTGGCACTCGTCTTCGTGAGGTTAATACTATACTCCAATGGTATCGGAACATCTGATACATTTAATGCAGCGTCTCCGTAAGAAATCGTTACCCAATGCGTTGTTTTGTCCTTGTAGTAGTTTTTCGGAGAAGTGGTTTCCTTGATGGAATACCGTCCGTTTTGGAGGGCAACATTTGTGTATCCGTATCCCGATGCGTCCGTGACTATAGTCGCTACTGCTGTATTGCCGCTGTAAACGGTGTACACAGCACCCTCAAGGCTGTATCGATTATCACCATTAGTCATAGATGTGTCAGCACTGGACTTTTTTAGATAGATGTAATAGGACGGTGTAACCGTCTGCACTTTGAGATAACTGCGTACAGTTTTAGTCTTGCCAAGCGGTGTGGCTATGAGCTGAATTGATGAATCTGTGCATTTCCACCAAGCTAAATTTGAATCGTCGCCTATGGTACGCGATCCCGTTGCAACAACGCCCGACGGATACTCTTTTGTGGTCGAGATTGTGAGCTTATTGCCGTTTTTGGTGAATGTTATACCGTTACAGGTGTACGTATAATAGGCAGCAACAGAATGGCTGTCCGTGACTGTTGCTGTATACTTGCTGCCATCCCAATACATTTTTATTGTCGTCGAAAAGCTGGATGAACTGCTTGAAGCAAAGGAGGGAATCGTATAAGCATTGAGCAGCTTGGCTTTGACCTCAGCGTAATAGCTCCTTACAACCGTAGGGTTATACGCATTTTTGGCAACGGTTTCGAGGTCGGTATCGACCTGCGATTTCCATGTCCAGCTTGTATTGCTGTGCTTGGTGATATAGGTTTTTTTTCGGCTGCCCAGATCAGGTATTGCGTGACAAGCCATTTTGCAGTTTCATTGGCGTAATTGCCTTTATAACCGATGCCTTGTGTATTACCCCAATCGGACTTATCCAGAGAATTTGTTTCATGAAAGCCTTCCGCCAGGATAGCCTTCATGGTCGTCTGCTGCGGCACAGTAAACGACGACCACGTAAAATCTATATTGTCCCAAATTAGCTTATCTTTTTCGAGACAATATGCCGGATATTCGGTTGAACCGGACTTGATCGCCTTTGTGGGCAGATGCCCCAATGAGCCGGTCACTGTTGTCGTCGTTTCTTTGGCGAGCGAATAAAAATGTATAACCGATTTACCGGTGTCACCAATACCGGTAAGCGATATTCCCGCCTCGGTGTCGGCGGCATAGCCCATGATCCACTCGCCCGGCATTGTCCACAGGTATTCTGCCGGATCGGCTTTACCCTCCGAAGTGATGACTTCAAAGTGCAAATGCGGGCCGGTAGCATTTCCGGTACTGCCGACACGCCCGATGCGCTGCCCGCGCACGACTTTTTCCCCTTGCTGCACATTGATCTCAGATAAATGTGCATACAGCGTCGTATTGCCGTCCGCGTGCCGAACTTCGACCATGTGACCGTAGCTCATCATGCCGGTGGTGTCATACGACCCGTCCCAAATCTGCACATAGCTTACAGTGCCATCCTCTGCCGCATATACAGGCGATCCGCTTGATGCGGCAATATCTATCGCCTTGTGCTCGGCGCTGTATTCCTGTGTGATTTCACTGCTGTTCGGCACAGGGAACAGGTAGATACATACCTTATCTACATTATCCAATACGTCGTGCTCAAGCTTTACTGGGTTCACCACCGGCTGTGGTGACGGCGTAGGCGTAGGTGTCGGCGTTACAACAGGGGATGCGCTCGGTACAGCACTGGGCTCCGGCGTACTCGTGGGCACTGCTGTCGGCGTTGCAGTAACTCCGGGTGTAGCCGTGGGAACTGCGGTAGGTTCTGCCGTCGGGGCCGGTGTAGCGGTACTTTCCGGCGTAGGCGTTGGCTCCTGCGTCGGCTCTGCGGTAGGCTCCGGTGTCGCTTCAATATCCGCCGGAGGATCTTCTGAAATTTCTTCCTGCCCGGTATCTACATCAAAAGCGACTTCAAAGCTCGGACTTTCCACAGGCACGTCGGCTTCATCCGCCAGAGCACTTAACGGCAGTGACATCGTAAGGATCAACGCCGCAAGCGCTCCGGCCAAAATCCGTTTTGCTTTCTTCATTTTTTGCCATTCCTTTCGTTAGATTTTTATATGAAAAAAGCCGCACTCAAAAAGTACGGTTTGAATTTTTGCAGTAAAAAGCACCCGAGAAAACGGATGCTTCATGCTGCAATATTCAATTTTTATTTGTATTCCCAGTGACCTTGTTCCTCGCGTGCCGGAACGTCTACGACCCAGTGCTTTCCGTCTACTACCCAAAACGGATCGCTTGGAACTTGAGTATAGCTGCCATGGTCATTTCCTTTATCCCATTCTTCATCGGAGTGAGCTTCAAATTCATCAACGGTGGAGAACATTGCGCTGCAAGCGTTGCATCTGTACATCCACACGCTTTCTTCGTGTCCGTATTCTTCCCAGTGTCCCTGTTCCTCTTGCGCCGGAACATCTACAACCCAAACCTTTTCTTTCGGCTTTGGTGTTGCTGTGGGCGCAGCAGTCGGCTTTGATGTAGGAGCTGCCGTAGGCTTGGCCGTCGGAGCGGTTGTGGGTTTCGTGGCAGGTTTAGTCGTTGCAGTCGGCTTAGAGGTAGGCTTTGCTGTCGGTGCCGCCGTGGGTTTAGTTGTCGACGCAGTTGTCGGTTTTGCTGTGGCAGAAGGCTTCGCAGTCGCGCTGCTGCCGGAAGACGGTTTGCTCACAGTATTGTTGCCAGAGCTGGGCTTCGTTGTCGCCGACGGTTTTGCGGTTGCACTCGGCTTCGATACTGTGCTGCCGGTAGAACTTGAAGACGACGGCTTACTCGTTGTGCTGTTCTCCGTTTTAGACGAGGCAGACGAGCTGCTTCCCTTCGAGCTCTCGGTTTTGCTGCTTTCCGTTTTTGCACTCGGTGTCGCCGTGGGTTTTGCACTCGCGGTGCTCGAGCTTGCAGCTGGTTTGCTGCTCGCATCGTTCTTTTCCGATACCGTGCTACTTACCGCACTGGATGTGGAGCTCTCCGTTACGGCGCTTTCGGTATTGCTGCCCGCACACGCCGCAAGCGATACCGTAAGCGCCGCCGCCATCAATATTGCTGTGATCTTTTTCTTCATAGTCGTTCACTCCTCATATAGAATATTATAATAGCTTTTTAATTTGATTTCAATGAGAAAAGAAAAAACCGGAAGTACTTCCGGTTTTACAGCTTGATTTCAAATTCTTCTTCAATTTTTGGACTGTGATGCTGTTCATGGTTCATGGTTAGCGCCAAACCTTCAAGACGTTCGATACGTTGGTCTAATGCGCTCGAAAGACAAACACAGCGTTCGGAGTCGAGGTAGGGGGACTCTGCGAAGATTTCGCACACACGGTTTCCAAAGTGCTGTAACGCTTCAAAGTTAACCCAATCGAAAGACGATACGAGTTTAAGTTGTTCCTCATGCGTTTCTTTGAACGGCTTTGAAGGCAAATCAGAGGCCAGCGGACGGATGAGTTTGGTCGGTGTATTACACCAAAGAGATGTACCGGAGTCGTAGATCGGCGCAGAACCGATCCACTCTAAGGAGTTAGCGTTTCTAATCGCACCGAAGTTATTATAGTGACGGTCAGTATTGGCGAGTAAATAATCGATGACAATCATTTGATCTACGGCTTGCTGTGCATTAGAGATGCCAAAGGCGGCACAGCAGTTAAGGTAATGCTGATATGTCGTGAGGTGATTTGCTTTCTTTTGAGACTTCATGATGTAGTCAGCAGAGATAAGTTCTGTGTCCGCATCGATAAAGTCTTCGCAAACGCTGTAAGGATAATCGCCCTGCATAATGATCCGATAGGGAACATGAGGAATGTTGAGCTTTTCCATCAGCTCAGAAGCAATAACTTCATTGTATGGCTCCTGTTGGTTCACGCCACTGCCGCCTTTAATGAGGCAGCGCTTGCCGTCGATGATCGTCCACTTTTTGCGTAGCCAACCATCGGAGGTGTTGTCCGGGGACATCAAATCGATTTTCGCACTGGAGCTGTGACCGCCAAAAAGAATGTCACCGATGTCACGGGAAAAATCATTTGTGAAAAAATTGATCTCAGCCCATTCCAACGAGGAACCTTTCTCCTTAATCCAATACTGATCCGAAAGGCTAAGTCCGTAGCTTTTATCGATAAGCTCTTGCGTGCTGCCGATACGCAGAATAGCGAGCGCTTGTTGGATGCCTTGACGGCTTGCCGGAATGGAACGCCCATACCACCATTTGTTGAGTGCCTTGCGGTCGAGAATGTCGTTCTTGTACGCAATGCCGATTGGAATGTGCGCAGCATTATGCACGTCATCCACACGAGTAATCGCGCCGGACGCATCGTCCAGTTCAATATCGACTACGGGTATTTCTTTGTGCATCAATGTGTAGTGCATGGCGACACCTCCTGACTTTTATGAAGCTCTATTTCTATGAGCCTATTATACAGTGTTCGTGAAATCATTTCAAGGCTTTATTCATCACTGTCCTGCATTGTATCGAACAGAGAAATGCGGCCGGTGGAACGTTTTACGGCTGCAACAGCTTTACTGCGCATTTTATCGTACTCATCTTTCGATAGTTCGTATTCGAATGCGACGATACGTGTTAGCATGTTTGTTTCAACAGCTTGTTTAAAGAGCTGCGAAGATATGCGGTCTGTTGCCCTCTGCACAATCGCCTCGACTTGTCTGCCGTAGATGCCGCAAAGGTAGTCCATATTGATTTGCCCCGAGAGATACGAATAGTAAAAACCGATAGCTTCTTCAATAGCAATGCTCTTTTCTCGTTTATCCAGCCGTTTGGTGAGCGAAAGAATAGCATCAACTTGTGAGGCAGCATCTTCGGACAGATACACGGTTGTTTTGATTTTTTTCTGTTTTATTCATTATTCACCTCTAAAGACTTGAAGGTAACTTTACCGTCATAAAATCATTAGGCGTTATGCGGCTTATTTGCGGTTGCGAGAGAAAACACACCGAACTTACCGTCAAACGTGTGATTTTACCGTCATAAAGTTTTTCTTAAAAACCCGCACACTGTGCGGGTTTGTGGGTGCATCACCACCAGTTTGGTGGTGATGCTTTATCCTGCATTCTAAAAAGACACCGATTTGAGAGATTTTGGCGCGTTTTCGAGATGCGAAACAGTTTAAAAATATTACGACCAGAAACCACCGGGGTTTGAGATCGGATTTGACTTGGTTTCGGGCTCCGGTTCCGGCTGAAGCTGTGGGGCATTGTTGATAACCTTTTCTTCGGAAACCGGATCAGAAACGGTTGAAAGTGTTGTGCCTTCAATGTATTCCCGCACGGCTTTTGGAACGATTTTCTTGTACATTTTCTCGAAATACGCTACGAATTCTGTGTCAATATCGATGCCTTTTTGTGTTGAAAAGGTGTGCAGTGCATCGTATTTTCGCTCATCTAAATTGAGCTTTATGGTGAGTTTTTTCATTGTTTTTGACCTCTTTTTCTTCAAAAATTTTCGTCGTCGGCACGCGACGCGTGCCGATTATTAGTAAGGAAAGAATACCCACAAAATTGTGGATCACTCAAAGAATTGCAAAGGATCGAGCCTATTATCGTTGTATCTGATTTCGAAATGGAGATGATTTCCGGTCGAATCCCCGGTACTTCCGACGTAGCCGATGAGATCACCGGCAGATACGGATTCGCCGACTTTTGCAACGCGTTTTGTTTGGTGAGCATATAGGGTAGACCACCCGTTTCCGTGGTCGATTTTTACGAAATTGCCGTAGGAATCATGCCAAGTGCTCATCACAACTGTGCCGTCGGCCGCTGCATAAATCGGGGTCATTGCCGGTGCACCAATATCGATTGCACCGTGCGAATTTTCGTACATTCCGGTGACCGGATTGTACCGGGAACCGGAGCCGGAAGTGATGTAATCTTTACCGTAAGGAGCGGGGAGAGGCCACTCAAATTCACCCTTTCCCGCTACAATTCCGGCGGAGATTTCTTTAATTCTGCCGTTCTCCAGTGTTACCTTTTTAGTGCCGTATGGGTGTGTTCCGCCGGTCAAATATGTAATGCCAGGCAACTGCATCCAGTACGTCCAACTGCCCTCACGGAGCTGCGTTTTTACTACGCCGTCGTGGTTGCTTTTGGCCTCAATTACCTCACCGTTTCCTATATAAATACCGATGTGTCCGCTCATACAAACGGCCAAACCGGGTATATCGGGGATAGAGGAAATCTCACCGAAAATGACAGCGCTGCGGAACATTCCGTCTGCGCCGACATCGCGAAAACCATTAGATTGGTAACGGATAATGCCGGTGTCTTCATCAATCCATTCATACGCTTTTATGAGCCCGATGCAGTCAAAAGCAGGCTTTCCGCCGTAGGTTTCGTAGATGAAATTGACCTCGCTGTTGGTCAGATTTGCATCGGAATCCATGAAAAATCT
>ENA-OQKL01000265-OQKL01000265.1-human-gut-metagenome-genome-assembly--contig:-NODE-265-length-17879-cov-3.009971_pt1 | contig 17879 bp, 17 predicted proteins | sample MGYA00242779_ERZ504800 | MGnify/ENA primary metagenome ERZ504800 (study PRJEB26092, sample SAMD00036410) | human gut metagenome | host: Homo sapiens | study: EMG produced TPA metagenomics assembly of... | reverse complement strand
GGACCGCCTGAACAACGTTGTCCAGGAGGGGCTGACCGCGATCCGTGCCGTCAAAGCTTTCGTGCGGGATGAGTACGAGGAAGACAAATTCAACGAGGCAACACCGACCTGACCGCAGCGAGCGAGCAGACGTTCCACTACGCCGTGCTGAATCTGCCGGCATTTCAGGGCGTCATGTATACCGCGATCGTGCTGATTCTGTGGTTCGGCGGAAATATGATTCTGAAAAAACAGCTTGCCGTCGGAAACCTGACCGGATTTCTAAGCTACGTCATGCAGGTCATGAACTCGATGATGATGATTGCAAACGTCTTCCTGCTTCTGACCCGTTCCATGGCGAGCGCACACCGGATTGTCGAGGTGCTCGATGAGAAAATCGTGCTCACCTCGCCGGAAAATGGTGTAACAGAAGTGACAGAGGGCAGCGTGGAGTTTGACAACGTATCGTTTAAATACAAAGAAGAAGCAAAAGAGTACGCACTCTCCGATGTTACGCTGAAGATCAAAGCTGGTCAGACGGTAGGAATCCTCGGAGGAACAGGTTCTTCGAAAACGACGCTGGTGCAGCTCATTCCGCGTCTGTATGATACCAGCCGCGGCACCGTCCGCGTCGGCGGAAAGGATGTGCGCGCGTACGATCTTGCCGCTCTCCGCGATGCAGTCAATATCATTCTGCAGAAAAACGTGCTGTTCTCCGGAACCGTGCGTGAAAACCTGAAATGGGGCAATGTGGATGCATCCGATGAGGAGATCTGGGAAGCATGCCGCGCGGCGTGTGCGGATGAATTTTTGAACCGCATGCCGGACGGCCTCGACACCGTGCTCGAGCAGGGCGCAAGCAACCTCTCCGGAGGCCAGAAGCAGCGTCTCTGCATCGCGCGTGCGCTGATCGGAAAGGCAAAAATCCTGATCTTCGATGATTCGACAAGTGCGGTCGACACGGCAACGGAGAAAAAGATCCGCGAGGCACTGGCGGCGCGGAAGAATGTCACAAAAATTATCATTGCGCAGAGAGTAACATCCGTCATGAATACGGATCAGATCATCATTCTTGATGACGGAAAAGTACACCGGATCGGCACGCACGCTGAACTGCTGGCGGATGACCCGATTTATCAGGAAATTTACGCCTCACAGATGAAAGGAGGAGACGAAAATGGCAGCGAGAGCTTATAGCGGAAAGAAACCAAAGAACCTGAAACACACGCTGCGCGTCTTCCTGTCTTATCTGGGACGGCACAAAAAAATGCTCGCAGTCGTAGCGGTACTGGTAACAATCAGCGCGGGAGCCAACCTCTTTGGAACGTATATGATCCGCCCGGTTGTCAACGGACTGGCGGACGGAGATGTGCACACACTGCTGCGCGGCGTGCTGATTACGGCACTCATTTTCGGGTGCGGCGCACTCGCAGCATACGGCTACACGCAGACCATGGTAAAAGCAGCACAGCAGGTTGTATTTGATATCCGCCGCGATCTGTTCGAACACGTCCAGACACTGCCGCTGCAGTTCTTCGACAGCAGACGCCACGGCGATATCATGAGTCTTTTCACGAACGATATCGACACGATGGCAGATGCCCTGAACAACAGTTTTGCGATGGTTATCCAGAGCTTCATCCAGATTGTGGGAACACTGACCTTGCTGTATATCCTAAACTGGCGGCTCTCGCTGATTGTAACGGTGTGCTACGGTATCATGTTCTGGTATATCAAGTTCAGCGGAAAGCGCAGCAAGGGTTATTATACGAAGCAGCAGAACAGCCTCGGAGAACTGAACGGCTATATTGAGGAGCTGATCACCGGACAGAAAGTCGTCAAGGTGTTCCACCACGAAGAAGAGAGCTTTACGGAATTCTGCAAAAAGAATGAGGAGCTCCGGAAAGCGGGAACCGGCGCGCAGGGGTATGCGGCGACGATGGTTCCTGTCGTTGTCAGCATTTCGTATGTCAATTATGCGATTGTGGCAGTGCTCGGCGGCCTTCTCGCCCTGCACGGAAAAGCCGATATCGGAAGCCTGGCAAGCTACCTTGTCTTTGTCCGCCAGGCGGCGCTTCCGATCAACCAGTTCACCCAGCAGAGCAACTTCCTTCTCTCAGCGCTCGCCGGTGCGGAGCGTGTCTTCGACGTGATGAGCCTGGAGCCGGAAATCGATGAGGGAAAAGTGGAACTGGTCAACGTAAAAGAAGAGAACGGCGCACTTGCCGTCTGCGAAGAGACAACAGGCCGCTGGGCATGGAAGCGCCCGGACGGAACGATGACGGAATTAAAGGGCGATGTGCGTTTTGAAAACGTGGATTTCGGCTACACGGCAGACCGTCTGATCTTAAAGAACATCAGCCTGTATGCCAAACCAGGCCAGAAAATTGCTTTTGTCGGTTCCACAGGAGCCGGAAAAACGACGATCACGAACCTGATCAACCGTTTCTACGACGTCCAGGGCGGCGCGGTTGTCTACGACGGCATTGACGTAAAAGATATCGAAAAAGACGCTCTGCGCCACTCCCTCGGTATCGTTCTGCAGGATACCCATCTGTTCACGGGAACCGTAGCAGAAAACATCCGTTTTGGAAAACTCGATGCCACGCAGGAAGAAATTGAACATGCGGCCAAAATTGCGAATGCGGATTCCTTCATCCGCCGTCTGCCGAACGGCTACGACACGATGCTGACCTCCGACGGAGCCAACCTCTCCCAGGGCCAGCGCCAGCTTCTCGCGATTGCCCGTGCCGCCGTTGCCGATCCGCCGGTGCTGATTCTTGACGAGGCAACATCTTCCGTTGACACCAGAACCGAGGCGCTGATCGAAAAAGGAATGGACCAGCTCATGGAGGGCAGAACCGTATTTGTCATCGCCCACCGCTTAAGCACCGTGCGAAACGCCAATGCGATCATGGTGCTGGAGCAGGGAAATATCGTAGAGCGCGGCGACCACGACGCACTTCTGGCACAGAAAGGAAAATATTATCAGCTCTATCATGGAATGTTTGAGCTGAGTTAAAAAGAAAGGAGTAAAGAGTATGAGAAAATATAACCGTATTTTTCTGATCGTCCTGGATTCTCTCGGAATCGGGGCGATGGCGGATTCGGAGAAGTTTGGGGATGTCGGTGTCAATACCTTCGGCCACATCTGGGAGAGTCAGGGAGGCCTTGAAATCCCGAACCTGCGCCGCCTCGGCATGGGAAATCTCTGCGGTGTGACAGAGGATGAGGCAAAGAGTTACGCCAGAAGACTGAACGAGGCGAGCAACGGAAAAGACACCATGACCGGACACTGGGAGATGATGGGAATTTACACGACAAAGCCGTTCGTTACGTTCACCGACCACGGATTTCCGAAAGAACTGATCGACGAGCTGGAAAAACGAACCGGCAGAAAGATCATCGGCAATAAGGCGGCGAGCGGAACGGAGATCCTCGATGAGCTGGCAGAGCGCGAGATCGAAAACGGAGAACTGATTGTCTATACCTCGGCGGATTCCGTACTGCAGATCTGCGGCAACGAGGAGACGATGGGACTGGAGACGCTGTATCATTACTGCGAGATTGCCCGTGAGCTGACCATGAAAGACGAGTGGAAAGTCGGCCGTGTCATTGCAAGACCGTACGTCGGAAAGAAAAAAGGAGAGTTCGTCCGCACCGCAAACCGTCACGACTACGCTGTCAAACCGACGGGAAAAACCGTGCTCAACGCGATGCAGGAGGCAGGATATGATGTCATCAGTATCGGAAAAATCAACGATATTTTCTGCGGCGAGGGCATCACGGAGAGTCTGAAATCCAAGAGCAGCGTCCACGGCATGGAGCAGACGATTGAGACGGCAGGAAAAGAGTTTACCGGACTGTGCTTTGTCAACCTCGTCGATTTCGATGCACTCTGGGGCCACAGAAGAAACCCGGAAGGCTACGGAAAAGAGATTGAAAAATTCGATGTGAACCTTGGAAAGCTGCTGGAGCAGTTAAAAGACGACGATCTGCTCCTGATCACGGCAGACCACGGCAACGACCCGACTTATACCGGAACGGACCACACCAGAGAACAGGTACCGCTCCTTGCGTACTCACCGTCTATGAAGGAGAGCGGCCTTCAGGAGACGAAAGACACCTTCGCTGTGATCGGCGCATCCGTTGCAGAGAACTTCGGCGTAAAAATGCCGGAGGGAACGATCGGAACATCGATCCTGGAATCGTGGAAATAAGGAAGCGATGGTGTTTTCAGCTGAGGCGGTAAGAACCTTTCGAAAGTTTCACAAGCCGTCCTTCTTCGAGCAGCTTCTTTAAGACCCGCTGGAGCTGGCGGCGGCTGCAGTGGAGCTGCATGGCCATCTTTTCCACGCCGGAAAACGTCTGATCCGGACAGCGCTCTGAGAGATAAGAGAGGAAGGATTCCTCGAGCGTGGAAAAATTCGACTGGGAGCTGGAATAAAGCATCAGCTTTTCGGTGACAGAGTTTAAAAGATATCGTAAAAAGCGGTTGTCGTTCAGCAGAAGCTCTTTCGTGGAAGCGAGCGGCAGAACAATACAAAGCGCGGTGGTGCGTGCCTCGATCTGGTGCGTATCATCGCGTTTTCCGCAGAATTCCATATCGCCGATGCAGGTAAAGCCGTCGAGATAGCCGATCGGGTAGCTCGTGCCGTCGGCTCGGTTGGCGCTGATCTCGATGGAACCGTCCACGAGGAACGAGAGGTATTCCTCCGGATTCAGCGTGTCGAGCCGTTCGCCCTTTTCAAACTGATACAGAGAAAATGCGAGATCCGGGGTATCGAAAAGAGATGGGATCTCATGTTTCTGAAGATAAAAGTCCAGCAGAACCGGATCAAAAATTCGTTTCATAGGAAAATCCTTTCACAGAAAAAATTTTTTGGAAAACTTTTTCTTTATTGTGACATATGACACAAGAAAAAGCAAGAAAGTCTGCTAAGATAAACCAGAATGAAAAAGGTTACAGTTTGCTGGGTACCAGTGAACTGTAACCGAAAAAGAGGAAAGGGGAGTTTTCAAAATGGAAAACGAATTATTTGAGAAAACAAAAGTGTCCAAAGCATATATGACGCTCGCACTTCCGGTCGTGCTCGGCATGGTCGTGTCGCTGATCTATAATATGGTAGATACGTTTTTTCATCGCGCGGACCGGAAACACGGCACTGATTGCCGGCGTATCGCTCGGCACACCGATTTTCACGCTGATGATTGCACTCGGTGACATCTTCGGCGTCGGCGGCAGTTCCGTCATTTCGCGCCTCTTCGGTAAAAAAGAGTACGAGGACGGAAGACGGATCAGCGTATTCTGCTTTTACGCAGCGATTGCTGTCGGCATTGCGGTCAGCATCATCCTGCTTGCCGCCAAACAGCCGATCCTTGGCCTGCTTGGCTGTGATGAGACGACGTGGCAGTATGCGGGGGACTATTACCAGTGGATTGCATTCGGCGCACCGTTTATCATCCTGCAGCTGACGCCGAACAATCTTCTTCGGACCGAGGGCTTCGCAAAAGCCTCGATGATCGGAACAATGCTGGGAGCCGTTGTCAACATCATTCTTGACCCGATCTTTATTTACACGCTCGGCATGGGAGCAGCCGGAGCAGCGATTGCAACGGTGATCGGCAACATCTGCGGTGATATTTTCTATGTTATCTTTATGATAAAGAAATGCCGCTATCTCTCCGTCGATTTCCGAAAACTGAAAATGACCGGAGCAGAGGTGCTCGCCGTTCTTGCCATCGGCATTCCGGCATCCGTCACAAACTTCATGCAGAGCATCGGCGTGACGCTGACGAACCGATTTTTGCAGCCGTATGGAACGGACAAAGTTGCAGCGATGGGAATTGCTTTGAAAATTATTATGATTTCTGTTCTTGTGATGGTCGGTTTCGCTTTTGGCGGACAGCCGCTGGTCGGATACAATTATGGAGCGAAAAATAAAAAACGCCTCAGTGAGACGATCCGCTTTGCCTTCCTCCTGGAAGTGCTGACCGGTGTCGGAATGGCGGTTGTGCTCGGTGTGGCGGCTCCGCTTTTCGTGGGACTGTTCTTAAAAGAGGCGGATGTCATTGCAGTGGCCCAGCAGATCCTCCGCGTCCAGCTCATTGGTATGCCGTTTGTTGGTATCGTACTCGCATCGACCTGTATTTTCCAGGCGATCGGAAACGGGGCAGGAGCAATGATTCTTTCAGCAGGACGTCAGGGCGTGATTTTTGCCATTGTAATTTTCTGCGCTTCAAAACTTGCCGGTTTTTCCGGTGTTATTGCCTCCCAGCCGGTTTCTGATTTTCTGACCGCATTGGTGGCTGTGATGATTCTGCTTCAGTGGAAAAAGAAAGAATTTGCAAAATAAGAAAGAACAGCAAAGCGGCTGCGGCACAGCGTTCCGGAACGGGAACCTGCCGCAGCCGCTTTTGGCGTGCGCAAAAAAACAGAATTCCTGCACAGGCGGCCGCCATGTCAAAAACACGTAAAAGTGATGAAAAAACGTCTCTTAATTCGGCAGTATTACGGGATTGCATTCTGAGAAAACAAGATATAAAATGGCATGAGATTCGACAAAAAGGGGAAGCAAAAACATACGACAATAGGGAGGACATCACATGGCAACAAAGAAAAGTGCAGTAAAAGATCTGACAAACGGCAGCCCGGTAAAACTGATTCTGGGGTTTGCACTGCCGCTGCTGCTCGGCATGCTGTTTCAGCAGTTCTACAGCATGGTCGATACGATTATTGTAGGAAAATTTCTCGGCGCGAAAGCACTCGCGGCCGTTGGAAGCACAGGTTCGATCAACTTTATGATCGTGGGCTTCTGTATGGGAATCTGCAACGGATTTGCCATTCCGGTTGCGCAGATGTTCGGCGCAGGCGACCGGAAGGCTCTGTGCCGGTATGTGGGAAACGGAGCTGTCCTGGCAGGTCTTTTTTCGGTTGTGATGACGGTTCTTGTCTGCATCTGGTGCCGTGATATTCTGGTGCTGATGAAAACGCCGTCTGATATTCTGGACGGTGCATACGCTTACATCTTTGTTATTTTCCTCGGAATTCCGCTTATGGTGCTCTATAACCAGACATCAGCAATCATGCGGAGCCTCGGCGACAGCCGCTCCCCACTGATTTTCCTCGGTATCTCTTCAATACTGAATATCGTGCTAGATCTTGCGCTGGTCCGCCCGATGGGAGTAGCGGGAACCGCGTGGGCGACGATTATCGCGCAGGGAGTCTCTGGATTCCTGTGTCTCTTTTATATGAAGAAAAAATTCACCATCCTTGCTTTTACGAGAGAGGACTGGAAGCTGCACAAGCATTATGTGCTTAATCTGTGCAATATGGGAATCCCGATGGGACTGCAGTATTCAATCACCGCGATCGGAAGTGTTATTTTGCAGACCGCTGTCAACGGCCTTGGTTCCACTGCGGTTGCATCTGTTACGGCTGCCGGTAAAATTTCCATGTTCTGCTGCTGTCCGTTCGACGCGCTCGGCTCCACTATGGCGACGTATGCCGGACAGAACGTCGGTGCGAAGAAGATGGATCGTGTCAACACCGGTATTTTGACAAGTTCCATTATTGGAAGCGTGTATTCCGTGGTCATTTTAGGAGTCATGTTTCTGTGGTCCCGCCAGATTTCGCTTCTCTTTGTAGATGCATCTGAGACGGTCATCCTCGACCAGGCGCGTCAGATGCTGCTGATCAACATGGTATTTTACATTCCGCTGACCCTTGTCAATGTCGTACGCTTTACCGTGCAGGGCATGGGCTTCAGCAAATTTGCAATCCTTGCCGGCGTCTGCGAGATGATCGGCCGTTCGGTGGTAGCCTTTTTCCTGGTTCCGTATTTTGGTTACACCGCAGTCTGCTTCGCAAGCCCGGTGGCATGGATTCTCGCCGATCTGTTTCTCGTTCCGGCGTACCTGTACTGCGCAAAAACGCTTCGTTCTCTTTTTGAGAAAAATGCGCAGATGATGTAAGCCGTGCCGCAAGATGGACAAGCTGTTTCAATTCTGGTATAATGGAGCCTGGATTTTAGGAAAGCTGAAAAAGAATCCCATAGAAGAGAGGAAGATATCCTATGAAACAGTCGGTATTAGAATATAAGAAACTTCTGGAGCAGAAAGGCCTTCTGGTGGAATTTGCAGAGCCGGAAGGAAAGAAGGAGAGGACAGACCCGTTACCCTCGTAACGTATTTTTCGGGCGGAGCGGATCAGGGAACGCTGTTTCTCTGCAAAGGAGCTGCATTCAAAGAGGCATACTTAAAAGACGCCGTAAACCGCGGTGCTGTTGCCTATGTAAGTGAAAAAGAATACGAAGCGGGAAAAGAAATTCCGGCGCTCATCGTCAACGATGCCAGAAAAGCACAGTTTGTGCTGGGTGAGGCGTTTTACGATTATCCGGCAAAGTCGCTGCATGTCACGGCGCTGACCGGAACAAAAGGAAAGACAACGACAGCATACTACCTGCAGTCGATGCTCGATGCCTGCCTGAAAAAACAGGGCGGAAACGGATGTGCACTGTTAAGTTCGATTGAATATTACGACGGAAAGACGAGAGAAGCATCAACGCTCACCACGCCGGAATCCCTGGAGCTGTGCCGCCATATGCGCAATGCCGTAGATGCAGGCCTTTCCCATATGGTGATGGAAGTATCCTCCCAGGCGCTCAAATACGAGAGAGTCGGAAACACGCATTTTGATACCGCCATTTTCCTGAACATCTCCAAGGACCACATCAGCCCGACGGAGCACAAGGATTTTGATGATTATTTCCAGTCGAAATTAAAGATCTTCGACCGCTGCACCTGCGCCTGCGTGAACCTGGACAGCGACCATATCGGGGAAATCCTGAAAGCTGCGGCAAAATGTGAGCGCGTCGTTACGTTTGGATCGAAAGAAAATGCTGTAATCCGCGTGAGTGATATCAAGCCGGGCAGAGGAAAATTCTATTTCCATGTGGCAGGACCGGATTTCTCGGAAGATTTTACCCTGCCGGTGCACGGAGCCTTCAATGTGGAGAATGCCGTAGCTGCCATTGCGGCTGCCTGGTCGATGGGAATCCCGGTTTCGCTGATCAAGGAAAGCCTCCTTGGCGTCACCGTTCCGGGAAGGATGGAGACGTATGAGAGCAGCGCGGGCGAGGTCACGGCGATCGTGGATTTCGCGCACAATGGCCTGAGTTTTGAAAAAATGTTTGATACCGTAGCACTCGAATACCCGGGGAGCCGCGTAAGCGTTGTGTTCGGAACCCCGGGCGGAAAAGCATTCAACCGCAGAAAAGATATGGGTGAGATTTCCGGAAAACGGGCGGACCGGATTTTCCTCGTACCGGATGATCCGGGAAACGAAGATCCGCAGGCGATCTGTGAGGAGATCGGCGGGTACATAGCAAAGGAAGGTGCATCCTTCCAGATCCGCATGGACCGCGGAGCAGCAATCCGGGAGGCGATTCTTGGCGCCGTACCGGGAGAGGTTGTTCTGATCCTTGGAAAAGGCGCGGACGTGACGATGCACGTCGGAAACGGAAATGTGCCGTACCAGTCAGATGCCGTCTATGCAAAAGAGGCGCTTGCCGAATATGGAAATGCATTTGCCGAAGCGGCAACGGCTCGTGAAACAGAAGAATAGAAGCAAAAACAGAAAAAACAGAGCAAAAAAGACACGGAACAGAAAAATCCGTGTCTTTTTTTGCGTCTGGCGGCAGCAGAAATGAAAATCAGACAGGAAATTTGGCGGATACATCCTACAAAATGTAGAAAAGAAGGACAGAAACTAGCCCGTATGACGAAAAGTTGTTAAAAATATAACGAACGAAAGTTAGACGTGTGAAACTAAACACAGAAAGCAAAAACCCGGGAACCATGCGGAAAAAGACGAATTCTGCGGGATGAAGGACAAAGCTGTAAGTTTTTGGAAAGAATTCTTGTGAAAAAGAACAAAAAATGGTATAATTGTATTGAAATATATCCAGAACACCCCTTCTGGAAGCGTACGGGCTCAGTGAGAAAAAAGATTTCACGAAAATGCTCGAAAAAAACACTTGTTAAATTCTTGTCATAGTGCTATGATAAGGAAAGTGAAAAATTTATCAATCACAAAAACCAACTAGGGGTATTTTAGAAAGGAGTATTTATGAGCAGCAAGATTACCATCATTGGAGCTGGAAGCGTTGGATCTACGATCGCCTATACACTGTCGAACGAAGACATCGCGTCTGAGATTGTTCTCATCGATATTAACAAGAAAAAAGTAGAGGGAGAGGTTATGGATATCGCGCAGGGTACCTGCTTCCGCGATCCGGTCTCCATCATCGCAGGTGAGTATGAGGATGCCAAGGACTCTGATATCGTAATTATTACTTCCGGTATTGCAAGAAAGCCTGGCCAGACCCGTATTGAGCTGACCCAGACCAACGTAAACATCTTAAAATCCATCACACCGGAAATCGTAAAAGCGGCTCCGAATGCCATCTACATCATTGTAAGCAACCCGGTTGATATCATGACCTACGTGTTTACAAAGATCTCCGGACTTCCGGAAAACCAGATCCTTGGTTCTGGTACCATGCTGGATTCCGCGAGACTTCGCTGCGGACTGTCTGAACACCTCAACATTGCCCAGAAAAACATCCACGCTTACGTATTCGGTGAGCACGGCGATACTTCCTTCATTCCGTGGAGCGGCGCTTACGTTTCCGGTGTCAGTCTGGACGAGTACTACGAGACCGTAGAAAAAATGGGCAGGAACGTAACCAAGATCGACAAAGATGCTATGCTGGAGTACGTAAGAACTTCCGGCGGACAGGTTATTGCAAACAAAGGAGCTACTTTCTATGCAGTATCTGTTGCAGTATGCAAACTGGTAGCAACCATTCTTTCTTCTTCCGATTCTGTAGCAACCGTATCTTCCATGATGCACGGTGAGTACGGCATCGAGGATGTATGCTTAAGCACACTGACCCTCGTTGGACCGAAAGGCGTACAGGGCAAGATTCCGATGCGTATGACAAAAGAGGAAGTAGAAAAACTCAAAGCAAGTGCCGACGCATTAAAAGCAGTTATCGCACAGATCGAGCACTAAGAGCGGGCAATAAGCTCAAAACATAAAATTTATGGCAGTGGCAGAAAGTGCGAAAGAGCGGTATCTCCCACTGCCTTAACGTGCGCCTGAAGAAATTTTCCGCCGGGTGTACATAAAAAGAGTACCGGAAACTTTTCCGGTGCCGGACAGAAGATACCGCAGGAAAAATGGAAACCAACAGGAGCAAGTAAGAAAGGAGCAATTCCATGACCTACAGTTATTTTCCGGGCTGTACGCTGAAGAACAAAGCAAAAGATCTGGATCACTATGCCAGAGAATGCGCAAAAGTTCTGGGATTTGAACTGGAAGAAATTGAAAACTGGCAGTGCTGCGGAGCTGTGTATCCACAGGCATCCGATGAAATCGCCACAAAACTTTCTTCGGTTCGCGCCTTAGCAGACGCCAAAGAAAAAGGACAGGATCTGATCACAGTCTGTTCCGCCTGTCATCACGTGATCAAACGCGTAAACGATGACATGGCGAATGTAGAAGACATTCAGACAAAAGTAAACAACTACATGGCTCTTTCCGAGCCATATCTTGGCGAAACGAAAGTACTTCATTATCTGGAAGTGCTGCGTGACGTCGTTGGATTTGACAAGATCAAAGAGAAAGTGGTAAACCCATTAAAAGGAAGAAAAATCGGCGCATATTACGGCTGTATGCTGCTTCGTCCGAGCACCACAATGCAGTTTGACGATCCGGAAAATCCGACAATCATTGAAGACTTTATCAAGGCCCTTGGCGCAACACCGGTCGTATATCCGATGAGAAATGAGTGCTGCGGCGGCTACATATCCCTCAAAGAAAAGAAAATGGCATCCAACATGGTAGACCAGATCATGGCATCCGCATCCTACAAAGGAGCAGAAGAACTGATCACTGCATGTCCGCTTTGCATGTACAACCTGCGCAATAACGGAACAAAAGAAGGTCTTCCGGTTACCTACTTTACCGAGCTTCTTGCAGAAGCACTCGGCATCAAAGAGGAGGTGCAGGCATGAAAATTGCAACATCCGATGAAATCCGTGCCATCGCCGGTGTGGATACCAGAAAATGTATGAAATGCGGTAAATGTTCCGCATCCTGTCCTGCTTATAACGAAATGGACATCCGTCCGCATCAGTTTGTATCTTACGTACAGAACGGCGATGTGGAAGCACTGATGAACTCCAAGTCCATCTGGAAATGCCTCTCCTGCTTCGCATGTGTAGAGCGCTGTCCAAGAGACGTAAAACCTGCCAAACTGATCGAGGCAGTTCGTCTTTCCGTGATCCGTCAGAGAGGAGAGAATTATCTTTCTCCGGATGAAATTCCGGCTCTTCTGGATGATGAGACTCCGCAGCAGCTGCTGATGAGTGCATTCCGTAAATATAGAAAGTAAAAAACAACCCATCCACAGAAAGGTGAGAGAAAAGTGCAAAGAATAGGAGTATTTGTCTGCCACTGCGGTACAAATATTGCGGCTACCGTTGATGTCAAAAAAGTTGTTGACGTCATCAGCAAAGAGCCGGGTGTTGTACATGCAGAGGATTATCAGTATATGTGTTCCGAAACGGGTCAGCAGAAAGTGATCGATGCCATTCAGAACGAGCATCTGACCGGCGTTGTGATCTGTTCCTGCTCTCCGCGTATGCATGAAGGAACGTTCCGCAAAGCAGCAGAAAAAGCGGGTCTGAACCCGTATCAGCTGGAGATTGCAAACATTCGTGAGCAGTGTTCCTGGATTCATAAAGACATGGAAGAGGCTACCGAGAAGGCCGTGATCCTGGCCCGTGCAGCCGTTGCAAAAGTTATGCTGGACACCCCGCTTACCCCGGGCGAGAGCCGCGTTGTAAAACGTGCGCTGGTGATTGGAGGCGGTATCGCAGGTATTCAGACAGCACTGGATATCGCAGATGCAGGCTATGAAGTAGATATCGTAGAGAAGACCCCGAGTATCGGCGGAAGAATGTCCCAGCTTGATAAAACATTCCCAACCCTTGACTGTTCTTCCTGTATTCTGACTCCTCGTATGGGAGAGGTAAATGCCCATGAGAAGATCAACATCTATACCTACAGTGAAGTAGAGAGCGTTGGCGGATTTGTCGGTGACTTCAAAGTAGATATCCGCAAAAAAGCAAGATACGTAGATATGGACAAATGTACCGGATGTGGTCTCTGCCAGGAGAAATGTCCATCCAAGAAAAACTTAAGCGAGTTCAACCGCGGACTGTCCACACGTACTGCCATCTATACACCGTTCGCACAGGCAGTTCCGAATGTACCGGTCATTGATACTGCAAATTGTATTCACTTCAAAACCGGAAAATGTGGTATCTGTTCCAAAGTCTGTGCGGCAGGTGCGGTAAATTATGATCAGAAGGATGAAGTAATTACCAGAGAGTACGGCGCAATCGTTGTGGCAACTGGTTTCGATACCATCAGTCTGGACAAGTTTGACGAATATTATTACAACCAGAGCAAAGACGTAATTACCTCCCTTGAGATGGAACGTCTGATGAATGCTGCCGGCCCGACAGGCGGTAAAGTAGTACGTCTTTCCAACGGCGAGCATCCGAAGGATATCGTATTTATCCAGTGTGTCGGTTCTCGTGACGTGACCTGCAGAGGAAAGAGCTACTGCTCCAAGATCTGCTGTATGTACACCGCAAAACAGGCTATGCTGGTGCGTGACCATTATCCGGATGTCAATGTACATGTCTTCTACATTGATGTTCGTACCCCGGGTAAAAACTTCGATGAGTTCTATCGCCGTGCGGTAGAAGAGTTTGATGTAGACTACATCAAAGGCCAGGTAGGAAAAGTATCCGAGGCTCCGAACGGACGTCTTCTGGTACAGGGTTCCGACCTGCTTGACAACCGTCAGATCAAAATGGAAGCAGACCTTGTTGTCCTTGCAACTGCTATCGAGCCGAGCAAAGATGCAAGAAAACTGGCTACCATGCTGACCGCAAGTATGGATACCAACGATTTCTTTACTGAGGCACACGCAAAGCTGCGTCCGGTAGAGTCCCCGACCGCAGGTGTCTTCCTCTCCGGCGTATGCCAGGGACCGAAAGATATCCCGGAGACCGTTGCACAGGCAGGAGCTGCTGCTGTCAAAGTAGTCGGACTGCTGGCAAAAGACAAACTGACCACCAACCCGTGTACAGCAGAATCCAATCCGCTGTTCTGTAATGGATGTGCATCCTGTGAAAAAGTCTGCCCATACGGCGCAATTTCCTACGAAGACCGTCAGGTCAACGACCATGGAATCCGTGAAACCAGACATGTGGCAGTCGTTAACGGCGCACTTTGCCATGGATGCGGTGCATGTACCGTTGCATGTCCGTCCGGCGCTATGGACCTGAAAGGATTCTCCAATAGACAAATTCTCGCGGAGGTAGATGCAATATGCCGATAGATAACAACGAAAACAAAGAATTTAAGCCAGTCATCGTGGCATTCTGCTGCAACTGGTGCTCCTATGCAGGAGCAGACCTGGCAGGTTCCAGCCGTCTTTCCTATCCGGCAGACGTAAAGATCATCCGTGTTCCATGTTCCTGCCGTGTCAATCCGCTCTTCATCTTAAGAGCATTCCAGAAGGGCGCTGACGGAGTCATCCTCTGCGGATGCCATCCGGGAGACTGCCATTACAGCACAGGAAACTATTATGCAAGAAGACGTATGACCCTGCTGTTCTCCATGCTGGATTACATGGGCGTTGAGAACGGACGTACCCGTGTGGAATGGGTATCCGCCGCAGAAGGTGTGAAATTCTCCCGAGACCATGAACGAGTTCATCGAGCAGGTTACAAGCCTTGGTAAGAATGTCAGATTGGAGGATTTACGATGCAAGAAAAACTTAGTATCCCGCGCAAAAGAGCTTCTGTCTGACGGTACCGTAGTCCGTGTTCTTGGCTGGAGAAAAGGTGACACTGATTTCAGTGCAGAGCCTGCATTCTTCGAGACTGCCGAGAGCCTTTCCGAGTTTACCTACGACGGATTCTGCGGACGCAAATCTTAGCAAATACATGATTAAAGCATCGAAAGAAGAAGGAAAAACACTCGGTTTTCTTAAAACCGTGTGATACTTACAGCTTTAATCAGTTAATCAAAGAGCATCGTGTGGATCGCGAGAAAACCTATATCGTCGGCATCGGCTGCGATGGAAAACTCGATATCGAAAAGATCCGTGAAGCAGGATGCAAGGGTATTACCGCTGTAACAGAAGACGGCGATACCATCAAAGTGGCAACTGTTTACGGCGACAAAGAGCTCGCAAGAGAGGATGTTATCCTGGAAAGATGCAAAGCCTGCAAGGGCGGAAAACACGTTGTCTACGACGAGCTGGCAGAGAACTGCGACGAAGAGAAACCGGCAAAAGAAGGCCGTTTTGAACTGGTTGAGAAGCTCGAGGCAATGGCTCCGGAAGAGCGTTTCGCATTCTGGCAGAACGAACTGTCCCGCTGTATCCGCTGTAATGCATGCCGTAACGTATGTCCGGCCTGCAGCTGTATCAAATGTGTCTTCGATAATGACCGTTACGATACCGCACAGAAAGCAAATACGACTACATTTGAAGAGCAGATGTTCCACATTATCCGTGCATTCCACGTTGCCGGACGCTGCACCGACTGTGGCGAGTGTTCCCGTGTATGTCCGCAGCACATTCCGCTGCACCTGCTGAACCGTAAATTCATCAAAGATATCGACGAGTTCTACGGAGAGTATCAGGCAGGCGCCGATACCGACAGCCGTGCACCGCTCACCAACTTCACACAGGAAGATGTAGAGCCAAGTATCGTTAAGGAAAGGGGTTAAGGGATGTATCAGATTAGCAGAGAAAAAATGCCGGAGCTCCTTGCCGCTGTTGCAAAGGAGATGGATCTTTTCCTTCCGGTACAAAACAATGGAATTACCAATTTCGGTTTCTGGACCGAGGACGCAGACGTGGATCTCGATACCTTAAAAACCGTAAAATCCCCGAAAGATGCCTTTTTCCCGCAGAGTGAAATTCTTTACTCCTGCTATCAGAAGGCAAATAAAACCAGCATTGAACCGGCTGCATTAAAAGACGCACCGTTTGCTATCTTCGGCGTTCGTCCGTGCGATGTCAGAGCGTTCGATGTTCTGGACCGCGTTTTCTTAAGCGAGCCTGCAGACGTTTACTATGCAGCAAGAAGAGAGCACGGCATCGTTGTTTCCCTGGCTTGTCATGAGCCGGAAGACAGCTGCTTCTGTAAAACCTTCGGCATCGATGCTGCAGAACCGGCAGCAGATGTTGCTATGTGGCAGGTAGCTGACGGTTATGCATGGGAAGCAAAAACCGAAAAAGGCCAGAAACTGACCGAGCTTGTAAAAGCTTACCTGACCGAGCAGGATCTTACCAAAGAAGTAGAGGCTGAGAAAGAAGCAATCCGTACTCTGATCGACAAGATGCCAAACAGCAACCTTTCCCTCGAGGGATGGGGCGTTGGCAAGACAAAAGAACGTTTTGACGATCCGAAGTGGAAAGAACTTTCCGATGCCTGCTTAGGCTGCGGAACCTGTACGTTCTCCTGCCCGACCTGCCAGTGCTACGATATCAAAGACTTTAACACCGGAAACGGTGTACAGCGTTACCGCTGCTGGGATTCCTGCATGTACTCTGATTTCACCATGATGGCAGCAGGAAACAACCGTACCACACAGCTGCAGCGTTTCCGTCAGCGTTTCATGCACAAACTGGTATACTTCCCGGACAACAACGACGGAATGTATTCCTGCGTCGGATGTGGACGCTGCGTAGAGAAATGCCCGCAGTCGCTGAACATTGTCAAAGTAATCAAACGCATGGGAGGTACCAAGTAAATGTGCAATTGTAGTTGTGGAAGCGAAGAAAAGAAAAACGCTTTGCTGCCGCAGGTCGGTATCATCACAGATATCCGCCGCGAAACACCGGACGTAAAAACATTCCGTATCGTTCGTCCGGACGGCACCAAGCTGTTTGAACATATGCCTGGCCAGTGCGCAATGCTCTGTGTACCGGGGTGTCGGAGAGGCACTGTTTTCCATTACCTCTTCCCCGACAAACAAAGAGTACCAGGAGTTCTCCATCAAGGAGTGCGGTACTTTAACGAATTATCTTCACAACATGTCCGTAGGAGATGAAATCCTGGTTCGTGGACCGTATGGAAATCATTTCCCGGTAGAAACCGTATTAAAAGGACAGGATCTGCTGTTCATCGCCGGAGGTATCGGACTTGCTCCACTGCGTTCTGTTATTAATTACGTACTGGACAATCGTGATAACTACGGTACCGTAGATATCGTTTACGGTTCCCGTTCCAAAGACGATCTGGTACAGTTAAAAGAGATCCAGGAAGTATGGGCGAAAGCAAAAGATGTCAACGTGCATCTGACGATTGACCGTGAACAGGAAGGCTGGGACGGCCATGTAGGATTCGTTCCGAACTATGTAAAAGAACTGAATATGTCTGTTGACAAAACAGCTCTGATCTGCGGACCGCCGATCATGATCAAATTTGTTCTTCAGGGACTTCAGGAGCTGGGCTATGAGAAAACACAGGTTTACACCACTTTGGAGCTTCGTATGAAATGCGGTATCGGAAAATGCGGCCGCTGCAACATCGGAGACAAATACGTCTGCAAAGACGGCCCGGTTTTCCGCTGCGACGAGATTGACGAATTACCGAACGAATATTAAACGGAGGTTGAAGAAAATGCAGGAAATGGTAAATATTTACGTTTAACGGCAAAAAGTATTCCGTACCTGGCGATCTGACCATCATGACCGCTATGGACGTACGCCGGATATCAGTTAAAACGCGGATGCGGA
>ENA-OQKL01000264-OQKL01000264.1-human-gut-metagenome-genome-assembly--contig:-NODE-264-length-18052-cov-3.508898_pt1 | contig 18052 bp, 22 predicted proteins | sample MGYA00242779_ERZ504800 | MGnify/ENA primary metagenome ERZ504800 (study PRJEB26092, sample SAMD00036410) | human gut metagenome | host: Homo sapiens | study: EMG produced TPA metagenomics assembly of... | reverse complement strand
GTTCTCCGATTTTAGTCCACTTTGTGTCTTTTCACGATACACATAGGATGCATACGTGTTAAATTCTCCGCTCTCGATTTTCATAACCTTCAAATGCTTATTTTGTCTAAGCGCAATGTACGGCTCATTATTTTCGCTGTTGATAAACAGTGTTGCACCTTGCTCTTGGAGAATTTCCAGTAAAGTATTTTCTTGTGTTTTATTTTTACCCGATTTTCTTTTTTGGGGTTCCGATTTCAATTCTGTGCTTTCATCCTGTTCCAAAATATCCAAATAAGGCAAATCATCCACTTCCTCCATAGAGTGTCCCGCTTTCAGCCAGTCGTATACATCGCCTTTAGGCGGCAAGCCGGGCAGACAAACAATTTTTGCATTCGGAATATTCTCCACAATTTTCTTCGCGTATTTCATTCCGGGTTTATCATTATCCGGAAGAATGACGACCTCTTTACCCATGAAGTAATCCTGATATTCCGAAAGCCATTTTGACCCGGAACCGCAGTTAAGCGTGGTTGCAACTCTTCCTGCCTGAATAACCGCGTCCGCACACTTTTCTCCTTCGACGAAGTAGACCTTCTGAGCACGAATGACCTCCGGCAAATTGTACGGAACCGGCTTTTATCGCCAAGTCCCTTTTCCCCGTTCCGGGCGTACAAAAGAAAAACTACTTTTTCCCATCCGCTTTATCGAAACGATTTTGGTATAAGCGATAGAACCATCCGCATTGTAATAAGTATAGACCGTTTTGCTCATAGTATTTGTTTCATTCCTTTCATCATTGTCATACATATCTTTTAGTTTTAGCCCCACGTTATTCAGAATATCTTCCGCTTTGCACCCGGCAAAGCAGTTGAGTAAAATCTGTTTTCTGTCTTTTGAAAGTCCAATAGACAAGCTGGGGCTATGATCGTCGTGCGCAGGGCAAATTGCCATGTACTGATTTTCAGATACCTGCTTTACACCCTGAAATTTTAATAGTAAATCTTGAATTTTCATTTTTTACTCTTCCTTTCATTTGATTTAGTTTTTGGAGGTGTTTTCACGGCTGCTTGTGTTTTTCACCTCCTTCGTTTCGTCTTTCTGCTTTCTTTTTGCACTTTCGATTTCTCGTGATAGTACATCAAAGCATTCGATTGCAAATTCTCTTGCGAGTTTCGTTGAAATTGTGAAGTCAGTCATCTTGACAACCCTCCAAAAATTTTTTGTTTTGTGCTGCCTATAACTGATATTCACAATTAAATTCACTTGACGGAACTAAACGGGTATAGTATTCTATTAAATAAGAAAGGGATGTTTATGGAACTAAATTTAAGCATGAATACATCTGATTACGAATGCAGAGAATATCTGGCTTCCATACGATGGAAAAACGGGTTTACGTGTCCGCGCTGCGGTTGTGCTGAAGCTTGGGAAACGAAAGAGGTCAAATATAAATGTAAGAAATGCGGATATAAAATGTCTGTTACCGCCGGGACGATTTTTCAAGATTCACACACGCCGTTAGAGAAATGGTTTGCCGCCATAGATTTGATAAACGCATCAAACGGAATAATCACGGCAAGTTTTCTCCAAAACAAATTAAAATTGGGCAGTAACCGCACCGCCCAAAGAATGACACATTTTATTAAAAGAGCTCTTGTAAGAACACAAATCAGAAAATACAGAAGAGCACCCGCAGAGATGTTAAACTTGCCCGTAGAAATCGATGTCATTCCGATCGTCATTACGCGCGAGCACTTTTTCGTAATTACCGCTGTTGAAAAGCTTGGCAATCGTACCGGCCGTATTCAGATCAAACAAACCGATAACAGTCCGCAGGAATTTGCAGATTTTATCCGAAATACGATTAAAGTAAACACTTCTCAAAATGGGCAAAAGAAAATCGGTATTATTTGCCCCAAGATTTTGCCAAGTGAAATACGTGAAGAATATAATCAACTAATAAAGAATTCACGTTATGCCTATAACGCTTCTAAAAACGTGTCTTCAAAATTCAAGAAATATATAAGTGAACGTTATCATGGAAACTTCGACGTCTGCTGCAAAAATTTCTGTATTACGCAAAACGCAAGATTTACTTCTGTTTCTTTTGAAGAAATTCTCGAAATCATGTTAAAATAAAAAAGAACGGCACTGCCATACAGACAGTACCGCCTAAGCGTTCATATTTACATTTCATTGCAAAGATTTGCAAAAGCCAAAGCCCCCAAGAAAGAAGATTTCTTGAGGGCTTTGTTTAATATTGCTCTGGTGGGCCATCAGGGACTCGAACCTTGGACCAACCGGTTATGAGCCGGTTGCTCTAACCAACTGAGCTAATGGCCCGACTATATATCGGAACTTAGCAATTATAGCACAAACAGCATATAATTGCAAGACCTAAATTCACCCGTGCGAAAAGAAAAAGGAGAGCCGCAAAACGACTCTCCCGTTCTTTACAGGTTTATATGACCCGAAAATTATTCCTTATTGCAGTCGCAGTTTTCGCCGCAATCGCAGGAATCGTCTTCTTCGAGGTCGAACTCCAGCGTTTCGCCGCAGTTCGGGCAATCGATGGAGCCCTCATCGAGCATTTCTTCGTTGAGCTCGATGGTATCGCCGCACTTCGGGCAGGTGACTTCGTAATAGCATTCGTCTTCCCATGCGTCGTCATCGTCATCGTCATCGTCCTCGTCGATGTCGTAGAACTCTTCTTCCAGCTCGCCGAGGTCTTCGTCGATCTCGTCTACCTGGCCGCTGAGCTCATCGTATGCGTCTTCCATTTCCTCAACGGAAAGGGAGAGGTCATCGAGCAGGTCAACGATCGCGTTGAAGAGCTTCGTCTCCTTCGCATTCGGGTCCAGATCCATGCCTTCCATCAAACCGCGGATGTATGCCGCTTTCTCGGAATTTGTCATGCTTGCACCTATCTTTCCGGCAGGCAAACGCGCTGCCTAATGTAGGGCTTTCGCCCCGGGTGTTTCGGCGTATGGAACAAGGAAAAACGCTTATGCGCGCTCCATGTACTCGCCGGTTCTGGTATCGACGCGGATCATTTCGCCTTCGTTGATGAAGATCGGAACCTTGATCTCTGCGCCGGTCTCCAGCGTAGCGGGCTTCGTGACGTTCGTAGCGGTATCGCCCTTCACGCCCGGCTCGGTCTCTGTGACCTGAAGCTCAACAAAGTTCGGCGGCTCAATGCCGAAAACGTTGCCCTTGTAGGAGAGCACCTTGCAAACCATGTTTTCCTTCACAAAGCGGAAGTTGTCGCCGAGGACATTCGGGCTGATCGGCAGCTGCTCATAGGTCTCGCTGTCCATGAAATAGTACAGGTCGCCGTCATTGTAGAGATACTCCATGTCCTTTCTCTCAATGAAAGCGGTCGGATACTTATCGTTCGGGTTGAACGTCTTTTCCGTCACGGCACCGGAAATCACGTTGCGGATCTTGGTGCGGACGAACGCCGCGCCCTTACCGGGCTTGACGTGCTGGAATTCAATGATCGAGTAAACGTTGCCGTCCATTTCAAAGGTGACGCCGTTTCTGAAATCGCCTGCGGTTACCATATAGATAATACCTCCAAATTTTTCTTAGGTCTATTGTATAACAGAAAGTGGCTTTTTTACAAGAAAAAACCGTTCTGTTTCTCCGTTTTTTCGGAAATTTTACAGGATGATGAGCTCCTTCGGGGAATGCGTGAGGCTGCGGCAGCCGTCATCTGTGATGAGCAGCATGTCTTCAATGCGCACGCCGCACTTGCCCGGGATGTAGATGCCCGGCTCGTCGGTGATGACCATGCCCGGCTCGCAGATGGTCTCATCGGTCTTATTGAAGCGCGGCCACTCGTGAATCTCGAAGCCTACGCCGTGGCCGAGGCCGTGACCGAACGTGTTCGGGTACGGGGTCTCGATGATGTCGCGCGCGATCTTATCCACATCGCAGCAGCGCATGCCTGGGTGTGCGCCGTCGATAACGGCGAGCTGTGCTTTTAAAACCGTGTTGTAGATGGCTCTCTGCTCATCGTTTACATAGCCGAGCGCGACGGTACGGGTCATATCGGAATGATAGCCCGCGAGCATAGCGCCGGTATCCATGGTGATAAGATCGCCTTTTTTGATCTGTGTGTTGCCCGGAATGCCGTGGCACTGCGAGCCGTTTGCGCCGGTGACAACGATGGGGTTGAACGCATTGCCGTCTGCACCCGCTTTGCGCATGAAGAACTCAATCTCCAGCGCGATTTCGCGCTCCGTTACGCCTTCCTTGATATAGGGGAGGATGTGCTCAAACGTAGCGTCTGTGATGGCCTGTGCGTCACAGATTCTCTTCACTTCCTCATCGCTCTTGACGATGCGCTGCTTGCGGATGGCATCGTCCAAGGTCGTATTCAAAATCGCCTTAGCGCCGCACTCTTCGGAGAGCTGCTCAAAACGCTTCGCATGACCGTAGGGCAGAGCGGCGTATTCCATGTACACCTCGGTGATGCCGTGCTTTTTCAGAAGCGTCTTATAGGTTTCGTTAAGCGAGGTGAACTCCACAACCTCCACATTTTGCGCCTTGGCGCGTGCGGCCTCGGTGTAACGGAAATCGAGGAGATAATAAGCCTGCTCGGAAGTGAGCAGCAGTGCGCCGTCTGTGGACGGGAACGCCGTGAGGTAATAGAGGTTCGTTTCGGAAACGATCAGCGCCGCTTTTTTGCTATCGCCGCCGATGACAGAATTGGTAAGACGTTCGATCGGATTGCTCATTGATAATTCCCCTTTCTAATGTGTACCCAAAGGTGCCCTTTATGCTTTGCTTTTTACCGTTTCTTCCCCGGCCGTGAGCCGCGTATAGTGCGGGCGCAAAAAGCCTTCCAGACTGCGCTTGAAGCGCACCGTGGCGGAAGGATCCGGCGACAGGGGGTCAAGTAAAACCGACCGCATTCCGCAAAGGTTTGCGCCGAGGATATCGGTGAAGATCTGGTCGCCCACGACAAGGCATTCCCTGCGGGGCGTGCCGGCCATTTTCTTTGCGCGCAGGTAGCCGACCGGAAACGGCTTGCACGCGAAAGAAACGAACGGCAGATTGAACTGCGCGGCAAAGGGCGCCACACGTTTTTTGTAATTGTTGGAAACAACGATCAGCTTGACGCCGCTTGCCGTTACGCTTTGTGCCCACGCCCGCACGCCGGGAAACGGCGTCTGCGAGCCGTGCGGCGACATGGTGTTATCCACATCGAGCACGATCATGTGCACATTGAGCGCTTTTAAAAGCTCGGGCGTAAGCTCCGTCACGCAGTGGAGCGTGCCGGTCGGTTTAAATACCGCCATAGCTTCGGTCTTTGCCTCCTGTGTTGCTCGGGAAAAACCCGTTTACACAAAAAAGCGGGCAAAAAGCCCGCTTCTTCACGTTTGATTATTTGTACTTGCGCTTGCGAGCTGCTTCGGACTTCTTCTTGCGCTTAACGGAAGGCTTTTCGTAAGCCTCTCTCTTGCGAACTTCCTGAATAACGCCCGCTCTTGCGCACTGCTTCTTAAAGCGTCTGAGTGCGCTCTCCAAAGATTCGTTGTCTTTGATTCTGATTTCAGCCATCTATATCCCTCCCATCCGCCATCAGGCAGGGGTTTGTATTTGTTACTTAGCACGAAATAACACAAATAATTATAGTGGCAGGGGGCAAAAAAGTCAAGGCTTTTTTCCCGAAAAATAGAAGAAATCCGTTTCTCTTTGCAAAAAAATCCGTTTAGGGCCGTTTATTTGCCTTTTAAAGCGGTGCTGCACGAGTTTTTAGGGCTTCTCTTCCCCTGCTTTGCGACTTTTATGATTAGGCGGAAAACGCAGCGCGGCTTTGCGGCTTTGTCATAGGTTTTTTCTTGTTTTTACTTTTCGGCAATCTGCAAAAATGCTGATGGGAAAATTTTTCAACTGAATTTTGCCCAAAACATTGACAAGCGCGAGCGTTATATTATATAATACCTCCATAAAGCCCTGCGCAAATTCCTACTAAAGCGAGGTTACGGATTTATATGAAAAAGACGGCGCTTACAAAAAGCGAAAGCGAAGTCATGTATCTTTTGTGGCACACGGACCGTGCGCTTTCCGCGGCGGAAATGGTCGCGCTTTCCCCACAGAAGACCTGGAAGGACAGCTACATTCACCTGATGGTGAACTCTCTTTTAAAAAAAGGATGATCACCCCGGCCGGCTTTGTGAAGACGTTTCGCAATTATGCGCGCACCTTTGCACCGTGCATGACAGAGGAGGAGTATGCCCAGTTACAGCTGCGCGACACGACGATTCAGGATCCCGCGCTCGTGGCGCCGTTCCTCTCCGCAATGATCGACACGGCGGATGACCCGGCTTCGATGATTGACGAGCTCATTGCAATGCTGCAAAAGAAACGCGAAAAATTAGCCGCGAAAAAACAAACATGACGGACAAAACGGAAGGCAGAGCATATCATCGCTCTGCCTTCTGTTTTGTAATGATATAGCAAGCTTCACTTGCATTGTCCGAAGGGCAATATCACCCGCCGCAGGCGAATACAATTTATAATTGGTCTTTGCCTACAGGAGTGCAGAAGAGCTTTTCAAATTCCTCGCGGGTCTCGGAATAGGCCAGTGCCCACATCATTTTGGCGATGACGGCTTCCGTTGTCATGTTGGAAGCTTCGAGCACGCGGTATTTTTCCTTGATGATATGGCCCACGCGGTAGACGGAAAGGTTGCTGCCCTCGTGCGGAACCTGCGTGGTGATGACGACGCGTACGCCGTTTTCCATTAACGCAGCAATCTTTTCCTCAAACGCGTTGTCGCCGTAGTACGGGATGCCGCCGACGCCAAAGCTTTCGATGACAACGCCGCGGCAGTGCGCGGTGATGTAATCGAACACGGACGGGTCCATGCCCGGGATGACGCGGATGGAGAGGATCTCCGGTACTAATTTATCGTAGAACACCGCGCCGGGGCACTCCGGGCGCTCATCAATATAGCACAGGAGCTTTTTATCGTAGAACACGCCGATGTCCGGGAAATCAATGCTGGAAAAGGCGTCAAAGCTCTTTGTATGCGTTTTTCTGGCGCGGGTGCCTGCAATGACGTGCCCGTTAAAAACGACGTGTGTGCCGCACGCACGGGCATCTGTGGCGTATACAAACGCTTCAAACAAATTGCGCCGCGCGTCGCCGTCCGGCACCTCGATGGATTTCTGCGCACCCGTTAAAACAACGGGCTTTTCGTTTTTCTGGATAAGATACGAGAGCGTGGCCGCCGCGTAGGACAGCGTATCCGTGCCGTGGGCGATGACAAAGCCGTCGTACTTTGCATAGCTATCGCGGATAATCTCCGCCACGTGGATCCACTGCTTCCAACACATATTGGTACTGTCTAAGCTGTACGGCTGCACGGTATCCACTGCGCACAGGTTTTTCACCTGCGGTACGGCATTTAAAAGTTCCTCCGATGTAATCGCCGGCGTGAGGCCGTTTTCCGTTTTCGCCGAAGCGATGGTTCCGCCGGTCGCAATGAACAGAATTTTTTTCATTCTGCATTTTCCCCTATTCTTCGTGAAATTGCGGAAATATCATACCACATTTTCCTGCATAAATGCAAGCCGCAGAACCGACAAAAAGAGACGAGCCGCAGCCCGCCTCTTTGCTTTTGCGAAATTATTTGAGTGAGATGTTGGACGCAAGGGACAAAAGTGCATCGCCCGTCAGGCGGTACGTTGTCCACTCCTCCATGCGCACGGCGCCGAGGGAATCATAGAACTTGCGGCTTGGGGTGTTCCAATCGAGGCACGCCCACTCCAGTCTGCCGCAGCCGCGCTGCAAAGTGAGCCGCGCAAGGCGCTTTAACAGCAGCTTGCCGTAGCCCTTGCCGCGATATTCCGGCAGCACGAAAAGATCCTCAAGATAAATGCCCGCGCGGCCAAGCCACGTGGAGAAATTGTGGAAGAAAAGCGCAAAGCCCACGGGCTTTTCGTCCTCCGAAACAAGAAAAACCTCTGCTTTTTTCTTTTGGAAGACCCACTCTTTTAAAAGCTCCGGCGTTACAATGACCTGATCTTCCATATTTTCATACGCGGCGAGCGCATGAATAAACTCTAAAATGACCGGAATGTCTGCTTCGGTTGCAAAGCGAATGTTGGCTGCCATGGTTTCCCCCTTATTCTTTCGGCTTTCTGTTGCGGACAATGAGCATGAAGCGGTGCTGCACGCTTGGGATATAGCCTTGCTTTTCACACAGCGCGTCGAGCGCATCGAGCTGCGGCAAGCAGCTTTCTACTGTGAAATTGCCGAACTCCCACGGCAGAACCTTAGCGTACCACACGAGTGCGCCGACATCCAAATAGTGGTCGGTTACATAGGCTTGGTCGCAGAAATTCACCGTAAAGCCGGCGTTTTTGAAGCGCAGCAGCTCGTTTTCGAGGTTAAAGCTCGGCATGGCGGTTTTGTTATTGCCGAGCAAAGCGCGCAGGCGCAAGTTGTTGCTGCCGCCTACCTGCTGCGTGATGAAATATCCGCCGGGCTTTAGGACGCGGCGCACTTCGTTTACGTCATAAGAATCGTGACGATTTAAAACGAGGTCAAAGCTGTTATCCGCAAACGGCAGAGGTTTGTCCTCTTCGGTTTTGCGCACGGTGATGCCGAGCGGCGCTAACTTTTTTTCGCACAGCTCAAAATTCGGCTGCCAGCTTTCCGTGACGCTTGTCTGCGAAAACGGGTGGCGCAGGGACAAAAGGAACTCTCCGCCGCCCGTACCCATATCCAAAATGACGGACTGCGGCTTTAAAAAATCGAGCACCTTTTGCTTATAATCCCACGGCAGCGGGGCTTCCTCTACACGCCCGCGGATGTGCGAAAAATCCCAGCCGTGCATTTCGGCGCTTTGCTCTTCCTGCGTCCAAAGTGCGTGTTTTTCAGTTTGTGTCATGTATTGTGGTCCACCTTGTGGAAAGTTTTGAGGTTACCCGTTTTGCCGTGACGACGGTTAAGCTCCGCGCGCACATCGTCAAGCGGGTATGTTCTCGTTCACCATCATGACGGTGAGGTGATAGAGAAGGTCGCTGATTTCGCCCACGGTGTCCTCTTTTTTGCCGTTTTTCGCGGCGATGATGACTTCGCTGCACTCTTCGCCGCACTTTTTGAGGATCTTATCAAGCCCCTGCTCGAAGAGATAGCAGGTGTAGGAGCCCTCCTGCTTTTCGTCCTTGCGCTCCAAAACGGTATCATAAAGCTGCTGCAAAATGTCCATAGTGTTCCCTCCGTCAGTTTCTTGCAATCTCTTTGTAGAAGCAGCTGTGGCTGCCGGTGTGGCACGCCGCGCCTGTCTGCACGACCTTTACGAGCAGTGTATCGTCGTCGCAGTCGGCATACATACTGATGACCTTCTGCGTATGGCCGCTCGTTGCGCCCTTGTTCCACAGCGTTTGGCGGCTGCGGCTGTAAAACCACGTGTAGCCCGTCTCCAGCGTTTTCGCCATGGATTCGCGGTTCATGTATGCCAGCATGAGCACTTCGTTTGTGGAGGCCTCCTGCACGATGCACGGGATGAGCTCCGATTTCTTGAAGTAGCGCTCAAGATGGTCTTCCTCTTCTTCGCTGCACTTGAACGATTTGCCGGAAAGGCGCTGACTGGCGGTGATGGCCGCCGTTAAGTCCAACGCTTTCGTATAAATGGATTTGCCCGCAATCGCACCGTACACGCCGAGGGCGTTGAGGTCTACGATGTCCTTTAAGTTGCCGACGCCGCCGCTTGCGATGATGTTGCAGCTGACGGCGCGGTTGACCTTATCGAGCATGACGAGGTTCGGGCCGTTCATGGTGCCGTCTTTATAAATATCGGTCACGATGAGGTAGCGCACGCCGATGTCTTCCATGCGCTTTGCCATTTCGAGGTAATCCACTTCGCTTTGAGCCGTCCAGCCCTCTGCCGCCACCTTGCCCTTTAACGCATCAATGCCGACGGCGATCTTTTTGCCGTAGTTTTTTCACGGCCTCGCGCACGAACTCCGGGCTGTGCAGCGCCGCAGAGCCCAGAATGATGCGATTGATGCCGTGCGAAAGATAATATTCCACGGTGTCCATATCGCGGATACCGCCGCCGACTTCTATATTCATCGAGACATTATCGCGAATGGAGAAAACGGTGCTGTCGTTTACGGGGCGGCGTGCCTTTGCGCCATCAAGATCGACAAGGTGCACCCAGCGCGCGCCCTGCTCCTCAAACGATTGCGCGGTCTTGACGGGGTCTTCCGCCACCTGCTCCGCCGTGGCGTAATCGCCTTGGAACAGGCGGACGCATTTGCCGTCCTTGAGGTCAATCGCCGGTAAAATGATCATGTTATATCCCTTCCTTATTCATTCCAAATTATCGTGTATGCAAAAAAGTTAAAATTTCAAATTATTCCGAAAGCGTGCCCTTGGTGGAAAGCACCGCGCCGGTGCTGTTTTCTGCTGTGGCATCGCACAGAGCGTGCGCGCAGGCTTTGAACAGCGCTTCGATCATATGGTGAGAATTTTTGCCGTAGGGGCAGCGCAGGTGCAGCGTGAAGCCGGCGTTATCGCTAAGCGCGCGGAAGAACTCCTCCGTCATGCAGGTGTCAAAATCGCCGACGCGCTCCTGCGGGAACGCAGCGTCGAACACAAGGTACGGGCGGCCGCTGACATCTACGGCGCAGAAGCCGAGCGCTTCATCCATAGGGATCATGGCATGGCCGTAGCGCACGATGCCGCTGCGGTCGCCGAGCGCCTGCTTAAACGCACGGCCGAGCACGATGCCGGTATCTTCCACCGTGTGGTGGCAATCGACATTCCAGTCGCCCTCGGCTTTTAACCGAAGGCCGAAGCCGCCATGCACGGCAAGCGCCGTGAGCATGTGGTCGAAAAAGCCCACGCCGGTATCGACGACAACCTCGCCGCCGTCAAGCCCCAAGGTCAGCTCAATGTTCGTTTCTTTTGTTTGGCGCACAACTGTTGCCGCACGTTCCATATCGTTTCCCCCTAAAAGGGCCTAAAGCCCGATTTACGCTTGCTCTTTTTCTTCAAAGAACCGCTGAATGTGCTCTGTGACCACTGCGTTTTCGCCCGTGGAGCCTGCCGTGATGCGCAGGGCGGACATGTTTTTAAAGTACCGCACCGCGATGGATTCGGCCAAAAGGCGCTCGTAGAGCTCCTTTGCGTACGGTGTGCGCAGAACGACGAAGTTCGTAACGCTCTTTACCGTTTGGAGCTTTTCCGGGAAGCGCTGCGCCATGCGGTCGAATTTCTGCTGCAATTCGTCTCGCGAAAGCAGCAATCTGCGGATGGCGGCATCGGCTTCCGCGCGGTTTTTCAGCACGGCTTCCGCCATTTTCTGCGAGCAGGTGTTGACGTTATACGGCGACTTTACAGCCTTTATGGCGCGGACAAGCTTTTCGTTGCCCACGGCAAAGCCTACGCGCAGCGCGGCGAGACCGAAGGCTTTGGAGCACGTTTTCAAGATGAGTAAATTATCGTAGTTTTCAAATTCGCCGAGCATAGATTCGTTCCAGAAGTCCATATAGGCTTCGTCGAGCACGACGAGCGCGGAGACGCCCCTGATGATTTTGCGCACGGCTTCGCGCGTGAGGCCGACGGACGTCGGATTGCACGGGTTGCTGAAAATGAGCAACTTTACGTTCTCATTGTTGCAGGTTTCGATCACCTTGTCAATATCGATTGTGAAATTTTCGTCTTTTTTGATTTCGATGCCGCGGCATTCCGAAACGTAGCCGTAAAAATCATACATGGAAAAATCCGGCGTGAGCGTCGCGTAGGTCTCGCCCTTCATCAGAAAGCTCTGGAAAATGACGTTGATGAGCTCATCGCTGCCGTTGCCCGCCGCAACGCACGCCGGCTTTACCTTATAGCTTTTGGCAAAGGCGGCGCACAGGTCTTTTGCGGTGGGATCCGGATAGCGGTTGAGTTCCACCCTCATCATGGCGTGCAAAGCGGACGCCATAACGGATTCCGGCAGGCACAGGAACGATTCGTTTGCGTCCAGACGAATTTTATACTCGCCCGCAATGGGTTTATACGGCTCTAAATCGCGGATCTTTTCATTCAGCGTATACATAAACTACCTCCGGGGTCACTTTTTCTTGCGGACGGCGATGGAATTCGCGTGCGCGGTCAGCTCTTCGGTCTCGGCAATGCGGATGATGTCGTCGGCAGCTTTCAGAAGCTCCGCTTCCGTATAGTAGATAAAGCTCGATTTTTTGATAAAATCATCGACGGAAAGCGGCGAGAAGAAACGCGCCGTGCCGCTGGTGGGCAGCACGTGGTTTGGACCCGCGAAGTAATCGCCGAGCGGCTCCGGAGAATAGTTTCCGAGGAACACGGAACCGGCGTTATCGAGCTTGCCGATGTATTCGAGCGGATTTTCGCAGCAGACTTCAAGGTGCTCCGGGGCGAGCTCGTTTGCGAAATCGACGGCTTCCGCCATGTTTTCGCAGACAATAATTGCACCGAAATTTTCGATGGATTCTTTAATGATGTCTTTTCTCGAAAGCGTCTGCATTTGGCGCTCAATCTCCGCAGCGGTCGCTTTTGCAAGGTCTTCCTCCGGGGTAATGAGAATAGCGGACGCCATGCGGTCGTGCTCCGCCTGGCTCATGAGGTCGGCGGCCAAGAACTCCGGCTTCGCGGTTTTATCCGCAATGACGAGAATTTCGCTTGGACCGGCAATCATGTCGATATCGATGGTGCCGTACAGTAATTTCTTTGCCGTGGCGACGAAAATGTTGCCGGGGCCGACGACTTTATCAACCTTCGGGACGGTCTCGGTGCCGTAGGCGAGCGCCGCGACGGCCTGCGCGCCGCCGATGAGGAACACGCGATCTACGCCGGCAATCCTTGCGGCGGCCAAAATGTTTTTATCCGGCTTGCCGGTACGTCCCGGCGGCGTGACCATGACGATCTCGCCGACTTCGGCAATTTTCGCCGGGATAACGTTCATCAAAACAGAGGACGGGTACGCTGCCGTACCGCCCGGCACATACACGCCGACCCTGTGCAGGCCGCGCACGCGCTGACCCATCAGAACACCCGTGGGCGAGGGGTCGATGCGGCTTTGCTGCTTTTGTCTGGCGTGGAACGCGCGGATATTTTCTGCGGCGCGCTCCATCGAAGCGATAAACGCCGGGTCGCAGTCTGCGGTAAGCGCATCGATCTCCTCTTTTGTGATCTCCGCTTTCTCCGGCGCCCAGCCGTCGAACTTCATCGTATAGCGGCGCACGGCTTCGTCGCCGTTATCGCGCACGTCCTTCAAAATTTCGGCCACTTTATCCTCTACGCTGCGGTCGTTTTCGCTGACGCGGGCTTTAAGGCTTTGAATAAACGCTTCACAGTAGGCTCTATCGCCTTTGGCAATACGGATCATACGGATTTCTCCTCCCTGTTCTTTTCGATCTGCGCTTCCATGCGGGCGGCAAGCGCTTCAATCTCCTGCTTTCTCATTTTAAGGCTGGCGGTGTTTGCGATGAGACGCGCCGAGATACCGGCGATGGTCTCCGTGACTTCCAGACCGTTTTCTTTTAAGGTGGTGCCGGTCTCGACGATATCGACGATGCCGTCTGCAAGGCCGAGCAGCGGGGCGAGTTCTACGGAGCCCTCGATTTTGATGATGCGCACGTCCATGGCGCGGCTTTCAAAAAACTGCCGTGCGACGTTCGGGTATTTGGACGCGACGGTCTTCGCTTTGTAGCCGCCGAAAAAATCCGTACCCTTGCGGCAAGCGAGCGCAAAGCGGCAGCGGCCGAAGCCAAGATCTAAGATTTCGTAAAAATGACTGCCGTTTTCCATGATGGTATCTTTGCCGACGACACCGAGGTCGCACACGCCGTTTTCGACGTAAGTGATGACATCGGCAGCTTTGGCTAAAACGACTTCGATCTCGCCGTTTCCAACGGGAAGAATCAGTCTTCTGCCTTTTTCGCGCACTTGCGTGCAATCAAGGCCGATCTGCTCTAAAAGGTTCACGGTGTCTTTTTCGAGGCGCCCTTTTGTGAGGGCAATTCTTAATGGCTTCATGCGTTTTCCTCCCCTCTAAGGACGATGACTTCCGGAATGCCGCGGCGCTTTGCGTAGCGCTCGGCCTCGTCTACCGTATCGAACACGGAGCTTTCGCAGATTTTGCCGTTTGCTGTCAGCTCGCGAATTTTCATCTGTGCTTTGATCTCCGCGCCGCTTTCCGCGTGGACGAGCACGTCCGGCGTGGGCACGCTTTCAATCCGGCCGTCGTCGAGCAAAACAGAAGCCAACGCATCGACGTTTGCAGCAAAGCCGATAGCGGGCATGGGGGCATCGAATTGCTTTAAAAGCGTATCGTAGCGGCCGCCCATCAAAACGGCGTCACCGTAGTTTTCCACATAGGCGCTGAACACGACGCCGGTGTAGTAATCATTGCGCTGCACAAGGCCGAAATCGACCATCAGGCGGTCATCGAGGCCGAGCGACGACAGCGCAGTATATAGCGTGCGCATATAATCGAGCGTTTCGGAAAGCACGGGGTGGCCTTTGCAGAACTGCTCCGCTTCCGCGAAGACCTCTGCCCCGCCGAACAGGCGCGGCAGCTTTTTGATGGCTTCGGTATACACGGATTTGGGGAGTGCGTCGAGCATATCGCCGAGAGCGGCGTAGTTTTTGGACTCAATCGTCTGGCGGATGTCCTCTTTTTTATCTGCGGAGACGGGCAGCTCATCGGCGAGCGCACCGAAGAACTTTGCGCTGCCGATCTCCAAGCGGAAGTTTTCCGTGCACGCGGAAAGCGCCTCAACAGCGGCGGCGATAACCTCGATATCCGCTTTCAGCCCCGATGCACCCAAAAGCTCGATGCCCGCCTGCGTTGTTTCGTCGCTGCGGCCGGAAAGGTCCTTGCGGTTGCGATAGATCGGCTGGTTATAGTAAAGCCGAATGGGCTTTTCCATCGCCTGCAACCGCGTTGCGGTAAGGCGCGCGATGGGCAGTGTTAAATCGGGGCGGAACACGATGAGCCTGCCTTTGTTATCCGTGGATTTATACATCTCATACTGAGGAATGGCGGCGTTTGGGGCATCGAACACGTCGTAGTATTCCATGCCGGGCGTGATGACCTCATTATAGCCGCGCATTTTGAATATATGCGTGAGCCGTTCGCTCACGGTACGCTGCGAAAGGCACTCTTCAAACAGAATATCCTTGGTGCCCTCCGGCGTGATTTTGTTGAACTTCTTCATAACGACCGTCCTTTTGCTTTAATGTAATGACGTGTTACAATAATATCATGTAACTGTGCGCTTGTCAAGACTTTTCGCGTTTTGTGTATACATGTATATACGCATAGATATGCAGAAAGGCGGAAGCAACTTCTTGCATCCGCCTAATGGCAGTTAAAACAGTGATGTCTGGCTGCTGTCCGGCAGACCCTGCAATGCGCCGGCGCGTTTTTAAAACGTCGATAACAGCGCTGGATACCTTGGCGCGGGACTGCACTTCGTCGATGGAGATGAACTCCTCGCCGCCCGTGCACGCTTCATACAAGCTGTGCGCCGCCGCCTCGCCCACACCGGGCAGGGACGAGAACGGCAGACGGATCTTGCCGTCTTCGACAAGGAACTTTTTCGCATCGGATTTATACAGGTCGACCGGCAAAAGCTCGATGCCGCGGCACAGCATTTCGTTGATGATCTGGAATGTGGAATACGCCGCGTCTTCCTTGACAGTGGACTGGTGCTCCTTTTGCTTCTGCTCCAGCTCGCGCATACGGCGCTGCACGGCGGCACGCCCCTGCACGGCGGTGGCGCCGTCGAAATCTTCACTGCGCACGGTGAAGTACGCCGCGTAGTATTCCACAGGATAATGCACCTTGTACCAGCCGAGGCGCAACGTCGCAATCATGTAGGCGGCAGCGTGCGCTTTCGGGAACATGTACTTAATCTTATAGCAGGACTCGATGTACCAATCCGGCACGTTGTGCTCCTTCATGGCGGCGATGTGCTCCTGCGTGAAGAGCTTTTCGCGTTGCCCTTACGGGTGATTTCCATAATCTTAAACGCCATTTTCGGCTCAAGGCCCTTTAAGAGCAGGTAGGTCATGATGCTGTCTCGCGTACCGATGACGGTGGCGATGGTGCAGGTGCCGTCTTTGATGAGGTCCTGCGCGTTGCCGATCCAAACATCCGTGCCGTGGGACAGACCCGAGACCTGCAGAAGGTCGGAGAATGTCTTTGGCTGGGCATCGATGAGCATTTGGCGCACGAACGGCGTGCCGCACTCCGGCAGAGAGAACGTGCCCGTCAACGAGCCGATGTCCTCCGGCGTGACGCCGAGCGCTTCCGTAGACGTAAACAGCGACATGACCGCCGGGTCGCTCATGGAGACCTTCATGACGGGGATACCCGTGTAATCTTCGAGATAGCGATAGATGGTCGGCACATCGTGGCCGAGCTCGTCCAGTTTACAGATGGTATCGTGAATGGAATGGAAGTCGAAGTGCGTGGTGATGTTATCGGAATTCTGGTCGTTTGCGGGGTGCTGCACCGGGCAGAAATCGTAGACCTCTTTGCCCTTTGGCACGACGACCATGCCGCCCGGGTGCTGGCCCGTGGTGCGCTTGATGCCCGTGCAGGAAATGGAAAGGCGTTTTTCCTCCGCGCGGGAAAGCACGCGGGAGCGCTCTTCGGCATACTTTTTCACGTAGCCGAACGCGGTTTTATCCGCGACGGTTGCGATGGTGCCGGCCTTGAAGACGTTTTCGCGGCCGAACAGCGTCTCCGTATAGCGGTGCGCACCGCTTTGATATTCGCCGGAGAAGTTGAGGTCGATATCCGGCGTTTTGTCACCGTCAAAGCCGAGAAACGTCTCGAATGGGATGGTGTGGCCGTCGCGGTCGAGATCTTCGCCGCAGCGCGGGCACTTTTTCGGCGGCAGATCAAAGCCGGAAAGGTAGCTGCCGTCCGTGATGAACTCGCTGTATTTGCACTTGGGGCAAATGTAGTGCGGCTCCAAGGGGTTGACCTCCGAGATGCCGGACATGGTCGCGACGAACGACGAGCCGACGGAGCCACGCGAGCCGACGAGATAGCCGTGCGCTTCGCTGTCTGCCACGAGCTTTTGCGCCGTCATGTACAAAACGGAGAAGCCGTGCTTGTTGATGGAGCCGAGCTCGCGCTTTAATCGCTTTTCGACAATCTCCGGCAGCGGGTCACCGTACTTTTCCTTGGTGCGCGCCCACGTAATGGAGTTCAGCTGCTCCTCTGCGCCGTCGATGAACGGTGGGAAAACACCCTCCGGGATGGGGCGGATTTCCTCGATCATATCGGCAATCTTGTTCGTATTGGTGACGACAACCTCATACGCTTTTTCTTTGCCGAGGTAGTCGAATTCTTTCAGCATTTCGTCCGTGGTGCGCATGTAGAGCGGCGCCTGCTCATCGGCATCCGTGAAGCCCTGACCCGCCATCAAAATGGCGCGGCCTGCGGCGTCTTTCGGGTCTTTGAAGTGCACGTCTCCCGTTGCGACAACGGGCTTTTTCAGCTTTTCGCCGAGCTTTACGATGGTGCGGTTGTACTCTTTTAACTGCTCGATATCGCATGAGCCGTTGCGCACCATGAACATGTTATTGCCAAGCGGCTGGATTTCGAGGTAATCGTAGTAGGAAGCAATCTCGAGTAATTTTTCCCACGGCTCACCGCGCGTAATGGCGCGGAACAGCTCGCCCGCTTCGCACGCGGAGCCGATGATGAGGCCCTCGCGGTACTGGTTCAAAACGCTTTTCGGCGTGCGGGACGCTTATAGAAGTAATTTAGGTGGCCAAACGAGATGAGCTTATAGAGATTCTTTAAACCCACCAAGTTCTTAACGAGAATGATCTGGTGGTAGGTCGGCAGCTTTTTCGGGTCGCCGCCCGCGAGTGCGGTGTTGATCTGCTTGACATCTGTCAGCTTGAAATCATCGACGAGGCGCTGGATGAGGTTGATAAAAACTCTCGCCGAGCACGGCGGCATCGTCGCACGCGCGATGGTGATTAAAGGGCTTTAGCTTTAAATACTTCGCAACCGTATCGAGCTTGCAATTTTTTGATGTCCGTCAGCATGGAG
>ENA-OQKL01000262-OQKL01000262.1-human-gut-metagenome-genome-assembly--contig:-NODE-262-length-18090-cov-3.338808_pt1 | contig 18090 bp, 18 predicted proteins | sample MGYA00242779_ERZ504800 | MGnify/ENA primary metagenome ERZ504800 (study PRJEB26092, sample SAMD00036410) | human gut metagenome | host: Homo sapiens | study: EMG produced TPA metagenomics assembly of... | reverse complement strand
TTACTGATAATCGACGACGTCGATCCAGTTCTTCAGGAACTCATCGTTCACGTTGCGCTTACGAGCGAGCTCGGAAGCGGCGACGATGCTCGTCCACTGACGCACGACCTGCATGGGCATGTCGGCGCGGTCGCAGTAGAGCTCCAGGTAGGCCTCAGCCTGATCCTTGCTGTTGAGGGCGAAGAGCAGGTAGGTGGTGGCAACGTCGGCAGCAGGGGAGCCCTGGGTGGCGTGTGCCCAGTCGCACACATAGAGCTGGCCGTCGTCGCCGACGATGACGTTGGAGGGGTTGAAGTCGCCGTGGCAGACCTTGAACTCCTTGGTCATGCCGTCCAGACGCTCCTGAAGGTTGTAGCGCGTGGTGGCATTGAGCTGATCAAGGCTGTCGATCATGCGGGCGTACTTGTCGCGCTGACGGTTGAGCAGCGGGGAGGTGTAGCCGTGGATCTCGATCTGGAGGTCGACGAACATCTCGAGGTACTCACCAAAGCGCTGGGGCTCGGCAGTCATCTTCTCGGCAAGGGTGGTGCCCGGAACCTTCTCGGTCACGAGCGCCCAGCCGTTGGCGTTCTCGAGCTGGGAAACCTCGAGCGCCTTGGGGCTGCGGATGCCGCACTCATTGATGCGGGCAAGATTCAAAGCCTCGTTGAACACGTCGGAGACAGGCTTGGTCTCGTTAAAGACCTTGACAATCTTGTCGCCCAGGTCGTAAACGACCTTGTTGCCACGGCGGACGAGCTCGGTCTTGGAATCGGGTAGCAGCATGGTTGCATCCTTTCAACGATGCGATAGAAGCGACGGCGGGGGTGTGTGAAACACCCGTGCACCCCCGCCGCAAAAAACCGTGCTAAAAACTAGCAGACGGCGTAGTCCTGGGGCTCGCGGCCGTAGTAGGCGTCCAGGTAGAGCTCCTTGATCTCGCTCATGAGCGGGTAGCGCGGGTTAGCGCCGGTGCACTGGTCGTTGAATGCCTGCTCGGTCATCTCGTCGAGGGTGTCGAGGAAGTACTGCTCGTCAACACCGTAGTCGGCGATGGTCTTCTTGACACCGATGAAGTCCTTGAGCTCCTCGAGCTTCGTGATGAAGTTCTCGAAGACCTCCTTGTCGTCCTTGCCCTCGATGCCGCAGTACTTGGCCATCTCGGCGTAGTTGTGCAGCGCGTTGGGGTAAGGATACTGGGAGAAGGTACCCATCTTGACGGGAGCCTCGGCGGCGTTGTAGCGCATAACGCGGGTCAGGATGACAGCGTTTGCGAGGCCGTGGGGCAGGTGATGGAAAGCGCCGAGCTTGTGAGCCATGGAGTGGTTGAGGCCCAGGAAGGCGTTGGCGAAGGCCATACCGGCCATGCAAGAGGCGTTGTGCATCTCCTCGCGGGCATGCGGGTCCTTGGCGCCGTTCGTGAAGCTGGAGGGCAGGTTCTCGAAGACGAGCTTAGCAGCGCGCTCGGAGAGGCCCTTGGTGTAGTCGGAAGCCATGATGGAGACGTAGGACTCGATGGCGTGGGTCATGACGTCGATGCCGGAGGCAGCGGTCACGGCCGCGCGGGGCGGTCATGCAGTTGTCGGCGTCGACGATAGCCATGTTGGGGAGCAGCGCGTAGTCGGCGAGCGGCCACTTGATGCCGGTCTCCTTGTCGGTGATGATGGCGAACGGCGTGCACTCGGAGCCGGTACCCGAGGAGGTCGGGACGGCGACGAAGTAGGCCTTCTTGCCCATCTCGGGGAAGGTGAAGATACGCTTGCGGATGTCCATGAAGTCCATGGCCATGTCCTCAAACTTGCACTCGGGGTGCTCGTACATCATCCACATGATCTTGCCGGCGTCCATAGCGGAGCCACCGCCGACGGCGATGATGACGTCCGGCTCAAAGAGAGCCATCTGCTTGGCGCCGCGACGTGCGCACTGCAGCGACGGATCGGGCTCGACGTCGTAGAAGCAGTCGTGGGCGATGCCCATCTCGTCGAGCTTGGCCTCGATGGCGCGGGTGTTGCCATTCTTGAAGAGGAACTGGTCGGTAACGATGAAGGCGCGCTTCTTGCCCATGACGTTGCCCAGCTCGTCGAGGGCGACGGGCGTGGAACCCTTCTTGAAGTAGACCTTCTCGGGAGCGCGGAACCACAGCATGTTCTCACGGCGCTCGGCCACAGTCTTAACGTTGATCAAGTGCTTCACCCCAACGTTCTCGGAGACGGAGTTGCCGCCCCAGGAGCCGCAGCCCAGGGTCAGAGACGGCTTCATGCCAAAGTTGTACAGGTCACCGATGCCACCGTGCGAGGACGGGGTGTTGATGACGATGCGGCAGGCCTTCATGACGTGCTCGAACAGGCTGATCTTCTCGGCCTGGGCGGGGTGCACGTACAGAGAGGCGGTGTGGCCCGGGCCACCGGCGAGCACCAGGTGCTCGGCCTTGTCGACGGCCTCCTGGAAGTCCTTGGCGTGGTACATGGCCAGGACCGGGGAGAGCTTCTCGTGGGAGAACTCCTCCTTGGCGGGGTCGGTGGAGGTGACCTCGGCGATCAGGATCTTAGTCTTGGCGGGAACCTCGATGCCGGCGAGCTCGGCGATCTTGGCGGCAGCCATGCCGGGGATGCGGTGATCGAGGGCGCCGTTCTTGAACATGGCGGCACGCAGGGCCTCCATCTCGGCACCCTGCTTGACGAAGTAGCAGCCGCGCTTCTGGAACTCGGCCTTGACCTGGTCGTAGATGGTGTCGATGACGGTCACGGACTGCTCGGAAGCGCAGATCATGCCGTTGTCGAAGGTCTTGGAGTGGATGATGGAGTTGACTGCGAGCAGAACGTCGGCGGTGTCGTCGATGACGACCGGGGTGTTACCGGCGCCAACGCCCAGGGCGGGCTTGCCCGAGGAGTAGGCGGCCTTGACCATGCCCGGGCCACCGGTGGCGAGGATGATGTCGACGTCGCGCATGACCATGTTGGTCAGCTCGATGGAGGGGACATCGACCCAGCCGATGATGCCCTCGGGGGCACCAGCCTTGACGGCGGCGTCAAGCACGAGCTTAGCGGCGGCGATGGTGCACTTGGCGGCAGCCGGGTGCGGGGAGATGATGATGGCGTTGCGGGTCTTCAGGCTGATCAGCGTCTTGAAGATTGCGGTGGAGGTGGGGTTGGTCGTCGGGATGACGGCGCCCACGATGCCGATGGGCTCGGCGATCTTGGTGATGCCGTAAGCCTCGTCGCGCTCCAGGACACCACAGGTCTTGGTGTTCTTGTAAGCGTTGTAGATGTACTCTGCGGCGTAGTGGTTCTTGATGACCTTGTCCTCAAGAACGCCGCGGCCGGTCTCCTCGATGGCCAACTTCGCCAACGGGATACGAGCCTTGTTGGCGGCCATGGCGGCCTCATAGAAGATCTTGTCGACCTGCTCCTGCGTGTACGTAGCAAAAAGCGCCTGGGCCTCTCGCATCTGAGCGAGCTTAGCCTCAAGCGCCTCTACGTTGTCCACAATTGCGGGAGTAGTGTTTTCCGGTGACTTTTTCACCATTTGTGTCTCCTTGCGATCGGAGATTTACCCTACGCCTTGCATGATAGCAAGAAATTATTCGGCGAACGGTAAGATTCCTTTAAAAGGCACACTAAAACGCTTCAACTAAATGAAACGATTCAACTAAAACTTGGCCCCTGCATCGCCCCACTCATTGGGGACAGACTTGCATGAGTGCTTTCACTCATTTGGGACAGACATCGATTTGTCATTTTGCCGTTCTTGGCCTGTTTTTGCCGCTCATTGGATATAAATAGATCACAGGCTCAGCATTTCGCGTTCCTTCTCTCCTTTTAGGTGTTGCCTGTTCAGTTTTTGAAAGGAGAGATTATGCCCCGATGCGCCCGCGCCGTTTCGCTCACCGGCTATTACCACGTCTTTGACCGTGGCAACTCCAAACAGATTATTTTTGAAGATGACTCTGACCGATATCGTTTCTTATCGGACATCTCGGACAGGTTTGCACGCCATAAAGTGGCAGTGTTGGCTTGGTGCCTTATGGACAACCACTTCCATTTGATGGTTGATGACCCATATGACAACCTTTCAAAGGCAATGCAGTGCGCACTGACGGCGTATGCTAAGTATTTCAATGGGATAACGGGAAGAACGGGCCATCTGTTTGACAATCGCTATTCGCGTGTTGCGGTTGAGTCGGACACACAGGCGGTGCAGCTACTCGATTATATCCATCTCAATCCTGTGAAAGGTGCGATCGACTCTCTCGAAGCATACCGCTGGTCAAGCTTTAGGGCATACCAGCTGGGCTACGATCCCTTTGACATCTGCGATGCGGCCCCTATGCTCGATATTGTCGGGGGGGGTTCTCGTCGCTATTGTGAGCATCTTAAGGAAGTTGCCGGGCGGATCTGGTCAGTTGAGATTCTTCCACGCCGACGGATCCTCGATGAGGATGCTCTTTCCGTTGCGCGCGAAGTCCTTCCGAGCATAGATCCTGCGCTGCTCAAGGCCCTGCCACGCCCCGATCGTGATGCGTGTCTGCTGAGGCTTAGGCGGGCACGCATCACGGTCAAGCAAATTGCCCGCATCACCGGTATTGGCGCTACAAGCGTGACCAAGGCCACCACAGGCTGGAACGAGGCGGCGTGAGGCAGGTCAGGACCTGATCATGGCGCCGCATGCGTACGTCATGTCTGTCCCCAATGCGTGAAAACACTCATGTAAGTCTGTCCCCAATGAGTGCAAAAAGGCGCCCTCCGTAGGGGAGGGCGCCTTTGGTAAGTTCTATATGAACGCGAGGTCTTTGACCCGGAGAGTCCGAGGTACTTGTTGGTAAGACCTTATTTAGGAGCGCGCAACCTTGCCAGACTTGAGGCAGGTGGAGCAAACGTTCATCTTGCGACGGTGACCATCGACGACAACGTAGACGCGCTGGATGTTGGGCGGAACTTACGGTTGGTGACGCGGTGAGAGTGGCTGATGGAGCGACCGGCAACGGGGTGCTTACCGCAAACTTCGCAAACTTTGGACATAACTGACCCTCCTTGGGCGACAAACGAACATGTCGCGTTAACAAACAAGCCTGAACTATAGCACAGAAGCAGCTCTCTGTGCGTAATCTACACAGAGATATTCCTCTTTTGGCGATAGTGCTCACGCCACGGCCCTGGACGTAGATCCGATTTGCGTGCAGCAGAGGGGATTATGCCAGCTCGTGCGTGCGTTTTCAAGCTTGTCCCACAAATATATATAGGTTTATGGAGCATTGGGCTCCGTTTACGGATTGCTCTGTATTTATGCTCGCAATTAAGCTCGAGGTTGGCTACACTATCCCTTGACCATTAAAGGGGTACGAGATACCCACATGGAATTACATAGCTGCCAAAGAGCAGTCCTTCCTGTGGGTGTCTGGTCCGCTTTAAGCGGTCGGGCATCTATTTTTTTGACTGTGTCAGCAGTCAAGACATGTGAGGAAGGAGATCGATGGGCACGACTTCCCCCAAGGCGGTCATCATGGACGAGACCGCCGTCAATCGAGCGATGACCCGCATCGCGCACGAGATTCTCGAGCGCAACGAGGGCTGTGAAGACCTCGCTCTGGTCGGCATCGTCACGCGCGGCGACCTTCTGGCAAAGAAGCTCGCCGAGGAGATCAAGGAGATCGAGGGCGTCGACGTTCCGCTCGGCAGCCTCGACATCAGCTTCTACCGCGATGACTACGCTACCAATTTCGCTCCCGCGATCCACGCCACCAACATTCCCTTTAGCGTCGACGGCAAGCGTGTCGTGCTGGTGGACGACATCCTGTACACGGGTCGTACCATCCGCGCCGCTCTCGACGCCGTCATGGACCTGGGCCGTCCGAGCCGCATTGAGCTGGCAGTCCTCGTTGACCGCGGCCACCGCGAGCTCCCCATCTCGCCGGACTTTGTCGGCAAGAACGTTCCCTCGTCGCATGAGGAGAACGTGCACCTATATATGAAGGAAGTTGACGGCCACACCGCCGTCGAGATTAACGACGTCGCGCCGGGTTCCCACGTGGGCTCCGCGCCGCTGGGAGGTGAGTAGTACCGTGGCGTTCAACCATAAGCACCTGATCGACATTACCGAGTACTCCGAAGAGGACATCAAGCTCATCCTCGAGACCGCCAAGGCGTTCTCCGAGGTCAACGAGCGTGCTATCAAGAAGGTCCCCACGCTCAAGGGCAAGACCATCGTCAACATGTTCAACGAGCCCTCGACGCGCACCCGCAGCTCCTTCGAGCTCGCCGAGAAGCGTCTTTCGGCCGACAGCCTTAACTTTGGCGGCTCCTCGACCTCCACGGTCAAGGGCGAGAGCCTTGTCGACACCGTCGAGACCCTCAACGCCTATAAGATCGACTGTATCGTCGTGCGTGATAAGCACGCCGGCGCTCCCTACATCGTCACGCAGAACTCGCCCGCGAGCGTCATCTGCGCCGGTGACGGCAAGCACAACCATCCCACGCAGGCCCTGCTCGACCTGTACACCATCTGGGAGCACAAGGGTGACTTCCACGGTCTGAAGGTCGCTGTCGTCGGCGATATCGCGCACTCCCGCGTCTGCGGCTCGCTGATCCCCGCCCTTAAGATCATGGGCTGCGAGACCTACGCCGTCGCCCCCGGCACGCTGCTGCCGCCGGCGCCCGAGGTTCTGGGCTGCGACCACGTGACGAGCGACCTCGATTCCGTCCTGCCCGAGCTGGACGTCGTCTACATGCTGCGCGTGCAGCAGGAGCGCCTCGAGGGTGCCCCGTTCCCGACCATTCGTGAGTACCACAGGCTCTTCGGCCTGACCAAGGACCGCGAGAAGCTCATGAAGCCCGATGCGATCATCTGCCACCCGGGTCCCATCAACCGCGGCGTCGAGTTCGACTCCTATATGGCCGACCACCCGCAACGCTCCGTCATCCTGGAGCAGGTCTACGCCGGTATCTGCGTGCGTATGGCTATCCTGTATCTGCTGCTTGGAGGTGCCGATAATGGCCTTGCTTCTTAAGAATGCCCACGTCGTCGACCCGTCCGTCGAGCTTGACGGTGTCGTTGACGTCCTGATTGACGGCGATAAGATCGCCGAGGTCGGCGAGAATCTCGCCGTCGAGGGAGCCGAGGTCCGCGACCTTTCCGGCAAGTACCTCGTTCCCGGCCTGGTGGATATGCACGTTCACCTTCGCGAGCCCGGCTACGAGGTCAAAGAGGACATCGAGAGCGGTACCCGCGCAGCTGCCAAGGGCGGCTTTACCGGCGTGTGCGCCATGCCCAACACCGATCCCGTAACCGATAACGGCACTGTCGTGGAGTTCGTCAAGTCCCGCGCTGCCGAGGTCGGCCACTGCCGCGTCTATCCGTCGGGCGCCATGACCCGCGGTCTTAAGGGCGAGGCCATGTCCGAGATGGGCGATATGGTCGCCCACGGCGCCGTCGCCTTCACCGATGACGGTCGCGGCGTGCAGGGCGCGGGCATGCTCCGTCGCTGCATGGACTACGGCAAGATGTTCGGCAAGGTCTTCATGAGCCACTGCCAGGACGAGGACCTGGTCGGCCACGGCCAGATCAACGAGGGCAAGGTCTCGACCCGTCTGGCTCTCGAGGGCTGGCCGGCTGCCGGCGAGGAGCTCCAGATCGCCCGCGACATCGAGATCGCCAAGCTGACTGGTGCCAAGCTGCACATCCAGCACATCTCCACCGCCCATGGCCTGGAGATCGTGCGTGCCGGTAAGGCCGCTGGCGTTCAGGTTACCTGCGAGGCCACCCCGCACCACATGTTCCTGACCGAGAACGACCTGGACGAGACCTACAACACCTCTCTCAAGGTCAATCCGCCGCTGCGTACCGATGAGGACGCTGAGGCAATCCGTCAGGGCGTCATCGACGGTACCGTCGACGCTATCGTCACCGATCACGCTCCCCACACTCCGTGGGAGAAGGCCCGCGAGTTCGAGCTTGCGCCCTTCGGCATGATCGGCCTCGAGACCTCGCTGTCGCTCGTGCTCACCGAGCTGGTCAACACGGGCAAGATGAGCATGGGCCGCATGGTCGAGCTCATGGCCATCAAACCGCGTGAGATCCTGGGCCTCGACCAGGTTCAGGTCAAGGCGGGCTCCGTTGCCGACCTGACCGTGTTCGATCCCGCTGCTACCTGGACGGTCGGCGAGGACGGTTACGAGTCGCGTGCCGAGAACTCCGGTTTTGCCGGCCGCACGCTCACCGGTCGTGCCACCGATGTGTTTGTCGGCGGCAAGCAGACGCTCGCCGACGGCTGCATCTGCTAGCATAGCCTTATCGCTTTTGTGCGCGGCGCCCTTGCGGTGCCGCGCTTTCTGTTCGCCTGAACCATGCAACCGCATGGGGGATTGGAGCGTCTATGCCCACACCTTCCACTGCACGCATGCACGACTTCGAGGTCGTCTCGAACCAGGAGATCGCCGACGGCATCTTCTCGCTCGTAATCTCGGCCCCCAAGCTTGCAAGTGCGCTCAAGCCCGGTCAGTTTGTGAACATTGCCGTGCCCGGCGATGCCTCCTCGCTGCTTCGCGTGCCCCTGAGCTTCTATCGCGCCGACGCCGAGGCCGGCACCGTCGAGCTGTGGTACGCCGTCGTGGGCGACGATACCCGCCGTTTGTCCCAGATGGGCCCTGGCTCCACCTCTAACCTGTTGGGCCCCGGTGGCCGTGGCTGGATGGTACCCGAGGGCACCAGGAAGGCACTGCTCGTCGCCGGTGGCATCGGCGTTCCGCCTGTGCTGTGTCTTGCCGGCATGCTTGCCGAGCAGGGTGTTGATGTGGACGTGTGCCTGGGCTTTGGCACCGCTTCCAAAGTCGTGGGTGTCGATGAGTTCCGTGCGCTGGGCGCCACGGTTAACGTGTGCACCGACGACGGTTCGCTCGGCACGCACGGTTTTTGCACCGATCCGGCAGCCGAGCTGCTTGGCGAGGGCGGCTACGACTACGTCGCCAGCTGCGGCCCCGCTGTCATGATGAAGAAAGTCGCCGCCGCTGCCGCCGAGGCCGGTGCGTACTGCGAGGTGTCGCTTGAGCGCATGATGAGCTGTGGCTTTGGCGCCTGCAACACCTGCAATGTCGAGACGGTCGACGGTATGAAGGGTGCTTGCATGTGCGGCCCCGTGTTCGATGCTTCCAAGGTGGTGGTCTTCTAGTGGGTACCGTTAACATGGCCGTCGATTTCGGCGGCGTCAAGATGCAGAACCCCATTAACACCGCAGCCGGTACCTTTGGCTACGGTTGGCAGTTCCAGAACTTCTTTGATGTTTCCCAGCTGGGCGCCATCACCACCAAGGGTTGCGCTGCCGAGCCCTGGCCCGGCAATCCCGCGCCCCGCATGGCCGAAATTCCCGGCGGTATGATCAACTCCGTGGGTCTTCAGAACCCCGGCGTGGCCGCCTTTGCCCGTGAGTCCGGCCCGTGGCTCGAGCAGCTGTCCAAGGACGGTTGCCAGGTCATTTGCCAGGTTGCCGGGCACTCCGTTGATGAGTTTGTGCGCGCGCTCGAGATGTATGTCGAGCTATGCCCCTGGGCTGCCGGCTACGAGATCAACGTGAGCTGCCCCAACATCGCCGCCGGCGGTGCCGCCATGGGCTCTACGCCCGAGGGCGCCTCTTCCGTCATGGCCGCCTGCCGTAAGGTGACCGATAAGCCGCTGTTCGTCAAGATGGCTCCGGTTAACGTCGCCGAGATTGCCAAGGCTCTCGAGGCTGCCGGCGCCGACGGCCTTTCGGTCATCAACTCCATCCAGGGCATGGCCATCGACGTCCATACCCGCAAGTCCCGCGTGGCCAAGCCCAAGGGCGGCCTTTCGGGCCCGCTGTGCCACCACATCGCCGTTCGCATGGTCTGGGAGGTTGCCCAGGCCGTCGATATCCCCATCAACGGTGTCGGCGGTGTCATGACTGGCGAGGATGCGGCTGAGTTTATCCTGGCCGGCGCCACCTGCGTGTCGGTCGGCATGGCCAACTTCGTCGATCCGTGCGCTTCGCTTAAGATCGCGCATGAGCTCGAGGCCTGGGCCGAGTCCCAGGGCGTAAAGGACATCAACGAGCTGGTGGGTGCTTTCGAATGCTAGAGAATGATGCCCGCGACCGTGTTATCGTCGCCCTCGACTGCGACCGTGAGCGCGCGCTCGAGCTCGCCCACGAGCTTTCGGGCCATGCCGCCTGGCTCAAGGTCGGCATGACGCTCTATTACGCTGAGGGTCCCCAGATCGTCAAGACCTTTAAGGACCTTGGCTTTAAGGTCTTCCTCGACCTTAAGTTCCATGACATTCCGCATCAGGTGCGCGGCGCTGCCCGCTCGGCCTCGCTTGCTGGTGCCGACCTGCTTTCGGTCCACGGCCTGGGCTCGGGTGCTATGCTCGCTGCCTGCCGCGAGGGTGCCGAGGAGGCGCGTGAGGACCGCGCCAAGCTCGTCGCCATCACCGTGCTCACGAGCATGAATCAGGATGCCTTGAGCGAGATCGGCGTCGAGTCTCCCGTGGCCGAGGAGGCCGCCCGCTTGGCAAAGCTTGCTCAGGCCAATGGCATCGATGGCATCGTGTGCTCACCGATGGAGGCTCACGACATGCGTGAGCTGCTGGGTCCTGATGCCCTGATCGTGACTCCGGGTGTGCGTCCGGTGGGTGCCGCCCTTGGTGACCAGTCCCGCGTGGCGACGCCTTCCCAGGCTATCGAGCGTGGCGCAAGCCACATTGTGGTGGGCCGTCCCATCACCGGTGCCGACGATCCGGTTGCCGCCTTTGACGCCATCGTCGCCGAGCTGGTCGAAAACGTCGCGTAAAAGATTCCCCTAAGTCACCACTTTTGGGTCTCATTAGCACAAAATAGCCCCTGTGCCTGCGTAAACTTTCCCATCCTTTGTGTGGAATCGCAGGTCAGGGGCTTAACTTTGGGCGCAGTATATTGCACTTTTTGCGGGTATCGTCTAACCTATGGAGCCGCGATTAGGCATTTTGTACGTTCTACGTGCTAAAATGCCAATTATTGAATCAGATATAACCCAACTATTTGGAGGTACGAATGGCACTCCCTCAGCTTACCGACGAGCAGCGCAAGCAGGCTCTTGAGAAGGCTGCTGCCGCACGTCACGCCCGCGCTGAGCTTCGCGAGCAGATCAAGAAGGGCGAGAAGTCCCTCGAGTCCGTGCTCAACTCCGATGACCCCATCGCTTCCCGCATGAAGGTTTCCACCCTCATCGAGTCTCTCCCCGGTTATGGCAAGGCCAAGGCCGCCAAGATCATGGAGGAGCTCGGTATCTCCGCTACTCGTCGCGTCCAGGGCCTCGGCGTCCGTCAGCGCGAGCAGCTCCTCGAGCAGCTGACCAAATAAGTGAGCGCTCAGGATTCCAAGCTCTTTGTGATTTCTGGACCGTCAGGCGCAGGCAAGGGTACGCTCGTCACTCGTGTGCGCGAGCGCCGCTCGAACCTGGGTCTGACGGTTTCGGCTACCACGCGAGCACCACGCAAAGGTGAGGTCGACGGCGTCAACTACTTTTTTCTGACGCGTGAGGAGTTCGACCGCCGCGTGGCAAACGGTGAGTTTGTTGAGTGGGCCGAGGTCCACGGTAACTGCTACGGCACGTTGGTGAGCGAGGTCACATCCAAGCTCGCCTCGGGCTCGTCTCTGATTTTGGAGATCGATGTCCAGGGCGCCCTGCAGGTGAAGGAGCGTTTCCCCGAGGCCGTGCTGATCTTTATCAAGCCGCCTTCGCTTGAGGTGCTCCGCGAGCGTCTAGTCGGTCGCGGTACCGAGACGCCCGAGACGATTGAGCTGCGTATGGCAAACGCCGCCGATGAGCTTGCCCTTGCCGACCGCTACGACGACGTCGTGGTGAATGACGATCTCGACCGCGCGACCGATGAGCTCGTTCGCGTTCTCGATATGCATGAAAGGATCTGAGGTCCGTGTCCGTTGTAAAGCCTTGTATTGACGATCTTCTGGAGAAGACCGATCATAACCGCTTCCTGCTCGCTTCGCTTGCCTCCAAGCGCGCCTGCGACATCAATAGCATGCTGCGTGGCCAGCACAACCGCGTGCTTGCCGTCCAGGATGTCGATGACATCACCATCGGGCTTTCCGGTGCCGATACCATCTCGATGGCTATGGACGAGATTGTCGACGGCGACATCTCTTACGACGAGGCCCGTTACGAGAAGGCGCTCGGCCACAAGGTTGCTGAAGCCTAAATGGCGGCTCGCGTCTGCCTAGTCCACTATCACGAGGTTGGACTGAAGGGCAAGAACCGCGCACATTTTGAGCATATCCTCATGGATAACATTAAGGCGGCCTTGGCCGCTTTTCCGTGAACGCCGTGTCTCGAATTTCCGGTTATATCCTCGTGACCTTTAACGAGCATCAGGCCGACGAGGCGGCGCGTGTCATCCGCACCGTCCCCGGCGTTGCTCGTGTGTCTTTGGCGTATCACACCAACCGCGACCCGCAGGAGTACTGCGCCGCCGCCGTGAAGGCGCTGCGCGAGTTTGGTTCCTTCGATTCGTTTAAGGTGCACGCCAAGCGCTCCAATACTGACTATGAGCTCACCTCGATCGATATCAATCGACAGGTTGGCGAGGTGCTGTGTGAGGCGTTTCCCGATAAAAAGGTCCAGATGCACGACCCCGACGCGATGGTGCACGTTCTGGTGGTTCAGGGTAGTGTCTACGTGTATGCGCGCTCCGAGCGCGGCGTTGGCGGCCTTCCGGTGGGTTCTGCCGGCAAGGTCGTGACGCTGCTGTCGTCGGGTATCGATTCTCCGGTGGCGACTTGGATGCTCGCGCGTCGCGGCGCGGTCTGCGTGCCGGTGCATTTCTCCGGTCGTCCGCAGACGCCCGATACGAGCGAGTATTTGGTGCAGGACATCATCCGTGCGCTTGCGCCGGGTGTCCAGATCGGTCGTCTGTACGTGGTGCCGTTTGGCGACTGCCAGCGTGAGATTTCGGTTACCTGCCCCAGCAACCTGCGCGTGATCATGTACCGCCGCATTATGTATTCGGTTGCTGAGCGCATTGCACACATCGAGGGTGCCAAGGCTATCGTTACGGGCGAATCGCTTGGGCAGGTTGCCTCCCAGACGCTTGAGAACATCATGGCCGTCAACGAGGCCGTGAAGATCCCCGTGTTCCGTCCTCTCATCGGTTCGGACAAGCAGGAGATCATCGCGCGTGCCGAGGAGATCGGTACATTCGATATCTCGACTGAGGCCGCTCCCGACTGCTGCACGCTGTTTATGCCGCGCCGTCCCGAGACGCACGCTAAACTCGATGCCGTGCATGAGGCCTGGGAGTTGTTCGATCATGAGGAGATGATCGAGCGCCTGCTTAAGCAGACCGAGTACATCGACTTCGAGAGCAACACGTACAAGGCCCCTAAGACCTTAAAACGCAAACATTCGGAGCTTGCTCCGCGTGAGATTTACCAAGATCACGAATAAATTTGTGCATAGACCGACGATGCGCCTGCATCGTCGGTCTTTTGCTATCTGGGCATTAGGCGATAAACGGTTCATTTGTCGACGTTTGCCTGAATAAATGGACATTATTGCGCAAGGTTTTGGTCAGCTTTTGGTTTGACCGCGAAAACCGGTTTTGGGGCGTGGCTGTTGCGGAGCTCCTTTCCTGACACGATGGTGTTGGGAGGTTTTGCTATGGCGCAGCGCGAACAACATGAACGAGTCAAAAGATGGACCGCTGGGCGGGCAAACGTGCTCGGTCATAAGGCAGTGGTGATGGCGATACTGGTCGTCATTGCGATGGCGAGTGGACTGGCAATGGCGAACCTTGGCGGCAGTGCCGGCGGCGTGCGTTTTGAGCGTACTGATGGTTCGGGCTCGGTTAGTGGAGCCGGGATCCGGCGATGCCTCGAGCGGAAAGACATCCGAAGGCTCTTCGACTAAGGCTTCTGCCGCGGCAGAGGTCTATGTCGATGTCGATGGCGCCGTTGTGTCGCCCGGCGTATATCGTCTCAAGGACGGCGCGCGGGTGGCTCAGGCGATTGATGCCGCCGGCGGGCTGGCGCCCGAGGCAGACGTCACGGGGCTCAATCGGGCATCTAAGGTCGTCGATGGACAGAAGATTCACGTTCCAACGGTAGGGGAGCAGCAGGCGTCCATTGCGGAAGCCGGTGTTGATGTTGGGGCTTCCGCATCGTCGGGCGTTAGTGGCGCAACAGGTCTAGTAAACATCAATACGGCAAGCGCAGAAGAGCTGCAGACGCTCTCGGGCATCGGCCCCTCCATGGCCCAGTCGATTATCGATGAGCGGACAAAGACGGTGCTTTCGCCTCGGTTGACGATCTGATGCGTGTGTCGGGAATCGGCGAGAAGAAGCTTGCCAAAATCAAAGATTGCATCTGCGTATGAGTGCGACCGAGCGCGAGCACGTGATGCCTCCGCGGCCCCTGATTCCGTGGACGATGGCCCTGTGTGCCGGCATGTGCGTGAGCTGCGCCTTGGTGCTCAGCATAGCCGCTGATGTGCTGCTGAGGGAGCGGGCGCCGGCGGTCGGGCCGCTATGGGCCATTCCCGTTGCGGCAGCGGTATTCGTTGTGCTGGCTCAATCTTGTGCGCGGCTTGCCCCTTGGAAGCGGTGGCTGTATGCCGCTTCCGTCGGTCTCGTGGCGGGAGCGGTCGTCTCGGCGTGGTGGGCCGTGGATGTGCTCAGTGCCTCGAAGGCGCTCGATGGTCGAGCGGCAAGCAGCCTCGAGTTTGTCGTGCAGGGTGACCCATCCATAAACGACGACGTGTATTCCTATACCTGCGAGGCACGCGCGGACGGTAAGAACTTGGCAACGGTTCGCCTATCGTGTGATCGTGAGCTCAAGGTCGGGGCGCACGTGCGTGTTATCGGTCGCGTTTCACGTTTTGAGAACGATGCATATGGACGATCGCGCGTGCTCCGAGGCGAGGTGCGCAAGGTTAAAGCCGTTCGGATTGTGTCGGTCGATGAGGGCTCTCCGGGGCCGCTGCTTCGGCTGCGAAATGAGCTGCTTGCGTCCATTGCGCCTGCGACCGACCCGGCGCGTGCGCTCATAGCCGGTGTCGTTTGCGGTCGTTCGGCCGAGCTGCGCGCCCAGCAGGCGGGCGACTGGTTTTCGGTGACGGGTACGGCGCATCTTATCGCCGTCTCGGGCAGCCATTTGGCTATCGTGGGGTTTGTAATTGAGGGCGTATTGCAAAAGACTCGGTGTTCACGTGGTCTTCGGCGGGCGATATTGGCGATAACGCTTGTGGGCTACGCTGCCTTTACGGGCGCGTCTCCCTCGGCCGTGCGCGCGTGCTGCATGGTGTTCGCGACGCTTGTCGTAAACGGCGCACGGGCGTCGCCGGCACGGCGCATCGGCGCTCTTCGTAACCATGTCCATCTTTGTGCTACTGCGGCCGACGGTGCTGTTCGAGATGGGCTTTCAGCTTTCATGTGCCAGCGTCTTAGCCATTCTGTGCTTTTGCCCCTATGCGACCTACGCTTTGGGTGAGTTGGGTGTGCCGTCGGGCGTTGCCAGCATGCTTTCCGTCACGCTGTGCTCGCAGTTGGCGACGCTCCCCATTACCATTCCTGCCTTCGGTACGTTCTCGCTCATTGCTCCGCTGGCAAATGCGGTCATCGGTCCGGTGGTGAGCGTACTGCTCGCTGTGTCGATCGTACTGGTTCCCTATTCGCTCGTGGCACAATTGCGGATTTGGGCGCTCATTGTGCCCATGGTTGCCGCCCGTTGCGCACTGTTCTTCGAGCAGCTGTTTGCCGCCGTGCCGGGTGCATCCGTGAGTGTGCCGCCCGATAGCATGTGGATTTACCTAGTGCCGTGTTTGCTGGCGGTTCTGCTGGTCTGGTGGCCGCGTCCCCGTGCACGTCCTATGGCGTGGGGCTTACGTGCCTGGTGTTCTTGGTTGCGATTCCGTACGCTACTGGGATCGGTTCGCTCCGCCTTCGGTGACGGTGCTCGATGTGGGCCAGGCCGATGCGATTCTTATCCGCCAGGGCGGCACAGTAGCGCTCGTCGACTGCGGGCTCGACGAGCGCGTGGTGGCGGCGTTGGTTCGCAATAACGTGCACCATATCGATGCCGTCTTTGTGACGCATTGGGATGAGGATCACTGGGGTGGTCTGCCTGCCGTGCTCGAACAGTTTTCGGTCGGAACGATTGCCGTGGCGGCAGATGCGCTGGAGGATGCTCCTGCCGAGGTATTGAACCGACCTGGCGTGGAGTATCGGCAGGTGCGCCATGGGGATACGGTCGACATCGGCTCATTTTGCGCCCGCGTGATGTGGCCATTCGAGTCCGTGGATGGCGAGGGCAATGAGGACTCGCTTGTCCTGCTGCTCTCTTATGTTCAGGAAGACAAGGGCCTGCGCATGCTCCTCACCGGTGATGCCGAGCTCGACCAAGAACGGGAATTCGTGCAGGAGGTGGGGGATATCGATGTCCTTAAACTCGGGCATCACGGCTCCAAGGTTTCGGTCGATGCCGCGCTGCTGGAGATTCTGAGACCCGAGCTTTCCCTCGCGAGCGCGGGCGAGGGGAATCGATACGGTCATCCGTCCGATGCCTGCATCGATGCCGTGAAGGAAGCGGGTGGCGTGTTCGCGTGCACCATCGAACACGGCGACATTACCGTCACGCCGACTGAGAATGGCTTTGCGATGCGATGCCAGCGACCGTGACGACGTCGTTGGCGTGTGGTGGGCCCCTGGGCTAGAATGGCACGGAACGAATACGAAGGCCTGCGGGAGGGGAGCGCAATGTCCGAAACCGGTCTGCTGCCGGCATATCTGATCGTCGGTACCGACGGAGTCAAGCGCGATCACGCCGTCTCGCGTATGAAAGCGCGTCTGGAAAAGTCGGGTATGGTCGAGTTTAACCTCGACGAGCGCGACATGACTAAGGACCCCGATATCGAGTCCATTATCGGATCGCTTAACACCTTTCCGATGGGCAGCGAGTTTCGCCTGGTAATCCTTGATGGCTGCTCAAAGCTCGCTAAGGCTGTCTCGGAGCCGCTCGTCGAGTACCTCGCAAGTCCCAGCCCACAACGGTCTGCCTCATCATCGCCGACTCGCTTGCCAAGAACACGCGCCTGTATAAGGCGATCGCCAAGATCGACAAGAAGGCCGTGATCGATTGCTCCGGCACCAAGCGCTGGGAGCTACCGCGCCGCGTTCAGCAGATGGCGACGCAGCATGGCAAGTCGATCTCGACGGCGGCCGCCGAGGAACTCGTCTCGCGTTCGGGTGAAAACACTCGCATGCTCGATAACGATTTGGCTAAGCTTGCCCAGATGGTCGAGGCGCCCCAGATTGAGCTTGCCGACGTTGAGCGCTGGATTGTACGTACGGCCGAGGTTCAGCCCTGGGACTTTCTCAATGCGGTCTCGGCCCGTGACATGCGCCGCTCGCTCGAGCTCTTTAAGCTCCTGCCCTCCAAGAGCTACGTGTGGACTTACACATTGCTGTGCGGCCGTATTCGCGAGCTTATCGTTGCCAAGGCGCTCGATGCGCGCGGACAGGGTCGTGAGCTGGCCGCAACGCTTAAGCTCCAGTCCTGGCAGGTCAAGAATCACCTGACCTGGGCTCGCCGCTTTTCGATGGCAGAGCTCGTCGCAGCGCTCGAGGGAGCGGTCGATGTGGAGCTCGCGCTCAAGGGTTCGGCCGATTCTGAGACCGCGCTTTTGCTCTGGATTACGAACATCTTGAGAAAATCGTGATGATACCTGCCTATTTGGCAAATTCGTTCTATCCCTTTGAGGGGGAGCGTGCTATAGTAGGCGCTTGCATGACCTCACCGTGTCTCAGAGGTGTCATACATTTTTTGCAAGGAACTCGAAAGGAACTCCAGAAGTGGCAAACATCAAGTCTCAGAAGAAGCGTATCCGCACCAATGAGGCAGCTCGCATGCGTAACAAGGCTGTCAAGTCCGAGCTCAAGACGCTGACCAAGCACGTCCAGTCCGCCGTCGCCGAGGGCGACGCCGAGAAGGCCCAGGCCGCCCTCAAGACCGTCACCAAGCGTCTCGACATGGCTGCCGCCAAGCATGTTATCCACAAGAACCAGGCTTCCAACCGCAAGTCCGGTCTTGCCAAGCTCGTGAACAGCATCAACGCCTAAGTT
>ENA-OQKL01000261-OQKL01000261.1-human-gut-metagenome-genome-assembly--contig:-NODE-261-length-18157-cov-2.644093_pt1 | contig 18157 bp, 20 predicted proteins | sample MGYA00242779_ERZ504800 | MGnify/ENA primary metagenome ERZ504800 (study PRJEB26092, sample SAMD00036410) | human gut metagenome | host: Homo sapiens | study: EMG produced TPA metagenomics assembly of... | reverse complement strand
GTGTCGTCACCCTCCACATCCGGCACGCGGACGGCACGCTGGCCGAGCCGCTGGCGCTGGACGAAGCAGGCTGCGTCGGCGTGGGCCGGAGCTTTACCGGCTGGGCCAGCGGCGAGTGGATGCTGGCCGCTGCCAACGGCAATGGCTACACCGCCTACACCCGGCCCGGCCAGTACGACGTCCACGGCATCCTCCCCACCGAGGGCGGCGGTGAGGAACTGACGCCCTCGGTCTACGAACAATTCATCGCCCGGGTGGTGGACAGCGCCAATGCCGCCGCAGAGGCCGCCAAACGTGCCGCCTCCGGCGAGGCAAACGCCAAACAGAGCGCCAGCGAGGCCGCTTCTTCTGCCCAGCAGACCGCCGCCAGCGCCACCCTGGCTGCAGGCTATGCCGAGCAGGCCGAAGCCGCTGCCGACCGTGCCGCCTCCTATGCCCCCTCGGAGGGCGCTGTGCTGAGCGTCAACGGCAAGAGCGGTGCCGTCCGGCTGAACGCACTGGACGTCTGGGCCTTGCCCCGCCCTGTCTCACCGAAAGTCGGTCAGCTGGTGCGGGTGGTGAAGGTCGATGCCTCCACCGGCGCACTGACCGTCGACACCATCAGCACCGACAGCCTCAGCGGGCTGGGCAGCGAAGAAAAAGAGCTTCTGCTCAAGCTGCTGGGCTCTGTCAGCTACACCGACAGCAGCGCCAAAAATGCCCTTGAGGCCCTCAAAAAAACTGTGGGACACCACGCCGCCCACTCCCCTGCCCGACCCGGACATCATCCCGGTGGAGAAGGTGACTCTGAGCCAGCACACGCTGGAACTGAGCCGGGGCAGCACTGCCGACCTCAGCGCCTCCATCGCGCCCCCGGACGCCACCGACCAGACGGTATTGTGGAGCGTTTCGCCGACGGACATCGTCTCGGTGGATGCGGGCCGCGTCACTGCCCTCAAGAAGGGTTCTGCCGTCGTCACTGCCACCTCCGACAGCAAGAGCGACAGCTGCACCGTCACAGTGACTCCCGCCGTCTACCGCATCGAGACGGCCCACACCGACAGCGGCGACATCCCCGCGTGGGACACTTATCCCGCCAAGAGCGAGTTCTTCATGCCACTGACTGCTAAGAAAGCGGGCCTGCTGCTCCGCTCGCTGGAATTCCGCGTCAAGGGCTATATGCCGGGCAAAATGCGCACCGTCCTGCGCAAGTACGGCACCACGACCGCCCTGGCAGACAAGTCCATCGACCTTGTCCGCGGCTACAACGATGTAGTGCTGGACATGGGCAGCATCGTGCTGGAAAAGGGCGTCGAATACCAGCTCTATTTCGCCGCCGCCAACAACTTCTATCCGCCCTCTGTCGATTCCTCCTGGGTCGCCGCAAACGACTGCATCGACATCGCACACGGCAGCGCCTACTATGGTTGATAACACCACCCTCATCTTCTCGGGTACCGTTGTGCTGCAGGAGACCTGAACTACACCAAACACATATCCTGAAACAGAAAGAGAGGTACTGACTATGACCCATCACAAAATTTCCGCATCCACTCTGGCCCGCACCGCTGCTCTGGCGCTGGCCCTGACCAATCAGGTGCTCAGCGCCGTGGGCAAGCCCATGCTGCCCATCGAGAGCGTCCAGCTGGAACAGCTCATTTCCAGCGGCCTGACCGTTGCCGCCGCCCTCGCCAGCTGGTGGAACAACACAGCTTCACCCCTGAGGCCATCGAGGCCGACGACTTCATGACCCGCCTGAAGCAGCAGAAACGATAAACGCATAAGCGAACACAGCGCCCCGGAGCAGACTGCTCCGGGGCGCTGTGTTGTGTTTGAAGAAAAGTTTATCTCAGGCGTTCCACTGGACATCCTCTGCGGCCACATGGCCGTCCTGCACACTGATGACAGTGGCGCGGGCATCCATGCCGGATGTCTTTTTGAAAAGGCCCGTGTAGATGGTCATGCCAGCCATCATCAGGACAGCCAGTGCAAGACCGACCAGACGAATCATCATACCGTCAACATTCTCGTTCATGATACCTTCTCCTTTTCCTCTTTGCGGCCCGGCAGACACCATTCTGCCGCAGCCCACAGCCTGATTTTCCGCTGCGGACCCCCTCTATCGGCCCGCAGTGATGCATTTCCCAAGACATTCCAAAGAAAAAAGCCTAGGGTAAACACACCCCAGGCTCCATTGTCTGTCTGCTTAGTATAATAGTCTCTTTTGCAGTTTTTTGTCAAGAGGGAGATGAAGGAGTCTCAACCGCCGGATATGCGCAGTCGTGCTCCCCAGTCCGCTGGGAAACTTCTGTTAAACAAAAACGGCTCTGCCGAAGCGGCATCGTACGGCCAACTTCCCCGGGTTGCGGCTCCCAGCGTCTATTTCGGCCCTTGGGCGGGCCTCATATCCTGCTGGCCGCGGCCCCAACAGCTCCTCCCTGTTTCCGCCGCTGGCGGCGGTCGTCGCTGTTGCACTTGCTGAACTGGGGAGCATCGCTGGGGCGGCTCCGCCGCCCACGCGATGCTTGAGCAATTATTCGAAATGCGCATCCGGCTCGCCCCTCCGGGGCAACCGCCGGATATGCGCAGTCGTGTCCCCAGCTCAGCAGAAAAAGCGTCCGGCAAACAAAAACGGCTCTGCCGAAGCAGAGCCGTAAAAGCCGTAATACGGTAAAATCAGCGCTTGCTGAACTGGGGAGCACGACGTGCAGCCTTGAGGCCGTACTTCTTGCGCTCCTTCATACGAGGATCGCGGGTCAGGAAGCCTGCCTTCTTCAGAGCAGCGCGGTTCTCATCGCTCTGCTGCAGCAGGGCGCGGCTCAGGCCGTGGCGGATAGCGCCAGCCTGGCCGGAAACACCGCCGCCGGAAACGCGGACGACGACGTCATACTTGCCCTCGAGGCCCAGCAGGACCAGCGGAGAGCGGACGATCAGCTTCAGGGTCTCCAGACCAAAGTAGTTGTCGATGTCACGGTCGTTGATGGTGACCTTGCCAGTGCCCTGGTAGACGCGCACGCGGGCAACGGAATCCTTACGACGACCAGTGCCGTAGAAATAAGGTTTGGTTTCGTACATGTTCGATTGCCTCCTTCTTAGAACTCGATCTTCTCGGGCTTCTGAGCTGCGTGAGCGTGCTCGGCACCCTGGTAGCAGTGCAGGCGGGTCAGAGCCTTAGCACCGATGGTGTTGGAAGGGATCATGCCCTTGACAGCGTAGGTCATAGCCAGATCGCTGTTCTCAGCCATCAGCTTGCTGTACTGGACCTTCTTCAGGCCGCCGATGAACTTGCTGTGGGTGATGTGGAACTTCTGCTCAGCCTTCTTGCCGGTCAGAACAGCCTTGTCGCAGTTGATGACGACGACGAAATCGCCGCAGTCAACATTGGGGGTATAATCGACCTTCTGCTTGCCGCGCAGCAGAACAGCGGCCTCAGCAGCGACGTGGCCCAGGCTCTTGCCGGCAGCGTCGAGCAGGTACCACTTGCGCTCGACTTCAGCGGGCTTCACGAGAGTAGTGCTCATATCTATTTCCTCCTGATAAGCTTTTTGTACGTTTCAGGCGCCTTTCTGGGGCGCGAGTGTCAGTATACATCATAAAAAGGTGCCTGTCAACAGCATTTTTTGATTTTTTCATTGTAATTTTTTCAATCTTGCAAAATCTCACGTTTTCTCTTGAATCCTCATTATTTCTAAAAACGCATTTTCTGCAAAATTTTCTGCCCACGGCCGCACATTTTCTGCCGCTGCCCGCTACAATTTTGTCTGCCGGTGTGGTATACTATAAAGGATATGGCAGCTTTTGCTGCGCACTGATACAAGGAGAATTTTTTACATGCCAAACGACATCGACCACAACGCCTCTGCCCAGCGCCGCACCTCCAAGCTTCTGGCCGCTATGGGCATCTTTGTTGCTCTGGGCATCATTGCTTACATTATTTTAACGCTGCTGGTCAACCGCAGCGTGCCCGCAAACCCGGACACCCACTACACCGGCACAAACGGCGTTTCCGTCTACTATGACAGTTCCATCTGGAAGGTATGCCAGATGACCGAGGACAGCACCCTTGGTACCGTGCTGGAACTCGCCACGGCAGACAGCGCCGACGGTGAGGACTACGAAGCTGTGCTGCTGCAGCGCGGCACTGCCGACAGCTATGCGGACTTTATCGATGCGTCCGAGAAGGATCTCAAGCAGGCCTATGGCGTCATCAAGCCCCGCAAGGTGAACCTGACCGTGGACGGTGCCGAGGTGGAGGCCGTGCGCTGCGACATTCAGGCGTATTATGCGGTGCTGGCCACCATTACCTACCCCAGCGGTGACGTGGTGTATGTTTCCGGCCTGACCAAACTGGCCTCCATCAACGACATTGTGAATCTTGTGGAAAGTGTGACCCTGTCATGAGCAGTTCCCGTGCGATGCAGCGTCTGTGCGGCCTGATGCGCAAGGCTGTGCAGGACTATGAAATGATCGCCCCTGGCGATAAAGTGATGGTGGGCGTTTCCGGCGGCAAGGACAGCGTGGCCCTTACCATCGGCCTTGCCGAACTGCGCAAGTACATCGGCTTTGATTTTACGGTGCAGGCCGTCACGCTGGACCCGCAGTTCGGCGGCAGGCCCATGGATTACACCGTATTGCAGGAGCTGTTTGCCCAGTACGATATCCCCTATGAGATCCGCCGTACCGAGATCGGCCCTGTAGTGTTCGACTACCGCAAGGAGAAGAACCCCTGCGCCCTGTGCGCCAAGCTGCGGCGCGGCGCGCTGCACACGGCAGCGCAGGAACTGGGCTGCAACAAGGTGGCGCTGGGCCACCATCTGGACGATGCCGTGGAGACCTTTTACATGAATCTCTGGCGGGAGGGCCGCATCGGCTGCTTCTCGCCGGTCACTTATCTTTCGCGCCGGGACCTCACCCTCATCCGGCCCATGCTGCTGGCCACCGAGCAGGAGGTCATTTCCGCAGTGAACGCCGAGGGGCTGCCCATCGTCAAGAGCGTCTGCCCTGCCGACGGCGTGACCGTGCGCGAACAGACCAAGGAGTTCGTCAAGGAGCGCTGCCGCACCGACCACGCTTTCCGCCAGAAAACCCTGCACGCACTGCAGGAGAGCGGCATCGATGGCTGGCGGCCCGTCCACACCGGGCGCGGCAGCTTTGCAATTACAAACGAGGAAGAATGAATCATGAAGACTCAACCTTTTGAAAAACACGTCTGGGCCGAGATCGACCTCGATGCCCTGCGGCATAACTTCCGGGCCGTCAAAGCCCGGGCCGGTGACCTGCCGCTGTGCGCGGTGGTCAAGGCCGACAGCTACGGCCACGGCGCTGTGCAGTGTGCCCGCGTTTTTGCGCAGGAGGGTGCAGCATGGCTGGCAGTGAGCTGCCTGACCGAGGCCGTGCAGCTGCGTCAGGACGGGCAGACTCTGCCCATCCTTATTTTGGGCCATGTTCAGCCGGAGTACGCCCAGACCCTCATCCACGAGGATATCACCGTAGCGTGCTACTCCACCGAACAGGCGCAGAACCTTTCCGCTGCTGCCGTAAAGGCAGGCGGCAGAGTAAAGATCCACCTCAAGGCAGATACCGGCATGGGCCGCATCGGCTTTGCCCTGCGCACCGATTTTGATGCCGCCATCCGCGAAATGCTGGCTGTGTGTGCGCTGCCGGGGCTGGAAATGACCGGCCTGTTCCAGCACTTCTCGGTGGCCGACGACACCGCCGAAGAGAACGTTGCCTACACCGCAGAGCAGCACGCACTGTTCGTCAGAGCGTTCCATGCGCTCAAGGCGGCAGGCCGCGAGCCACAGACCGTCCACTGTGACAACTCTGCGGGCGTGATGCTGCACCCGGACTGGCCCGAGGGATTGGCCCGGGAGCGCTGCATGGCGCGGCCCGGCATCATCCTCTACGGCTACGACCCCAGCGACGAGGTGCGCTTTGGGCAGTTCCGGCCGGTGATGACCCTCAAGACCGTGGTGAGCATGGTCAAGGAAATGCAGCCCGGTCAGAGCGCCAGCTATGGCCGCCGCTTCACCGCCGATAAGCCCACGCTGGTGGCCACCCTGTGCACCGGTTATGCGGACGGTTATCCCCGCCAGCTGAGCTGCGGCAAGGGCATCGTGGAGATCCACGGCAAGGCCTGCCCGGTGCTGGGCCGCGTGTGCATGGACCAGATGATGGTGGATGTGACCGGTATCCCGGACATCCACGAGGGCGACGAAGCCATCCTGTGGGGCGGCAGCGTCAGTGATACTGCCGAGACCATCGCCCGCAAGACCGACACCATTTCCTACGAGGTGCTGTGCGGCGTGTCCCGCCGCGTGCCCCGCGTCTACCTCGAGCACGGAAAGATCGTGGATGTCGAGGATTGGATACTGGAAGCTTAAATTTCTCCCGGAGGAACTACATGGCAAGAGACAATATCCGCAATTTCTGCATCATTGCACACATTGACCACGGCAAATCCACCCTGTCGGACCGTATTCTGGAGCTGACCAAGAGCGTGGACGAGCGCACCATGGAAGACCAGATTTTGGACAACATGGACATTGAGCGCGAGCGCGGCATCACCATCAAGGCCCGCGCTGTCACCATGAACTATACCGCCAAGGACGGCAAGACCTACGAGTTCAACCTCATCGATACCCCGGGCCACGTGGACTTTGCCTACGAGGTCAGCCGCAGTCTGGCCGCCTGCGAGGGTGCCATCCTTGTGGTGGATGCCACCCAGGGCGTGGAAGCTCAGACGCTGGCCAACACCTACATGGCGCTGGAGCATGATCTGGAATTGGTGCCCATCCTGAATAAGATCGACCTGCCCAGCGCCCACCCGGACGAGGTGGCGCAGGAGGTGGAGGACGTGATCGGCCTGCCCTGTCTGGATGCGCCCCGCGTCTCTGCCAAGACCGGCCTGAATGTGGATCAGGTGCTGGAGCGTGTCGTCACCGACATTCCTGCTCCCACCGGCGACCCGGATGCCCCGCTGAAGGCGCTGATCTTCGACAGCATCTACGACAGCTACAAGGGCGTTATCGTCTATATCCGTGTGTTCGAGGGCACCGTGAAGCCCGGCGATACCATCCGCATGATGGCCACCGGCGCGGAGTTCACGCTGGTAGAAGTGGGCCACATGGGTGCTACCAACCTTTCTCCCTGTGCCCAGCTGCAGGCTGGTGAGGTCGGCTACCTGACCGCCAGCATCAAGACCGTGCAGGATACCCGCGTGGGCGATACCGTCACGCTGGCCAATAATCCCACCGCCGAAGCACTGCCCGGCTACCGTCAGGTCAAGCCCATGGTGTTCTGCGGCATCTACCCCGCCGACGGTGCCAAGTACCCCGACCTGAAGGATGCACTGGAAAAGCTGCAGCTGAACGATGCCTCCCTCACCTTTGAGCTGGAGACCAGCGCCGCGCTGGGCTTCGGCTTCCGCTGCGGCTTCCTCGGCCTGCTGCACATGGAGATCATCACCGAGCGTCTGGAACGGGAATTTGATCTGGATATCATCACCACCACCCCCAGCGTGCGCTACCGCCTTACCCTGCCGAACGGCACTGTGGAGATGATCGACAATCCTTCCAGCTACCCCGACCCCTCCAACATCGTCAAGCAGGAAGAGCCTTTTGTGGATGTTCACCTGTACACCCCCAACGACTATGTGGGCGGCCTGATGGATCTGTGCCAGAACAAGCGCGGCGTGCTGATCGACATGAAGTATCTGGACGATGTGCGCGTTGATCTGCACTATGCTCTGCCGCTGGGCGAGATCGTGTACGACTTCTTTGATGCCATCAAGAGCCGCAGCCGGGGCTACGCCAGCTACGATTACGAGTTTAAGGAGTACCGCGAGAGCGACCTTGTCAAGCTGGACTTCCTGCTCAATGGCGACCCTGTGGACGCGCTGTCCATGATCGTGTTCCGCGATAACGCCTATGCCAAGGGCCGCCGCATCTGCGAAAAGCTGCGGGATAACATCCCCCGCAACCTGTTCGAGATCCCGGTACAGGCTGCCATCGGCGGCAAGATCATTGCCCGTGAAACGGTCAAGGCCATGCGCAAGGACGTGCTTGCCAAGTGCTACGGCGGCGACATCTCCCGCAAAAAGAAGCTGCTGGAAAAGCAGAAGGAAGGCAAAAAGAAGATGCGTCAGCTGGGCAGCGTTTCCCTGCCCAGTGAAGCCTTTACCGCTGTGCTCAAGCTGGACAGCGACGACGATTAAACTTTATAGATCAAAGAGAACCCGCGCTCTGGTATGCTGCAATGCACCCAGCGCGCGGGTTCTATCTGTTTTTTCACAACCTCAGTTTACAACAAAAATGAGATAGGCACCCCCCTTTCGGGGAAACCTATCTCATTTTTTGTTGTTGGGACTATTTTGCAACAGTCCCTTTACGTTGGGGCGTTAGGGGGCCGCTTACAGTCTCTTGACTGCTCTTTTCCGATTTGCTTCTGCCCGGATTATACATGATTTCAGTGCGAAAGTCATCGAAACCTGCGCGAAACGTTCTTGAATCTGCGTGAACGAATCATCTGGGCAGCAAAAAAGCCCCGGAAAGGCTGTCTGGGTGCCTTCCGGGGCTGCTGTGAAAGATGACTGCATCAGTAATACTTTTCAGTCAAAAACGTACTACTGATACACTGCTTCGAGGGCTTTCTCACTCACTTTTCTGCTTCAGGCGGGCGTATTCGGCATCGGCCTGAATGGCTGCAGAGGTGAAGCTGTTGTTGTTCCACCAGCTGATCAGCGCGGCCACGGTGGTGATGCCGGCGGTCACCAGCTGTTCCACAGTCTGGCTCTCAATGGGCAGCATAGGTTTGCCCAGAGCGCTCAGCACCTGATTGGTCAGGGCAAGCAGCAGCACAGCGGTGCGGGCGATGGTGGCGGCAGAAATTTTACCAAAGTTCATATCAATTCCTCACTTTCTCATTTTGTTCAAGGTCAGCGATGCGGTGGTTGGCCACCTTCATCTGTTCTTCTAAAATCGGTACGCGGCGGGCAAAATTGTTATGCTCGCGCACCTCGCGGGTCAGCTCTTCGAGCTTGGTGTCGGTCACGGCCTGACTGCGGCTGTTGGCGATCAGCACGCCGATCAGGGTCACGGCCCCGGCAATGACAGCGGATAAGATCGTTTCCATTCCGTTCACCGCCTTTACCCGACCCACCGGCTTTTTGCTTTGCGCACATCCACATGGACAAAGCCTTTTGCGGGGTAGCGGCCGATGCCGCCGGTGCCGGGCAGCAGGGTCTCGGCGTAGGCGGCAAGCTGCTCCACCGGCACGCCGGACACCCGGATATCCGCGGCACGGCCATACTGATGCTGGCTGTAAACCGCCCCGCCCACAGCCCTGTTGTGTGCAGCGGTGCGGTAGCCGCTGGTAATGACCACTGGTGCGCCAAAATGGTCACGGATGGCCTGCAGCACCTGCACCAGTTCGCTGTCCACAAACAAAGGGTCGGTGCCGTCTTTGCAGGCAAATTCCTTTGCGCGGAAGCTGCGGCTCAGCAGCGTTTCGCCATCCCTTGCGCGGGAGTAAACGTTAAGCATGGCCGTCCTCCTGCAGCAGCGCTGCCACGGCATCTCTCAGCCGGGCGGGCACATCCTCCAGCGTTTTGATGCCCTTGCGGATCAGGGCCGCATAGATCCTTGCCATTACACACCACCTCCTTCGTACAGTTCACACAGGGCCAGCTGCAGGTCGGTCAGCTGGCAGGTCAGGCTGGCAATCGTCTCGGGCAGACGGGCTGCTTCCTCGGCCTGCTGGCGCTCTTTTTCCCGCGCGGCCAATTCTTCTTCCGTATAGCGGATGTATCTCTGCACCGGCACCTGTTCAGTCCATGCGGCCTGCGCAGGCACGCCCGGCACATCGATGACCTTCCGCACATCCCTGCCGCCGCCGGGATACTCCGTTACGGTCTCGTAGTGGCTCACTTCCTCCACGCCTTCCACGGCGGGGTGCTCCACTGGCTCGGTGTCGTCCACCAGATACCCAAGCGTCAGGTCAGGGTTTTCAATGGCTGCACCGTTCTCGTCAATGATCTTCATGGTTCAAAACCTCCTTTCTCAGGCCACGCGCCGCCAGATGTGCACATAGTAGGCGGCAGGCTGCACGGTGGCGCTGCGGCCGTAGATGGCATTAGACTTGGACGCATCCAGACTGAACTTATATACATCAGAAAAGGAATTGTATTCGCCCGTAGATGCGATCACGTTGCCGGCAGTGAATGCGCCGGATACCTTATGTTCACCCTTTTTTACATCCGCGACAAAAGAGCCTGTGATGTTCGGCAGTCCGGCCTTTACTGTGGTGCCCGCTGCGTGGCTGCTGCTGGCACCCATCAGCACGCGCTCCGATGCGATCTGCTCCCATGTGCCGCCAAACAGGGCGGCAGGGCTGGTGGGGTCGGTGCTCTGGTAGATGCTGCCCACCGGGTAGGCAGCGGAGCTGGGTGCGGCCAGCAGAGCATCGACATCTTCCTTTGTATAATAGGAAGAAAAATCGGCACCGAAGGTGCGCAGGGCATTTGCCTTTTCGGCAGCGGTCCATTCCCCGGCGGCTGCGGCGGTGGTCAGAGCCTTCTTCACGCCATAAGGCAGCAGGGCTGCGGTCAGCGGCAGAAGTGCATCCGTCATGCTGTCCAGCTGTTCGCGGGCAGCTGGTGCGATGATCAGAGTTCCGTCGCTGCGCACGTTGATGCCGCAGGCGGGGTCCACCCGCACTGCGCCGGGGGCCGAAGCCGTGGGCACCGTGCTGCTGCGCAGATAGGGCGACAGATCCGGCATGGCGGCAGTATCGGTCAACACGGCCCCGGTGTTGGGGTCCACGCTCAGCACCCGAAGCAGCTGGCCGGAGACCGGAACTGCCGGGCAGGGAAGCGCCCCCACATCCTGCGCCGTCAGTTTTACGATGCCGCTTTTGCCGTTCACGCTCACTACCTGACCGTCGGTAGGCACCAGCTCCTCTGCCCGTGCGGCAGCAGCCTCGGCACGGGCTGCACAGCGGGATGCAGCGGCACTGTCGGCGCTGGTGCGCTGTGCCGCGGTCTGGGCCTGTGCCGCATTGGATGCCGTGCTTGCAGCACTGGCTGCGGCACGCTGCGCGGCGGTGGAAGCGGTACTGGCACTTTCCAGCACACGCGCCACGAACTGCTCATACTGCGAGGGCGGCAGCTCTTCCGCGCCGCCGTCGGTGGGCAGGATGGCGTAGGTGTCGTAGCTGCCGGGCCGGGTATAGGCGGCGTAGCCGCTGGCATCGATGGCTGCCAGCATCCACTGTCCGCCGGTGCTTCCGGTCAGGCGGCGGTCCACGGTGACGCAGTGCTGCGTGTCCAATGAGACCGGTGCCAGCAGGGTGCCGTCGCTGCGGCGCAGGTAGAGCGCAACGGTGCACCCGGCCCATGCTTCCGGCAGCGTGAAGCACAGCTCGTCCACACCGGCAGCGTTCTGTGCACCGAGGTGCAGGCGGTGCGGCTGGGACAGAAATTCGGTGCCGCCGCACTGCCTTTGAATGATCTTGATGTTCACTTGAAAACCTTCCTTTCTGTTTTTTGTTTGATTGTACAGCCGCTGCCCGGCAGCTGCCAGTGTGGTCTTTTGCTGCACAAATTTCTGTGCTTCGGCATTTTGCTGGAAGGCGCTTTTCATGGGTAATTCGCACAGTTCTTTGTGGGTGAAAAATGGGATGAAAAAAACGGTGGCTTTGTACGGAAAACCAGCGATTTTTGGCCGCTTGCCGCATGGGAAAACGAACCCAAAAGTGCAGTTTCCAGTGCAAAAAGTCCAAATAAATGTTAAAAAATTCGTGAACAAAACACCCCAGAAAACAGGTCGAAAATCGGAAGGAAATAACCGAAAAAACAATATTTTAGGAGAAAACAATGTTAAAGTTGCACAAAAACAACGTCAAAAAACTAACAAAGTATGAGAAGTGATTGACAAATGGCCATTGGACTGGTAAAATAAGAGCCGCTCAACGGAACCAACAGACGTTGCAGCGTTTAAAATTTATCTGGATGAAGTAAAAAGCCGTCTTATATACGGCGCGGCGCGGGCAGATGGGGTCCGGGCCGGGAGGGTAACTGCACCCTCCGCAGCGGAGTCCAAATTGTATACGATGCTCGATTTTACCAAAAGAGGGCATCGTATTTGATTGTGGGGCCAGATGGCTTCTGCCCGCCCCGCAGTCCGGGCGGCCGGGGCATGAAAAACATGTCCGCAGCCGCAGCCAATTTTGAAAAGAGAGGAGTTGTCTCGTATCGCTTCCGTAAAATTGAAGAAAGCATTGTCTGACTGCAAGCATGCAGTCTCTCCCCGTGTGCTGGCGTTTTGTGTCATCGGTCGTGTGCCTTGTGGCTACACTCAGTGTGACCGCTGCGAATCTGCGGCTGACCTACGTCACAGACTCCAATGGTGCCCGGCAGGTGATCCTCACCTCCGAGACCGACCCTGCACAGGTTATGAACCTTTCCGGCATCCAGTCCGAAGAGGGCGATCAGGTCTATTACACGGCCTACAGCGGCAATCTTGCCGCCCTGAACATTGAGCGCGCATTCTCCGTCAGCATCACTGCCGACGGTCAGGAGTACCCCGTCAAAATGGTGTTCGGCACCGTGGCGGATGCCCTGAAGCGTGCTGGTATCACTCTGGAGGGTGACGACTACACCGAGCCTGCTCTGGACCAGCTGGTGAGCGCAGGTTCCACCATCACGGTGCACCGCGTGGACTACACCGACCGTGTGGAGACGCAGGCCATCCCCTACGATACCGAGTACGTCTACACCAGCCTGTATTTCCGCAACACCGGCCGCGCCACCACGGTGCGCCATGGTGCGGAAGGCCAGCAGACTATCACCACCCGCGACCGCTATGTGGACGGCGAGCTGGAAAACAGCATCGTGGTGGATTCCACCACCACTGTGGAGCCGACCAACCACATCGTAAAGACCTATGGCGCAGGCGCGCCGGTCTCCCCGCTGACCGGCCCGGACGGCACCACCAATGCACCCGCCTCTTACAGCAAGGTGCTCACCGGCAAGGCCACCGGCTACTATTCCAAGACCGGCAAGGGTTCTTCCGGTCTGGGTCTGGGCTACGGCACTGTGGCTGTGGACCCGGATGTGATCCCCTACGGCACCAAGCTGTATATCACCTCCACCGACGGCAAGTTCGTGTACGGCTATGCGGTGGCTACCGATACCGGCATTGCCGTGCAGAAGGGCCAGATCCTTGTGGACCTGTTCTACGAGACCTACGCCGAGAGCGTGATCAATGGAGCCATTCAGGTGAACGTCTACGTGGTGGACTGAGCAGGCCGAAAAGAACCGGGAAAACCGGAACTGAAAATTTTCAACAGAAACAGAGAGCTTCTGTACACCTTCCCTTTGGGAGGGTGCGCAGAGGCTCTTTTTATTGTCAGATTGGCAGGATTCACCATAAAATTTGTAAAAATTTAGCGGGTATGTATATAAGAGAAAAATATCAATGAAAAGATTATGGTAAATTTTACAGTAAAATGCGGCGAAACTCTTGAAAAACAGACCGAAATTCTTTAATATAAAAGGGTAAAAAGCTACAGGTGCGCTTTGTGCATCTGTACGGGGAGGAGCAGTCTATGAAACCGACCGAGGAGAAGATCCAGAGCAATGCATCGGACCTGCCGGTGTATCTGTTCAAACAGGGCAATAACTGTGAAGCATACCGCTACTTTGGCGCACACGTGGAAACGCGTGCCGGTGAAGCAGGTGTGGTGTTCCGCGTGTGGGCACCCCATGCTGTAGCCATCAGCGTGGTGGGCGACTTTAACAGCTGGAAGCCGGGCAGCCACCCGATGCGCAAGGTGGATGGCGATTCCGTATGGGAATTGTTCATCCCGGGCATGAAGGAATATGATGTTTATAAATACTGTGTGACCACCCGCGCAGGTGATCTGGTCTATAAGGCCGATCCCTATGCGTTCCACGCCGAGACCCGCCCGTCCAACGGCAGCAAGGTCTACGATATCAGTGGTTTTGCGTGGCACGATGATGCATGGCAGGCAGCACAGAAAAAGGCTGATGTGATCAACAGCCCGATGAATATTTACGAGATGCACGCCGGCAGCTGGAAGATGAAGGAGGGCGGCAAGCCCTACAATTATTCCGAGCTGGCAGACGAGCTGATCCCGTATATCACAGAGATGGGCTATACCCATGTGGAACTGCTGCCGGTCATGGAATATCCGTTTGACGGCAGCTGGGGCTATCAGGTCACCGGCTATTTTGCACCCACCAGCCGCTACGGCACCCCCAAGGACCTGATGGCCTTTGTGGATAAGCTCCATGCCGCCGGCATCGGTGTGATCATGGACTGGGTGCCTGCTCACTTCCCGAAGGATCAGTTCGGCCTGTACAACTTTGATGGCGAAGCCTGCTACGAGGACCCGAATCCGAAGCGCGGCGAACATAAGGAGTGGGGCACCATGGTGTTCGACTTCGGCCGCAGCGAGGTGCAGAGCTTCCTGATCTCCAGCGCACTGTATTGGCTGGAGCAGTACCATATCGACGGTCTGCGCGTGGACGCGGTGGCATCCATGCTGTATCTGGACTATAACCGCAAGCAGGGCGAGTGGGAGCCCAACAAGGACGGCGGCAAGGAAAATCTGGAGGCTGTTGCTTTCCTGCGCAAGCTGAACGACACCGTGCTGGGCCGTCACCCCCACAAGTACATGATCGCGGAAGAATCCACTGCATGGCCCATGGTCACAAAGCCTGCTTCGGACGGCGGCCTTGGCTTCAACTTCAAGTGGAACATGGGCTGGATGAACGATATGCTCAGCTACATGAAGACTGAAACCCGCTCTTCCGTTCGGGCAACCACAACAAGGTCACGTTCAGCTTCTTCTACGCCTTCAGCGAGAACTTTGTGCTGCCCATCAGCCACGATGAAGTGGTGCACGGCAAGGGCAGCCTGATCAACAAGATGCCCGGCGAGTACGACGCCAAGTTTGCAAACCTGCGCACCTTCTTTGGCTACATGATGGCCCACCCGGGCAAGAAGCTGCTGTTCATGGGTCAGGAGTTCGGCCAGTTCGCTGAGTGGAACGAGACAAAGCCGCTGGACTGGATGCTGCTGGGCTACGACAAGCACACCGAGCTGCAGACCTACGTCAAGACCCTGAACGCCTTCTACAAGGAGCACCCCGCCTTCTGGCAGGTGGATTACAGCTGGGAGGGCTTCCAGTGGATCGTGCCGGATGACTCGCAGCAGAGCGTCATCGCCTTCCTGCGCAAGGACACTTCCGGCAAGCAGATCCTTGTGGTGTGCAACTTCAACCCCGTCCTGCGCGAGGGCTACACGCTGGGCGCACCGGTGGCAGGCTCCTACAAGGAGATCCTGAACAGCGACGATGCAGAGTTCGGCGGTTCCGGCGCAGTCCACAACAAGGCCGTGCGCACCCACAAAAAGCCGATGCACGGCTTTGAGCAGAGCATCACGATCACCCTGCCGCCCATGAGCACCCTGTATTTTGAAGTGCCCACCAAGCGCACCCGCAAGGCCGCAGCGGACAAGACCGATAAGGCGGGAAAAAAGACTGCAGCCAAAAAGACAAAGACCGCTGCGGAGAAAGCTGCAGCAAAGGTGGTAAAAAAACGCCGGGCCGCAAGCCCAAGGCAGAAGCTGCCGCTGCAGAGGAAAAGCCGGTGAAAAAGACCGCCCGCAAGCCCAAGGCAGAGACAGAACCCAAGGCGGAAAAAGCACCCGCAAAACGCACCCGCAAACCGAAGGAGCCCAAGGAATGACCCGGCACTTCGGCCGACCCATACCGCACATGTTGACGCTCATTTCCGAACAACGGAAATGTTAATGTTAAAGGGGAGAATAAAGCTATGGCAAAAGAAATTGTGGCAATGATCCTTGCCGGTGGACGTGGCTCGCGCTTGTACGCGCTGACACAGAAAACGGCAAAACCCGCAGTGTCCTTCGGCGGTAAGTACCGCATCGTGGACTTCCCGCTGTCCAACTGCGTGAACTCCAACATCGACACCGTTGGCATCGCGACCCAGTATCAGCCCCAGAAGCTGAACGAGTACATCGGCAACGGCCAGCCTTGGGATCTGGATCGTCTGCACGGCGGCGTGCACACCCTGCCGCCCTACGAGCAGGCAAAGGGCACCGACTGGTACAAGGGCACTGCAAACGCCATCTACCAGAACATCGGCTTCATCGACAGCTACGATCCCGAGTATGTGATCATCCTGTCCGGCGACCAGATCTGCAAGCAGGACTATGCCGACTTCCTGCGCTTCCACAAGGAAAAGGGCGCAGAGTTCTCTGTGGCTGTTATGGAAGTGGACTGGAAGGAAGCCTCCCGCTTCGGCCTGATGGTGGCTGACGAGAACGACCGCATCACCGAGTTCCAGGAGAAGCCCCCGGTACCCAAGTCCAATCTGGCTTCCATGGGCATCTACATCTTCAACTGGGATGTGCTGAAGAAGTATCTGGAAGAGGACGAGGCAGACCCCAACTCCAAGAACGACTTCGGCATGAACATCATCCCCGCCCTGCTGCGCGACGGCCGCAAGATGTACGCCTACCGCTTTGCCGGTTACTGGCGTGACGTGGGCACGATCGACAGCCTGTGGGAAGCCAACATGGAAGTGCTGGACCCCGAAAACTCCGGCATCGATATCTTCGACGAGAAGTGGAAGATCTACAGCCGCAACCCGGTCCTGCCTCCGCAGAAGATCGGCCCCCGCGCTGTGGTGCAGGATTCTCTCGTCACGGAGGGCTGCAAGATCTACGGCAATGTGCATCACTCTGTGCTGAGCGCAGGCGTTGTTGTGGAAGAGGGCGCTACCGTTGAGGACGCAGTCCTGATGGACGGCGTTGTGGTCAAGGCTGGTGCTGTTGTCAAGCGCTGCATCCTGGCGGAGGATGTTGTGGTCGGTGCAGGTGCACGAGTGGGCGGCGATGGCCCCATTGCCCATGTGGGCACCGGCCTGACCGTCGGCGCAGGCGCAACCGTCAAGGAAGGTGCCAAAGTCTTTGAATCCGTCAAGGAGGGTATGGAAGTATGCTGAGCCAGAACACCAATGCGTTGGGTATTATTTTCCCCAACAGTTATGATAATACCGTCCCCGAGCTGGTGACCGAGCGCGCAATGGCTTCGATCCCCTTCGCGGGCCGCTACCGTATGGTGGACTTTGTTCTGTCCAGCATGGCAAACTGCGGTATCTCCAATGTCTCCATCGTGGTGCGCAAGAACTACCACTCCCTGATGGATCATCTGGGCACCGGCCGTGAGTGGGATATGGCCCGCCGTCACGGCGGCCTGAACATCGTGCCGCCTTTCGCTGAGAAGGGCGTGCGCATCTATTCCGGCCGTGTGGAAGCTCTGGGCTCTATCATGAACTTCCTGGAGAACCAGAAGGAAAAGTACGTGGTCATGAGCGACGCCAACGTTGCCCTGAACTACGACTTCAACGCCCTGCTGGCCGCCCATCAGGCAAGCGGTGCCGATGTGACCGTCGCTTACCAGAAGACCGAGATCCCCGAGGGCCGCAAGAATGACAACTACACCCTGACCGTTGATGCCGACGGCCGTGTGACCGAGCTGCTGTTCAACGATTACCGCCCCGGCGTGCAGAACCTTGACCTGAACATCTATGTTCTGGAGCGCGAGACCCTGCTCAAGCTGGTCCGGGATGCGACCTCCCGCGGCCTGATCTACTTCGAGCGCGATATTCTGGCCCACAATGTCAACATCCTGAACATCCATGCTCTGGAGTACACCGGCTATGTGGCTCATGTCTGCGACATGAAGAGCTACTTCGACGAGAACCTCAAGCTGACCGATGACGAGAATCTGGAAAAGCTGTTCCCCAAGAAGAGCCCGGTCTACACCAAGATCCGCGACGACAACCCCACCCGTTATGTGCCGGGCTGCAAGGTGACCGACTCCATTCTGGCCGACGGCTGCGTGATCGAAGGCACCGTGGAGAACTGCGTGCTGTTCCGCGGCGTCAAGGTCAAGAAGGGTGCCGTCGTCAAGAACTGCGTGCTCATGCAGGACACCGTTGTGGAAGCCAATGCCGAGCTGGACTGCGTTGTTACCGATAAGAACGTGAAGATCACTGCCGGCAAGAAGCTGTCCGGCACCGAGAGCTTCCCGGTGTACGTGCAGAAGAAGCACACCGTCTGATTTT